>NHCFD04200__coassemble_342_pt1 | contig 19305 bp, 17 predicted proteins | sample NHCFD04200__metabat2_high_PE_017 | metagenome-assembled genome bin NHCFD04200 | reverse complement strand
AGCTTATCTTCGGGATGTTGCCCGGTCGTCAATCCAGTGTTACCGACATGTAACACTCGCCGCGACCCCTTGGGAGGGTCTGTGTTCAGCCTACGGGACGGGTTGGGTCGCCGCTACGCCACCCCGGTAGGCTGGCACCCATGGCAAAGCGGCAGAGCAAGGGCAGTAATCCGGGCGGGAAGAACGGTGGGAAGAAGACGACACAGGGGAGGACGTCGAAGGAGTACCAGCAGCAGCAACGGCGGGAACGACGGGCCGAACGCGCCGCCCAGCCGGTGTGGCTCGAGGGTCCTCAGGTTCCGGGCCAGTTCGAGGACCCGACGGATCTCAGTCCGTACCCCGGCAAGCTCCTGGGGCTGCCGAAGGAAGGCCCCGGTTCCGTCGCCCCGCTGTCTCCCCGCCTCTTCGCCCTGTTGATCGACTGGGCCATCTGCTGGGGAATCGCCGCACTGATCTGCAGCATGACTGACGCGCTCGGCGGCGTGTCGACGGTGACGATGATGGTGTGGATCCTGTGGCGCGTCATCACGGTCTGGCTTTTCGCCCAGTCCCCGGGCCACGCAATCATGGGTATCGGCGTCGCCCGGGTCGATGACACAGAGAAGCGGGTCGGTCTGCTCCGGGCGATCTTCCGGACGATCCTCACCGTGTTCCTCTTCCCGCCGATCATCCAGGACACCGACGGCCGCGGCATGCATGACCGTGCCACCGGTACCGCGGTGATCCGGACACGGTAGGCAGCCGCGGCGTCCGGACACGGAAAAACCGCCGTTCCCCTCGACCGGGGGAGCGGCGGTTTTCTGTGCTGCGGTGCAGGCTGAGGGGATCAGCCCCGCTTGTTGCGTTCCGAGGCACGACGGGCACGACGGTTCATGCCGGACATGTTCGCCTGACGGGGCAGCGGGCCCTTGGGCAGGGACGCCTCACGGGAGTTGAGCCGGGAGATGGACTCGATGCGGCTGTTGAGCGCGTCCACCTCGTTCTTCTTGACGTTGCGCGGCAGCTTCATCAGCGCCGACTGGATCTTGCGGACCTCGACCTCGCCCTCACCGTCGCCGATGTACATGTCGTAGATCGGGGTGTTGCCGAGGATGCGGGCCAGACGACGACGCTCCTGGGCCATCAGCGGCTTGAGGCGGGAACGGTTGCCCTCACCGACGAGGACGACACCGGGGGTGCCGACGACGCGGTGGACGGCATCCATGTGCGTGTTGGACGCGACACCGGTCTCGGTGATCCACTTCATGCCCACGCCGGAACGCAGGTTGTCCAGGGCCCAGGCCGCAGCGCCCGGCTGGCCTTCGATCTGGTCGTAGACGCCGGACTGGAGACGGCGCGAGAAGATGATCATCGCGACGACGGCACCGATCAGCAGGCCGATGACGAGGTTGAACCACCACGCACCGAAAACCATGCTGAGCAGCAGCAGCAGGGCAACCGGGACCAGCAGGCCCAGCAGCATCAGGGGGACAAGCTTCTTGTCCCGCTTGCGCTGCAGCTGGAACGCCTGCCACATCTGGCCGCGGGTCTGCTTCCGCCGTGCCTTCTTGGCGGCCTTCTCAAGCCGCTTGTTTTCCTTCTCCCGGGGGTCTTTCGCCATGGTTTCCAGTCTAGAGCATCACTGCCGTGCGGAGGTGACCGGAGTCTCCTTGGAGGCACCGTACTTCTCCAGCAGGGTGCTCGCCTCCTGGCTTGTGGAGGAGCCCAGGTTGTCACCGAGATGCGAGAGGTTCTCCGGCAGAGCCTCGCCGCGCGCGGCCTTGGCCTCGGCGTAGAGGCGACCGGAACGGTAGGAGGAACGCACCAGCGGGCCGGACATGACGGCGCCGAAACCGAGCTCCTTGGCGAACTCGGAGTGCTCCATGAACTCCTCCGGCTTCACCCACCGCTCGATCGGGTGGTGCATGTTGGTCGGGCGCAGGTACTGGGTGATGGTGATGATGTCGCAGCCGGCGTCCTTCAGGTCGGTGAGGGAGGACTGCACCTCCTCGGCGGTCTCGCCCATGCCGAGGATGAGGTTGGACTTGGTCACCAGACCGAAGTCGCGGGCGGCACGGATGACCTCCAGCGAGCGGTCGTAGCGGAACGCCGGGCGGATGCGCTTGAAGATGCGCGGCACGGTCTCCAGGTTGTGGGCGAAGACCTCCGGACGCGCCTCGAAGACCTCGGCGAGAAGGTCAGGCTTCGCAGAGAAATCGGGGGTGAGGTTCTCGACACCGGTGTTCGGGTTGAGCTCGTGGACCTTGCGCACGATCTCCGCGTAGAGCCAGGCACCCTCGTCATCGAGATCGTCACGGGTCACGCCGGTGATGGTGGCGTAACGCAGATCCATTTCACGGATGTTCTCGGCGACACGGCGCGGCTCGTCGCGGTCGAGAGGGGAGGGTCTGCCGGACTTGATCTGGCAGAAGTCGCACCGGCGCGAACAGGTGTCGCCACCGATGAGGAAGGACGCCTCGCGGTCCTCCCAGCACTCGTGGATGTTGGGGCAGCCCGCCTCCTGACACACGGTGTGGAGACCCGCGTCGGAGACGCGGTTCTTCATGTCCCGGTATTCCGGGCCCATTTTCGCGGTGGTCCGGATCCAGCGGGGTTTCTGCTCGATGGGGGTCTGCGCATTCTTTGCCTCGATGCGCAGAAGTCGTCGGCCGTCTGCAGCGATAGTCACAGGCCCCACCCTACGCTGCACGTGTCCACACGTCGAAGCGGGTTACAGTCATCACAGCGCATCGGAGACATCCTTCACCGGACCGTGTGCGAGCTCCTCGGGAACGTCGGTGTCCGTGGTCGGCAGGGTGCCGTCCAGGGCGTCCAGGAGATGGCGGGTGAGCAGTGGGGTGGCGTCCGCCACGGTGATGTCGCGGCCCAGTTCGGCACTGAGCGTGGTCACCCCGGTGTCCGGCAGACCACAGGGCACGATGTGGTTGTAGTAGTCCAGGGTGTTGTCGCAGTTCAGTGCGACGCCGTGCATGGTGACGCCCCTGGTGACGCGGATTCCGATCGCCGCGACCTTACGGGCGGGCACCAGCTGACCGTCGAGGATGCCGGCGGGCAGCCACACGCCGGAGCGTCCTTCCACACGACCCACCGTGTCGAGCCCGAGATCGTGACAGGTGGCGATGACCGCTTCTTCGATACGCCGGACGTAGTCGACGACGTCGATCGGGTCGTCCAGCTTGATGATCGGGTACGCGACGAGCTGGCCGGGGCCGTGCCAGGTGATGCGGCCGCCACGGTCGACGTCGACGACGGGCAGCCCGTTGGTCGGCAGGTCCTCCGGCTGGGTGCGCTTCCCGGCGGTGTATGTCGGCGGGTGCTGGAGCAGCAGGAGTGTGTCCGGGATCTTGTCGGCCGCACGTCTGCGGGCCAGATCTGCCTGGTGTCGCCAGGTCTCGAGGTAGTCGACGGTGTGCAGGTCGACGACATCGACCGGGTCAGTGGTGTTGCGGATAGATCCGTGCTGGAAGCCCATGGACACCGATCCTACTCCGGGCAAAACGAACCGCCCCGGCCCCTCCCGTTGACGGGGAGGAGCCGGGGCGGTGACTTACCGGGGAGGACGCCTAGAGGGCGAGGTCACCGGTGAAGTCGTAGTTCTCCAGACGGTCCTTGATGCTGGTCAGGAAGCGACCGGCGTCGGCACCGTCGATGACCTGGTGGTCGTAGGTCATCGGGAGGAAGACCATCTGGCGGATGCTGATGGCGTCCTGGCCGTCCTCGGAGATGACCACCGGGCGCTTGACGATGGCGCCGGTGCCGAGCATCGCGGCCTGCGGCGGCACGAGGATCGGGGTGTCGGTCAGGGCGCCTTCGGAACCGATGTTGGTGATGGTGAAGGTGCCGCCCATGATGTCGTTCGGCTTGAGCTTCTTGTTCCGGGCGCGGTCGGCGATGTCGACGATGGCCTGGGCCAGCTCCGGCAGGGACAGATCCTGGGCGTTGTGGACGACCGGGGAGATGAGACCCTCCGGGGTGTCCACGGCGAAGCTCAGGTTGACCGAGTCGTGGTAGGTCATCTCCTGGGTCTCGGCGTTGTAGGACGCATTGACGTTCGGGTGGGCCAGGAGGGCCTCGACGACGGCCTTGGCGAAGAAGGGCAGGTAGGTGAGGTTGACACCGTACTTGTCCTGGAAGGCGGCCTTGGAGGACTTGCGCAGCTCGGCGACGCGGGTCATGTCGACCTCGTGGACCTGGGTGAGCTGCGCGGCACCGTGGAGGGACTCCAGGGTGGTCTTCGCGGTGATCGCACGGATCCGGTTCACCTTCGCGGTGGTGCCGCGCAGGGATGCCTTGGCCGGATCGGAACCCTTGAGCACGACGGCGGCCGGAGCAGCCTCGGCCTCGGTGGAGCCACCCTCGGCGGCGGCGAGGACATCCTGCTTGCGGATACGGCCGCCGACACCGGAACCGGTGACGGTGGACAGGTCCACGCCGTGCTTCTCGGCGAGCTTGCGCACCAGCGGGGTGACGTAGGGGAGGTTGCCGGCGGCGGGCTCGGACTTCGGCGCAGCCTTGGCCTCGACCTTCGGCGCTTCCTGCTTCGGCTCCGGCTTCGGCTCAGCCTTGGGGGCGGGCTTCTCCTCGGCCTTGGGCTCCGGCTTCGGCTCGGCCTTCTTCTCGGCCGGGGCAGCGGCGGCGGAGCCGTCGCCGATGCGGGCGATGACGGCGCCGACGTCGACGGTGTCGTCTTCGTCAGCGAGGATCTCGACGAGGGTGCCGGCGACGGGGGAGGGGACCTCGGTGTCGACCTTGTCGGTGGAGACCTCGAGGAGGGGCTCGTCGACGGCGACGGTGTCGCCGACCTTCTTGAGCCAGTTGGTGACGGTGCCCTCGGTGACGGACTCGCCGAGTTCCGGCATCGTCACGTCGGTGGCGTCGCCGGAGGCGGCGGGTGCGGCGGCCTCGGTCTTCTCCTCGGCGGGAGCGGGCTCGGCCTCGGGCTCTTGCTTGGGCTCTTCCTTGGGCTCCGGCTTCGGCTCGGCCTTCTTCTCGGCCGGGGCAGCGGCGGCGGAGCCGTCGCCGATGCGGGCGATGACGGCGCCGACGTCGACGGTGTCGTCTTCGTCAGCGAGGATCTCGACGAGGGTGCCGGCGACGGGGGAGGGGACCTCGGTGTCGACCTTGTCGGTGGAGACCTCGAGGAGGGGCTCGTCGACGGCGACGGTGTCGCCGACCTTCTTGAGCCAGTTGGTGACGGTGCCCTCGGTGACGGACTCGCCGAGTTCCGGCATCGTCACGTCGGTGGCGTCGCCGGAGGCGGCGGGTGCGGCGGTCTCGGCCTGCTCGGTCTTCTCCTCGGCAGGAGCCTCTTCCTCGGGCTCTTCGGCCTCCTCGGCCTTCTCAGCCGGAGCGGAAGAACCCGTGTCCCCGGCACTCTCGCCCTCTTCGCCGATGACGGCGATGACGGCACCCACGTCGACGGTGTCGTCCTCCTCCGCCCTGATCTCCAGCAGCACGCCCGCGGCCGGGGAGGGGATCTCGGTGTCGACCTTGTCGGTGGAGACCTCGAGCAGCGGCTCGTCCACGGCGACAGTGTCACCGACCTTCTTCAGCCACTGGGTCACAGTGCCTTCGGTCACGGACTCGCCCAGTTCGGGCATTTCGACGGAGTACGCCATGGTGTTGAAGCTCCTATAATGACGAAAAATAACAGATGTGGTCTCTGCCTGAATAGTACATAGGGTAGTCCGACTCGGCGTGCTACGCCTGCAGGGGGTCGGCCCAGGGGTTCAGTCGGACGCCGCGACGTCCTCGAGAAATGCGATGAGAGTGCGGACCGGCGCCCCGGTACCCCTCTTCGGGGTATAACCGCGGGCGTTGCCGGTGTTGTAGGCGGGCCCGGCGATGTCCAGGTGAACCCAGTCCAACCCCTCCGGGATGACATGGGCGAGATACTGGCCGGCCGCGGCCATCCCACCCCAGCGTGTGGTGCCGGTGTTCCTCACGTCAGCGACATCCGAGCGGATGTCCCCGGCGATCTCGGCGGGCAATGGCATCGGCCAGGCGTCCTCCCCGGTCTGACGACCGTGCGCGACAATGCGGTCGCGCAGCGACGGCGTCCCCATGACGGCGGTGATGCGGTCACCGAGTGTGGCGACCTGGGCGCCGGTCAGCGTCGCCGCCTCGACCAGCAGGTCCGGGGCGTCCTCGGCAGCCCGGGCGAGCGCGTCGGCGAGGATGAGGCGGCCTTCGGCATCCGTGTTGAGGATCTCCGAGGTGCTGCCGCCGTAATGCTGCACGATGTCTCCGGGACGCAGCGCGTCGCCGTCGGGCATGTTCTCCACAAGTGGGATCGTCGCGGTCACCGCCACCGGCAGTTCCAGTTCCGCGGCAGCGAGGACCGTCGCGACCATGGCCGCGGATCCGCCCATGTCGGAGATCATGGTGTCCATCCCGGGTGCCTTCTTCAGGGAGATACCGCCGGTGTCGAACGTCACACCCTTGCCGACCAGAGCCACGTGTGGGCGGTCCGTCGCCTCAGGCCGGTAGCGCATGCGCACCAGGCGCGGCGGGCGGGCAGACCCCCGTCCCACCGCCAGGAGGCCACCGAAGCCCTGTCCGGCCAGATCGTCCTCGTCGAGGATCTCCGTCTCCACGCCGGAGCGTCCGCCGAGATCGGCGATGATCAGCGCGTAGGTCTCCGGGGTCAGTTCTGAGGCAGGGGCATTGACCAGGTCCCGGGCACAGGTCACCGCCTCGACGACCGTGCAGGCGTGGGCGAAGACCTCAGGGGTCTCCGGGGAGTCCGGGGCGATGACCGTCACCGCGCGCAGATGGCCGGCCCCGGTGGGATGCCGCCGACCGGAGTAGCGGTAACCGCCCAGGGCATGGCCCTCCACCGCCGCGGCAGTGCACCCCGCGACGTCGGTGAGATCACCGAGCAGACTGACGGCGGTGAGTCCGTCGGTCGTGACCTCATCGGCAAGGTCCTCCAGTGCCCGGGACGCCGCGCCGGCAGCCCGACGTACCGTCTCTACGTCGGGTGCGCCGGCGCTGTCCGCCGGACCGAGACCGACGGTGAGCACCCGGGACGCAGCAACGCCGGCGGGCACCGGCAGTAGTCCGGTCTCCCCGGCGGTGCCCGCCACCCCGGTCTCCACCGCGGCCTTCCACAGCTCCACCTGGGCCGCCTCCCCGAGGCGGTGCGCGACCGGCAGCTCGGGACCGGACGTACCCGCGATCACCGGCACCACCAGCACATCTGTGCCAGGCAGGTTGTCGTCGGTGCTCAGACGGAGCCCCGGGACGGTGCCGTGGGCGATGGTCGGGACAATTGACTGGATTCCGGATGTCATGAGGCTTCTCCGATGCTGGTCGGCGAGGGTGCGGGGGCGACTCCGCCACAGGTCCTTTCCGGGTCTAAGATACAGGGCATGGCAGCTTCCCCTGAGTTCACCCGCAACCTCACCACCACCCCGACTCCGGCGGAGAAGATCGAGCAGATCCTCGCCAACCCGGGCTTCGGCAACTACTTCACCGACCACATGGTCGTCATCGACTGGAACGAGTCTGAGGGTTGGCACGACGCTCGCGTCGTCCCCTACGCCCCGATCAGCATGGATCCGGCGTCCTCTGTCCTGCACTACGGGCAGGCCATCTTCGAGGGACTCAAGGCCTACCGTCACGAGGACGGTTCCGTGGTCACCTTCCGCCCGGAGAAGAACGCCGCCCGCTTCCAGGCCTCCGCCGAGCGGCTGGCCATGCCGGAGCTTCCCGAGGACCTGTTCCTGGAGTCGCTGCGTCAGATCGTCGAGGTCGATGAAGCCTGGATCCCCGCCGCCGGTGGTGAGGAGGCGCTGTACCTGCGCCCCTTCATGATCTCCCGCGAGGTCGGACTGGGTGTGCACCCCGCCTCCAGCTACTCCTACTACGTCATCGCCTCCCCGGCCGGTGCCTACTTCAAGGGCGGCGTGAAGCCGGTCAGCGTGTGGCTGTCCACCGAATACGTCCGCGCCGCCCCGGGTGGCACGGGTGCCGCGAAATTCGCCGGTAACTACGCCGGGTCGCTCGCCGCCCAGGCCCACGCCGAGGAGCAGGGTTGCGACCAGGTCGTCTGGCTCGACGCCATCGAGCGCACCTACATCGAGGAGATGGGCGGTATGAACCTCGCTTTCGTCTTCGGTACCGGTGCGGACGCCGAGCTCGTCACCCCCGCACTGTCCGGCTCGCTGCTCGCCGGCGTCACGCGTGACTCCCTGCTCACCGTCGCCGCCGACGAGGGACTGAAGGTCACCGAGAAGCGGTTCAGTGTCCAGGACTGGAAGGACGCCGCGGCATCCGGTGCGATGTCGGAGGCCTTCGCCTGCGGTACCGCCGCGGTGATCACCCCGGTCGGCACCGTCAAGGACAAGACCGGTGAGTTCCAGGTCAACGGCGGTGTCTCCGGTGAGATCACCATGAAGCTGCGTGAGCACCTCACCGGCATCCAGCGCGGCACCGTCGAGGACGTGCACGGCTGGAACTACGACCTGATCGCCGCGAAGTAGCGGAACCGGTCAGAAGCAGTCGGCGGCGACGCGCACCAGGGGAAGCGTCGCCAGGCCGGCACCGCTGTCGAGTCCGAGGTCGCGGTCGATCACGGGCGACAGCCGCAGGCGGTCCACGGCGAATCCGACCGTGGGGGAGGCGGGGCGGTGGGGGACGAGCCACCATCGTGTGGCACCCGGGGACACCGCGTCCGCCAGCAGGGCAGCCGCGAGCGTGTCCGCGCCGTCGAGGATCACCGGGGTGCGGCGTGCCGCCGCCTGGGTGAGGACACCGACCATGACCGCGAGGTCGGGGGTGCCCAGGATGCGGAGGATCTCACGGACGGAACCGGCGTCCCACGGCCCGTTGCGGTAACCGCGGGCGGCGAACATGGCGTCCCGCACGGTCTCCACCGCGTCACGCCACACCGCGACGTCCGCACCGATCTCATGGCGGACGACAGCGACAGGTTCCTTACGGCAGACGGTGGCGGTCACCGAGGCCACAGAGACGGAGCTGACGGGGTTCCCGCTGCCGCTGAGGAGGATCAGGGGGACGCCGGAATCGACCGCGTGGTCAGCGACCTCCACTCCGTCGGAGAGAAGTGCCTCGACCTCGTCGGCGCCCAGGCCCACTGCCGTGGCCGGGGCGACCGGGTGGACCCGGACGTCGGCGCCGACGGAGGACGCCAGACCTGCCGGTCGGGATTCCCCGGTGGCCGTCTCCGCGGCAAGCGTCTCATCCGCCGTGACGAGCAGCAGCGCAGGACGCTGCCCCCCGTCGTCGGTGAGGGACGCCGTCAGGGCCGTGTCCCGCGCCCAGGCGGCCAGGGCGGGCAGCAGTGCGGTGGAGGCCGTGGTGGGCATGTGACTAGACCGTGTCGCCGATGTTGACCTGCGGGGCCGGGGTACGCATCCTGCGGATCATGGTCGCGCGGGTGAAGGCGTAGAAACCCAGGGTCCAGCGGCCGAAGGCGCGCTCCGGGAAACGCTCGTCAACAAGCTTGTTGACCTTGCGTCCGAGGAAGAAGCCCTCGATGACCAGCAGAACGATCACGAAGAGCATGATCAGGGAGACCAGGTTGGCGATCTGCGGGGCCGACATACCGATGATCATGACCAGCACGACGATCAGGGCGATCGGCAGGAACATGTTCATCATGTAGCGGCGGGAATCCACGTAGTTGCGGACGAAGAGCTTCTCCTTGCCCTGGTCACGGGGCAGCAGGTAGTTCGGGTCGCCGGCCATCATGCGCTCGTTGGCCTTCTTGCGGGCAGAAGCGGCCTCCTCGCGCTCACGCCGCTTCTTCTCCTTGAACTCCTCCTTGGTCATGGAGTCCTTCTCGGCCTTCTTCCGCTCCCTGGCCTCCTTAGGCGTGAGCGGGGCGTCGTAGTGGGCGCGGCGGGTACCGGCCTGACGCTCGACCTCGTTGCGCTTCGGAGTCGGGCGGCCCTTCTTCGGGGTCTGACCCTTCGGGAGGGAGGCGTCCTCGAAGGTATCCTCGAAGGCGCCGATATTCTCGTCTGCGGCGTTGTCACCGGGGGTGTCGGCATCTTTGTTCCAGGGCAGTTTCACACCCCACAGGCTAGAGCACGACAGGGGAGGTGTCCCAACGAGGTCCCGTTGCAGGGGGAGAGTACCGCGGGAAGTCATGTGGGAATACGTCGCTGGAATTGTCGGTTGAACGGGGGTAGCGTGACAACCAACCGAAATACCGAGGAGGAACAGATGACCGCTCCCGAGAAGACCACCGGCGTCGAAGTGACCGGTGCCGCCGCCGAAAAGGCTGCCGCCCTGCTGGCCCAGGAGGGCCGTGACGACCTGTCCCTGCGCATCGCCGTGCAGCCGGGTGGTTGTGCAGGCCTGCGCTACCAGCTCTTCTTCGACGACCGCAGCCTCGACGGCGACCACGTCGACCACTTCGACGGCGTGGACCTTGTCGTGGACAAGATGTCGGCTCCGTACCTCATGGGTGCGAAGATCGACTTCGCCGACACGATCGAGTCCCAGGGGTTCACCATCGACAACCCCAACGCCGGTGGCTCCTGCGCCTGCGGCGACTCCTTCAGCTGATCCGTCTCGGCTGACCCCGTCACGGACGGGAACGACCCCACAGGGTGGATCCGCTGTGATCCACCACCCTGTGGGGTCGTTGCTGTGTGCGGGAGGGGCGGCGTCCCGCCCGCGGGGCGTCCTAGAGTTGGACGGGGTAGTCCTGCTCGTCGATGTCCGGGTGGATCCGGTTCTCGACGAAGATACCGTGCCAGATCATGAAGGCGATGACGGTCCACAGGCGGCGGGAGTGGTCCGGGCCGTGACCGGAGTTCATGGAGACGCGGTGCTCGTCGAGCATCGCCAGGACCTCCGCCTTGTTGAAGATGTCCTCGGTCCGGGACTCCTCGATGATGGACCGCGCCCAGTCGTAGAGCTCCGGGCCGGCGAGCCAGTGACGGATCGGGACCGGGAAGCCCAGCTTCTTCCGGTTGATCACGTGCGGGGGCACGATGAGCTCCATGGCACGACGCAGTGCGTACTTCGTCGTGTCGTGGCTGATCTTCAGGTCGTAGGGGATCGTGCGGGCGACGTCGAAGACCACCTTGTCCAGGAACGGCACACGCAGCTCCAGGGAGTTCGCCATGGTGATCTTGTCCGCCTTGACGAGGATGTCACCACGCATCCAGGTGAACAGGTCCAGGTGCTGCATCCGGGACACCGGGTCGAACCTCTCCGACTCGGCGTAGATCGGTGCGGTGACCTCGCGGTGGTCCCACTCCGGCCGGGCGATCTTCAGGACACGCTCGAGCTGCTCGTAGTTGAAGGACCGGGCGTTGCCGTAGTAGCGCTCCTCCATCGGGGTGGTGCCGCGCAGCAGCAGTGACTTGCCGCGCTGGCCCTCGGGCAGGGCCTGACCCAGCTTGTTGAGGACCTTCTTGATCGGGGAGGGCACCTTGTCGAACGGAGCGAGCGACAGGGGCTCCTTGTAGATGGTGTAGCCGCCGAAGAGCTCGTCGGCACCCTCACCGGAGAGGACCACCTTGACGCGTTCGCGGGCCGCGGCGGCGACGAAGTAGAGGGGCACCAGGGCCGGGTCGGCCACCGGGTCGTCGAGGTACCAGATGATCTTCGGCACGGCGGCGGCGAACTCCTCGGGCGAGACGACCTTGACCACGTGCTCCACACCGATGGCCTCGGCGGACTCGGCGGCGACGTCGATCTCGGAGTACCCCTCACGCTCGAAACCGGTGGTGAAGGTGATGAGGTCCGGGTTGTGCTGCTTGGCCAGCGCGGCGATCGCGGTGGAGTCGATGCCGCCGGACAGGAAGGAACCGACGGTGACGTCGGCGCGCATGTGCTTGGCCACGGAATCCTGCAGGGCGTCGGCGATCTTCCGGAACAGGGCGTCCTCGGTACCGGAGGGGACCGGGACCGGGGTGAAGTCCGGGTGGAAGTAGCGCACCGCCTTCACCTCGTCGCCGGGACGCAGGGTCGCGTGGCAGCCGGACTCGAGACGACGGATCCCGGCGTGGAGGGTCTCCGGCTCCGGGACGTACTGGAGGTCCGTGTAGTGGACGATGGCACGGTCGTCAAGGCTCCTGTCCAGACCGATGGCCTCGGCCATGTCGAGGATGGACTTCTTCTCGCTGCCGAAGACGGTGCCGGCCTCAGTGGTCGCGTAGAACATCGGCTTGATGCCGAACTGGTCGCGGGCGAGGAACAGGGTGCGCTCGGTGGCGTCCCACACGGCGAAGGCGAACATGCCGCGCAGGTGGTTGACGACATCCTCGCCCCAGTGGTGGTAGCCGACGACGATGGTCTCGGAGTCACCGGAGGTGTTGAAGGAGTAACCGGCGGCCTGCAGCTCCTCGCGCAGCTCCACGTAGTTGTAGATCTCACCGTTGAAGGTCAGGGAGTAGCGGGCGGCCTTGCCTTTCTTGCCCTCCTCGCCCTCCTTGCCCTCCGGATCCCACTGGAGCGGCTGGTGGGAGTGCTCCAGGTCGATGATGGACAGTCGGTTGAATCCGAAGACGACATCATCGTCGTTCCAGGTCCCGTCCTCGTCGGGGCCGCGGTGACGCATGCAGGGCAGGGCGTGGGCCACGGGGTCGACGTACCGGGGCGCGTCGCCGAGGGCGGTGAGAATTCCAAGAAGTCCACACATGAGCTGTAGAGGTCATCTCCATACTTATAGGGAAGGCGGCCGGACGGGAAGCATCACGGAGGATGCTGCACCGGCCGGTCGCGGGTACGGGAGACAACGATACTAGGCCCACGCCTGCCACATGCCAGTCGGCGCTTCCGGTGCAGGCGGGGGAGGTGCCGCTGGACGCCAGGGGTGGTCCGTGGGGGACAGGGGTATCCGTACGGTCAACCCCGAATAGGGCCGCTGTATGTCCGACATAGTGACCTAGATGATGGACGGCAGGAACGCATGCACTATTGTCGTTCATTGATACGGAAAGTGCGGGTGGTCCTCTGCAGGTGACCCCGCGCAGCTTCCGGTGAACACGACGTGTGATTGAGGAAGGCATACTCGCGTGGAACAGCGAAAAGTTCACGGTATGGCCCGCAAGCTGGGACTGGCCGGCGCTCTGGGACTCGGTGCCCTGGCCCTTGCCGGCTGCGACGCCACTCCCCCCGACAACGGTTTCTTCCATGCCCTGCGCATGGGCTGGCCGGACGGCATCACCCCTGAGTCCAAGTCCATGGGTAATTTCTGGGTCTGGACCTGGGTTGCCGCATGGATCATCGGCATCATCATGTGGGCCCTGATGTTCGTGGTGATCTTCCGGGACAGCGCCAAGCGCGCCAAGAAGGCCGGTAAGGGGGAGTTCCCGCGTCAGACCGCCTACAACGTCAACCTCGAGCTGACCCTGACCACCGTCCCGGTCCTGATCGTCATGGCCCTGTTCTTCTTCACCGTGCAGACCCAGGACGAGGTCACCGCGCTGGACAAGAACCCTGAGGTCACGGTCGACGTCACCGCCTACCAGTGGAACTGGAAGTTCGGTTACGGCGAGGTCAAGAGCAACCTGGCCCCCGGCGGTTCCGACTACGACGGCACCGACCAGCAGAAGGCCGATGACTCGGCACTGCTCTCCGCCCCGAGCGAAGAGGTCGACGAGCACAAGCCCGCGGGTCCGATCCACGGTGGTTCCTCTGAGGACTACTCGTACCTCAACTACGACAAGATCGAGACCGTCGGCACCTCCGAAGAGGTCCCGGTCCTGGTCCTGCCGAGCAACACCCCGATCGAGTTCAACCTCGCGTCCTCCGACGTGATCCACTCCTTCTGGGTCCCGGAGTTCCTCTTCAAGCGCGACGCTATGCCGCACCCGGAGAAGAACCACCAGGAACGGCGCTTCCAGATCGCCGCCATCGAGGAAGAGGGTGCCTTCGTCGGCCGTTGTGCTGAGATGTGCGGCACCTACCACGCGATGATGAACTTCGAGATCCGCGTCGTCTCCCCGGAGGCCTTCACCGAGTACCTCGACTTCCGCCAGTCGAACCCGAACGCCACCAACGCTGATGCGCTGAAGTCGATCGATGAGGCGCCGTACGCGACGAGTACCCGCCCCTTCCTCCCGGACCGTGCCGGCACCCGATCGGTCGACGGCGACAACTACATCGGCGACGAGGCCGCGTAAGCGGCAGGAACTCAAAAGGAGAGAACAATGCGGCAGACAGCCAAGTTGATGTACGGCCTGGCGGCGTTCCTCGTCGTCATGACGGTCCTGTACTTCTTCGCGACCTCTAAGCTCAACGACAATGGTAACGCCCAGGGCATCGAGTGGGCCGGCGGTACCGGCCTGGTGCTCGCCACCCTGCTGTGCCTCTTCCTCGGTGGCTACTTCCACCTGACCAACGCCAAGGCCGACATCGAGCCGAAGGACTGGGAGCAGGCCGAGATCGAGGACGGCGCCGGCGTGCTCGGCTTCTTCTCCGCGAGCTCCGGCTGGCCTTTCCTGATGGCCTTCGCCATCATGCTCATGGGCTACGGCATCGCCTTCTTCCACATCTGGTTGATCCTGCTGGGTGCCGTGATGCTGGTCTGGTCGACCATCATGCTCAACCTGCAGTACGGTCTTCCCCCCGAGAAGGACTAGGGACGCACCACCCGGTCGTGAAAGACAACGCCCGGCCCACCGAAACGGTGGGCCGGGCGTTGTTCTGTGTCCGGATACGGGCGGGGGCCGACCCCACCGGCTCAGCCGTGGACGATGAGATCCATGGCCTGCTTCGCCTTGCCGGACTCCAGGACCTCACGGGCCACGGCGACCTGTTCGGTGAGGACGGTGCGCAGATCCGAATCCTCCCAGCCCTTGACCACGGCCAGCGCGGCGGCTGCGTTGATCAGGACAGCATCCTTGACCGCGCCCTCAAGCTCCCCGGCCATGAGACGGCGGGCGATGTCCGCGTTGAACTCGGGGTCGCCGCCACGCAGGGCGTCCTCCTCGTAGATGTCGAGCCCGTAGGTACGCGGGTTGATGGTGAACTCCCCGGTACGTCCCTCACTGTCGACAGTGACGACCTCGGTCGGGGCGCTGACGCTGATCTCGTCCATACCGTCGAGGCCCCGGACGATGAGCGCGCGGACGCCCTGGTGAGCGAAAGCACCGCCCATGATCGGCATCATGTCCCGGAAGGCACAGCCGACGACGGCGTACTTCGGGGTCGCCGGGTTGGTCATCGGGCCCAGGAGATTGAAGAGCGTGGGGACACCGAGCTCGGAACGCACGGGACCGGCGAAACGCATCGCCGGGTGGTAGGTCTTCGCGAACATGAAGGCGAAGTGGGTGCGCAGCGCATCGGCGTGGATGGTCTCGGGGTCGCGTTCGATATCGAACCCCAGGGCCTCCAGGACATCTGCTCCACCACACAGAGAGGACGCGGCGCGGTTGCCGTGTTTGACGACGGTCACGCCGGCCGCGGCGACGACGAAGGACGCCATGGTGGAGATGTTGACGGTGTGGTGCCCGTCCCCGCCGGTGCCGACGATGTCGACGGCTTCGGCGATGTCACTGAAGTCCACAGGGGTCGCGAACTCGCGCATGGTGTTCGCTGCGGACGAGAGCTCGGCGGCGCTGATGCCCTTGACCCGCAGGCCGTAGGAGAACGCGGCGATCTGGGAGTCGGTGGCTTCGCCGGCCATGATCCGGCTGACAGCCCACGCGACCTGGGACTCACTGAGCTCCTCGTGGCGACCGATGCGGTCGAGGACGCCGGGCCAGGTGAAGTAGCTGGCGGGCAGCTTGTCCTGTCCGAGGGCGGGAACGTGGTCCGGACTGTGGGCCGGAGTAGCCATCAGGTCTCTCTCTTCTCCTGACCGGGGTCAGGTGGTTGGGTCAGTCGTTCTCGGGTGCACGCCAGGCAGTGCACGGGTTCAGTCTATGCCCTTGTCGGGGGAGTGGTTGTGCGTGGGAGTCGGACTTCTGCACGGGTGTCGGATAGACTTTCCGCAGATGCCGTGGGGCCTGCGGTGCTGTCCGGTTCCAGCCACCCTCTTCCGGGGGTGGTGGGGAGAAGCTGAAAGGCACCTCCCGGGTGCCGGTCTCGATGGGGGAGGGGGCTCTCACCTGCGGGGACACAGTGCGTCGGACGGGGCGATCCAAAAGTTCCCGCCTAACCCCGTTTGTGGTGAGTTCCCAGGAAACGTCGATTCCTGACCTGCAGGTTTTCAGAAACCTCCGCTTTAAGGGGGGTCGCGAATCGACTACGGGGGTCGTACACGTCATAATTGTGGACGTGACGAGCGCAGTTGGAAACCAAGGTATGGCAGCACCACAACGTGTTGCGACGCTGAACCGACCGAACATGGTCAGCGTCGGCACGATTGTGTTCCTGTCGCAGGAATTGATGTTCTTCGCGGGACTCTTCGCGATGTACTTCGTGTCGAAGGCGAACTCGGGTGGTGACTGGCCGTCTCATCCGACAGAGCTGAACGTGCCCTTCGCACTCGGTATCACCGTGATCCTGGTGTCGTCGTCGTTCACGGCCCAGTGGGGCGTGTTCGCCGCCGAGCGTGGAGACGTCTTCGGCCTCCGGAAGTGGTACGCACTCACCATTGTGCTGGGTGCCATCTTCCTGATCGGCCAGGCGTACGAGTACATCCACCTCGTGGAGCACGGGACGACGATCTCGAGCAGCGTCTACGGGTCGGTGTTCTTCATCACCACCGGCTTCCACGGCGCACACGTCCTCGCCGGCGTGCTCGCATTCGTCGTGGTGCTCCTCCGCACCGCGAAGTCGAAGTTCACCCCGGCCCAGGCCACCGCAGCCGTCGTTGTGTCGTACTACTGGCACTTCGTCGACGTCGTGTGGATCGGCCTGTGGATCACGATTTACTTCATCCAGTAGGCCGAACGGGCCGATGTGTGACGCTCGGCCGTTAAGCCCATCGCATTCCGTATGACGAGTTAAGGGAACAAGATGGATACCAACCACAGCATGACCGAGGGGGAGCAGCCCGTGACTAGCTCCCCTGAGGCATCCACAACACGCAGGACGCGCCGCTCGCGGCGTAGGCTGCGCCGGACCGCTGCCGGAGCGCTCGCGCTCGTGCTCGGCCTCTCCGGTGCAGGACTGATCGCCCAGGCAGTGACCCCCGATGCTCAGGAGGCGACGGCCGATGTCGACGCCGAGTCCCTGATCAGCCAGGGCAAGGAGATCTACGAGGTCGCCTGTATCACCTGCCACGGTGCCAACCTCCAGGGCGTCCAGGACCGCGGTCCTTCCCTGGTCGGCGTCGGTGAAGGTGCCGTGTACTTCCAGGTCCACTCTGGCCGTATGCCGATGAAGCGCAACGAGGCCCAGGCCGAGCGCAAGGACGCCCGCTTCAACGAGCAGCAGACCCTGGCGCTGGCGGCCTACGTCAACGCCAACGGTGGCGGCCCGGGCATCGTGAAGGACTCCGATGGCGCGATCGCCATGGAGTCCCTGCGCGGTGCCAACAACGACAACGGCAAGATCGATCCCGCCGACGTCGCGCGTGGTTCCGATCTCTTCCGCCTGAACTGTGCGTCCTGCCACAACTTCACCGGTCGTGGTGGCGCCCTGTCCGGTGGTAAGTACGCGCCGGTCCTGGACAATGCCAATGAGCAGGAGATCTACCAGGCCATGCTCACCGGCCCCCAGAACATGCCGAAGTTCTCCGACCGCCAGCTCACCGCTGACGAGAAGAAGGACATCATCGCGTACATCAAGTCCGCGAAGGAGACCCCGGCCCAGGGTGGCTACGGTCTCGGCGGCATCGGCCCGGTCACCGAGGGCATGCTGATGTGGATCGTCGGCATCGTCGTGCTCATCGGCGGAGCTATGTGGATTGGAACCCGGTCATGAGTGAAATCAAGAGCAGTTACACCTCGGACGAACTCGCGGCGATGAGCGACGAAGAGCTCGCCCGCCTCGGCACCGAGCTTGACGGCGTCACCGTCGCCTACCGCAAGGAACGTTTCCCGGTCGAGAACGACCCGGCAGAGAAGCGTGCAGCCTTCGGCATCAATGTGTGGTTCGCACTGTCCGTGGTTCTGGGCATCGCCTTCGTGGCGGTCTACCTCTTCTGGCCGTGGCAGTACAAGCACCTCGAGGACGACGGCCTGTGGATGTACACCCTGTACACCCCGCTGCTGGGCGCCACCGCCGGCCTCTCGATCATCTGCCTCGGTGTGGGCGCGGTCCAGTTCTCCAAGAAGTTCGTTCCCGAGGAGATCTCGGTCCAGACCCGTCACGACGGTCCCTCTGAAGAGGTCGACCGTAAGACGATCACCGCTCTGCTGAACGATGCGTGGAAGACCTCCACCCTCGGTCGACGCAAGGTCATGATGGGCCTCGCCGGCACCGGTGCCGCCCTCATGGGTCTGGCTGTCGTCCTCCCGCTGGGTGGCATCATCAAGAACCCGTGGAAGCCCAAGGCCATGGGCATCCAGGGTGACGGCACGCTGTGGACCACCGGCTGGACCCTCGTCGAGGAAGGCGAGAAGGTCTACCTCGGTCGCGATACCGCGGCCATCGCCGAGGAGCACAACGGGCACTACAGCACCCAGGGCGTCAATCGCCTGGTGCGCGTCCGCCCCGAGGACCTCGACGCCGGCGCCATGGAAACCGTGTTCCCCCTCTCGGAGGAGATGGTGAACGACGGCGAGAAGTACGACGCTGACCGCGACGTCTACGAGGAGCACATGCACTCCGTGCACGGCCCGCGTAACTCGGTCATGCTGATCCGCCTGCGCCATGAGGACGCCGTCAAGGCTGTCCAGCGTGACGGCCAGGAGGACTTCCACTACGGCGACTACTACGCCTACTCGAAGATCTGTACCCACATCGGCTGCCCGACGTCCCTGTACGAGCAGCAGACGAACCGCATTCTCTGCCCGTGCCACCAGTCCCAGTTCGATGCACTCCACTGGGGTAAGCCGGTTTTCGGCCCCGCGGCGCGCGCGCTGCCGGAGCTGTCGATCAACGTCGATGCGGACGGTTACCTCTACGCCGACAAGAACTTCATTGAGCCGGTCGGCCCGGCATTCTGGGAGCGTAAGTCATGAGCACATCCACTAAACCGTCGCGCGCCGCAATGGCCGCCGACAACATGGACCAGCGGTACACCATGGCCGCCGGCATCCGGAGGCAGATCAACAAGGTCTTCCCGAGCCACTGGTCGTTCATGCTCGGCGAGATCGCGCTGTACTCCTTCATCATCCTTCTTCTCTCGGGTGTCTACCTCACCCTCTTCTTCGACCCGTCGCTGTCGAAGGTCATCTACGACGGTGCCTACGCACCGCTCAACGGTGTCGAGATGTCCCGTGCCTACGAGACAGCCCTGAACATCTCCTTCGAGGTGCGCGG
>NHCFD04200__coassemble_335_pt1 | contig 19916 bp, 13 predicted proteins | sample NHCFD04200__metabat2_high_PE_017 | metagenome-assembled genome bin NHCFD04200 | reverse complement strand
TCCTCGGCGTCCTCCCCTGAGTCCTCGGGGAGTTCCTCTTCCTCCCAGGACTTGGGGATACGGAAGACATCCTTGCCCGTAGGGGTGGCGGGCACGGCGCCGGTCGTCCCGGCGTCCTCGACAGCCGCGGTCTGGGCCGCCTCCATCTCGGCGACCGCCGCCGGGTCGAACATCTGCCGCTCCAGCTCCGGTGCGAGCATCCGGGAGTAGACGTCACTGAAGTGCTGACCGTCGCGGTAGACCAGCACGTTGCCGATCACTGCCGGGCAGCGTCCGTCCCGGCACAGCGCCGGCGTGATGTCGAGCTCGGTGACGTCGAGCCCCGCCAGCGCCACCAGGGCGGGGTTCACCGGGGCCATCGACGCGTGCTCGTCGGTGCCGCAGTCCGCCGTCGGGCCGCTGCCCAGGTCCTCGGCGACGCAGAGCCGTCCGTTACCCTGCACGCCCGGAGCCTGCATGGCCCACGGGGTGTCGCGGACGCCCCAGGTGTGGATCCCGGCGTCCGAGAACTTCTTCACCTGCTCGACGTACTCCGGCGGGGTCTGGTCCGGCCCGTCGCCCTCGATGGTCGTCGGCCGGGTGACGGTCATGAACACCCCGTCGGTCGGCGGATTGTCGAAGATGAACTGCTGGGCCTTGGCGTCCCACTCGTCGCACTCGGGGTAGTCCTCACCGTCGAGTTTCGGCAGGCTCATCCCCAGCACGCAGCCCATCTTCAGCACCGGGACGATCTTGATGCCCTGCTGGATTCCGATGACGTCCAGGGCCGACAGGTAGTGCTCGGAGTGCGAACCGCCGGCGAGGTACATGGTGCGTGCCGAGTTCACGTCGCCGTAGGCGCAGGGTTCATCGGACCCGTTGAAGTCGTGGGTCTGGACGAGGTCCGTGTCCTCGAAGCGCGCATAGCAGCCGTCGGGCTGGGTCTGCGGCAGCATGTGCTCCTCATTCGTCGGATCCGGGCGCACCTCCACGTCCCCGGGCACCGGCGCGTCCTCCAGGAACGCCCGCGGCCCCGGGTACTGTGCCGGGTCGAGATTCTCGTCGTCCTGGGCCACCAGCCGGGCGTCGTCACGGTTCTCGATCACCGGACCCGCGGCGAGGACGCCGACCGTCGCCACCACGGCCACCACGGCGACAGCGACCGCGGCACGGTGCCCCACGGCGTCCTTCACGGCGGTACGCGACGGCAGCCACGCACGGGCGGGCTTGCGGGTCTGACGCAGCGGCGTATCGATGTACTTCTCCGTCGCCCACGCGAGCACCAGCGAGATGAGGATGACCGCGGCACCGACAACCAGGCCCTTCTTCGTCCCCAGGGTCGCGGTGATGCCCTGGACGCCGGTCGAACGGTTGCCGAGGACGTCGGAGAAGTGGAATGTCGCCAGCGCGAGCAGCGGCCAGTGCCACAGGTAGAGGCTGTAGGAGATCCGGCCGAGCGTCTGGAACGGGGCGGTGTTCAGCAGGGCGGAGACCCCGCTCGCGCCGCGGCCGTCAACGACGGGGTTGCCGGCCAGGACGACCAGCGTCGCACCGGCGAGCGGGACCAGCGTCCACGGGCCGGGGAACTGGTCGGCACCGTCGAGGAAGAAGCCGGTACCGATGATCAGCGCGACACCGACCACGCCCGCGGGCCAGCGCGCCCACGCCAGGCGGGTCGGCGTCTCCTTGTGGACCAGCCAGATACCCAGCAGGCCACCGAGGCCGATCTCCCAGAAGCGGCTCAGCGGGGAATAGTAGTTCCAGCCCTGGTCAGTGCCGTGCAGATGCACCGCGTAGGCGAAGCTCGCGGCCGTCGCGAGAACGAGCAGCCAGTGCAGCGACAGGGCCGGGAACCGCACCGGCAGCTTCTTCAGCAACCACGCCAGCACCACGATGACGAGCAGGCTGCCCAGGTAGATCTGCAGCTGCGCCGACATCGACCAGATGTGCTGGTAGAGGCTGACGTCGCGTCCCACCGCCGCATAGTCCTGCCCCTGGTCGGCGAGGTGGAGGTTCTGCCGGTAGGTCAGGGACGCCGCGGCGTCCTCCGCGGTCTGCGCCCAACGGGCCCGCGCGTAGACGACGAAGCCGGCGGCCAGGGTGACCGTGACGACGACGAGCAGTGCGGGATACAGACGCCGGAGCAGGCGGACGACCGACTGGATCAGCGTCTGACCGGTCGGGTTCAGGGCGTTGCGGATCTGCGGGCCGAAGAAGAAGACACCACCGACGAGCAGGAACACGTCGACGCCCGAGGAGACCCGGCCGACGAAGACGTGGAAGACCACCACGAGGGCGATGGCCAGACCGCGCAGACCGTCGATGTCCCGACGGTAGGGACGACGCGTGGCGCTGGTGGTGGCGCCACCACCGGAACTGGGCGTAGTCATATCGGGAACTACCGTACCGACCACGGTTGATGCTTATACACTCCGGCTATGCTTTCATCACTGAAACGCCGGTGTGCACGGCGTCGCGACGGTCAACTGGTTCTCGTCACCGGGGCAGCTTCCGGGCTGGGCCTGGAGCTGACGACGCTCTTCCTCAAGGCCGGGGCCACCGTGGTCCTCACCGACCTCCACGCCCCGGACGCCCTGCCGGAACCCTGCGCCGCCGTGATCTCACGCGCCGGCGGGCGGGTGTCCTACCGGCAGCTCGACGTCACCTCGGACGCGGACTGGGCCGCCGCTGCGGACGCGGTGCGTGACGGGGAGTACGGGGAGCGTGTCCTCGATGTCCTGGTCAGCAACGCGGGCATCGCCGTCGGCGGGCGCATCGAGCACACCTCCATGGAGACCTGGCAGAAGGCGCTGGACATCAACCTGCTCGGCGGGGTGCGCGCCGCCCGGTCGTTCGTGCCGCTGCTGCGCGACGGTGGGCAGCTGGTGTTCACGGCGTCCGCGGCGGGACTGGTGAGCTCGCCGGGGATGGCGACATACAACGCGACCAAGGCCGCGACGGTCGCGCTGGCGGAGACGCTGTCGGCGGAACTGTCGCACCGACGGATCGCGGTGACGGCGATCTGCCCGCAGTTCTTCCAGTCCGGGTTGAAGGATTCACTGGTCAGCGACGACGCGGTGGCGACGAAGATGGCGGATGCCCTGCTGACGAAGACCTGGCTGACGGCGGCGGGGATCGCCCGGCGCGCGATGCTGGGGATCGACACGCGACGTCTCGTGGTCGCGCCGGACGGGATCGCGCTGGTCAGCTGGTACTCGAAGCGGTTCACCCGGCCGGGGTACCTGGCCGTGACGCGGATGATCGGACGGGGCGTCGCCAAGCAGGGGTAGGTGGGGGTCTGGGGTGGGGGCTGCGTCTTCGCTGCGTCCTCGCTATGTACTGCGTGCGTTTCCGCTTCCTGATTCACCCCACAACCACTCCCCTCCTGTCTGCGCCATCGGGTCCGGTTCAGCGCCATCGGGTTGTGACGGTTCCTCGCGGGAATCGACACAGCCGGATGGCGCCAGGCTCAGCCGGATGGCGCAGACTGAACCCGGCGCTGTGCCGGCAGTCACGCAAGAGCCCCGTCCACCCGTTCCCGGAGTTTCTCAATCTCCTCCACGGACGCCAGGTTCCCCGCCGTGACCCGGAACACGCGTCCATCACCGTGCTGCAGTGCGGCCAGCACCTCCGAGTCATGGTCGCGCTGTTCCCGCTGCTGGTGATGGACTCCGTCGTACATCAGGTGCAGCCCCCGCTCCTCCCACCCCAGGTCAGTGACCGTGAGGAGCTTCCCGTCCTCCTTGAATACCGGTATCTGGCTCCGCAGGCCCGGGGCCAGATCACTGACGGCCAGCCGCAGCAGCGTCTCCTGTGGAGACTCCGCACCGACGTCGGTACTCCCGAGAACAGACGCCGCAACCATGACATCCACCCCGCCAGGAACTCTGAGCTTGCGGGGGTCTGCAGGGGAGACATTTCCGACACTCTGATGAAAAGCATCACTGACCTGGACACACCGTATGAAATCCTGGGTGAGGTGTGATCGTATCCCGCTGAGGTCAGGGACCTTCCACCGTTGCTCCCGTGAGGCGTCCGGGACACTGACCGACTCCAGCATGCGCGAGAGGGTCGTGTGGACATCGGTACACTTCAGCTTCCGGTGATCCTTGTGCACGGGTACTGCCGTCGACCGGTACAGGTCAAGAAGCCGGGTCGGGTGCAGCAGCACATGATCCGGCGCACCGGTACGCCGGGTCCCCGTCGACGTGAGGAAGGCGAGCAACTCCTCGTCGACGAAATAACGCATCCCGTAGAAGGACGCTGCGGCGAACCCGGTGGCGATCCTCCCTGGATGACGGATGAGGTGGGCAAGAGCGAGGGTGGCAGGGTGCACGCGTCTGGCCCGCGGAAAATCCGAGTCGGTTGTCTCCGGGAGCAGTTGATTCACGTGGACGTACATGCCGTAGTCCACCTTCACCCAGTTGTCGCGGAGACCGACCCTGGTCACACCTGCCTTCTTCAGTTCCGCACTGGTCCGCGGCCGGTAGTTCGGTAACGTCGCGGATCTGTTGCGGTGGCGCCAGGGAATCCGGCCGATGTACCAGTCACTCGGCCAGCATTCGTACTCCAGTGGCAGGAAAGATCCGCCGACGGACGATCCTGTGCGAGTTGATGGTGCATGCCCTGATGGTGTGTGGTCGCGGGCCCCTGCCCCCGACTCTCCCCCTGTAGTCATGGTGACAGTCAACTACCCCGTGACGCGTTTGTCCTCAAAACGTCAAACCTGTGGCACTCCGCGTGCGTGGCGCCATCCGGTTGAACCTGGCGCCATCCAGCTGTGTCGATTCTCACGAGGAACCGTCATAACCGGATGACACTGGACCGAACCCGATGGCGCGCACGGTTCCGAGCCGGACTGGAAGCCGTGAGGGTGCTGACGCACCGGAAAACTGCCTGGTCAGCGCCGACATTCTGGAATCAGCACAGGTCAGCGCAGATCAGCGCAGGTCAGAAGGCGGCGGATGCCTCATCGAGGGCCTCGACCTCGTCCTCGTCGAGCTCCACGGTCGCGCTGGTGAGCAGCGGGGCGACCTGCTCCACGGTGCGGGCCGAGGCGATCGGGGCGGTCACGCCCTTGGCCCGCAGCCAGGCCAGGGCGACCGAGGAGGGCTCCACACTGCGTCCTTCGGCGACGGTGGTGAGGGTCTCCACCACGGCGAAGGGGTCAGCGTCGTCGGAGAGGTAGCCGGAGACCATGCCCTCGCGGGCGGTGCCGGCGATGTCGTCCTTCGAGCGGTACTTGCCGGTGAGCAGGCCCGAGGCCAGGGAGAAGTAGGAGAACACGGCGGCGCCGGCGACCTCGGCGAGCGGCCGGTAGTCCTTCTCGTAGCCGGCACGTGCCAGCAGGCTGTACTGCGGCTGGATCGCGGCCGGGGCAGCGGCGGACCCGGCGGCGACGGTGAGGAACTCACGCATCCGCTCCGGCGAGTAGTTCGACAGCCCGATGCGCTTCACCCGGCCGGACTCGATGAGTGCGGCAGCGGTGGCGACCTGGTCCTCGATACCCACGGACTCGTCGTCGTAGTGGTAGTAGTACAGGTCCACGACATCGGTCTGGAGTCGCTTCAGGGAATCGTCGAGGTTCCGGTCGACCACGCCGCGCTCCAGGCCCGGCGCCGACGGGATCGCACCGACCTTGGTGGCCAGCACCACGTCAGAGCGCTTTCCGGACGCTGCGAACCACTCACCGAGCACCTTCTCGGACTCCCCGCCCTCGTGACCCGGGACCCACGCCGAGTACATGTCGGCGGTGTCCACCAGAGAACCGCCGCCGGCGACGAAGGCGTCCAGCACGGCATGTGACTCCTCGGTGTCGGAGGTCCAGCCGAAGGTGTTGCCGCCGAGGACGACGGGGAGGGCGTCAGTGAAGAGTTCGGGGGTGTCAGTCATGCGGTCCACGGTACGCCCGCGCCGCGTTCCGCCGTGTCGGAACCGTGACCTCACCGTGACATCACTGTGATTCCGCTGCTCACCGCCCCCGCTTCTTCGCCGCGCGCACCAGACCGCCGCCGACGATGAGCCGCTGGATCTCACTGGTGCCCTCGTACAGCCGCAGCAGGCGGACGTCGCGGTAGATCCGCTCGACGGCCACCCCGCGCATGTACCCGGTACCGCCGTGGATCTGCACGGCCTTGTCGGCGACGTCCCCGGCCATCTCGGTGCAGTAGAGCTTCGCCGCCGAGGGCGCGATGCGGGTGTCCTCCCCGGACTCGTACTTCTGCGCCGCATCGCGGACCAGCGCCTTTCCCGCGAGGACGCCCGTCTGTTGGTCCGCGATCATCGCCTGGACCAGCTGGAAGTCGCCGATGACCTGGCCGCCCTGGGTGGCGGTGGCGGCGTAGGCGACGGACTCGTCGAGGGCACGCTGCGCGGTGCCGACGGCCAGGGCGGCGATATGGATCCGACCGCGGGCCAGCGAGCTCATCGCCGCCCGGTATCCGATGTCCTCGTCGTCGCCGACCAGGGAGGACGCCGGGACGCGCACGTTCTCGAAGTGCACCTCCGCGGTCGGCGCGCCCTGTTGCCCGGTCTTCACGTCCTTCGGCCCGACGCTCACGCCCGGGGTGTCGGCGGGGACGAGGAAGACGGCGATGCCGGCACCGTCGGCGTCCTTCGGTCGGGTGCGGGCGAAGGTGATGAAGAGGTCGGCGTCCGGCGCGTTGGTGATGAAGCGTTTATGGCCGTTGATCAGCCAGTTGGCGTCCTCGCGCACGGCGGTGGTTCGCAGCCCGGCGGGGTTCGATCCTGCCCCGTCCTCGGTGAGGCAGAAGGACGCCACGACCTCACCGGACGCGAGGCGCTCCAGCCACTCCTGCTTCTGTTCGTCGGTCCCGTAGTTGACCAGCACTTTCCCGGCGATGCCGTTGTTCGTGCCGAACATGGAGCGGAAGGACAGCGAGGTGTAGCCGAATTCCATGGCGAGCTCGACGTCCTGCGGCAGGGTCAGCCCGATCCCGCCCCACTCCTGCGGGACGGTATAGCCGAAAAGTCCCGTCTCCTTGGCCTGGTCCCGCAGGTCGGCGGGGATGGCGTCGGTCTCGGCGATCTCGTCCTCGCGCGGGACGACCCGGTCCCGGATGAAGGTGCGGACGAGGTCGAGGATCCCGGAGAACTCCTCGGGACCGACCTCGGGGTCCGTCACGGAAGCTGCTCCGGCAGCAGTGTGCGCATCAGTCATGACGCCCGCACTATCGTTTTGTCGAACTACGGTTCAGCGGAACCGCTTCGGCAGTTCCGGCTCACCCAGCGACAACATCAGCCGGTTCGCCCAGTTGAAGAAGGACGCCGCGTTGATGACGTCGATGATCTCCCCGTCGTCCAGGCCGGCGTCCCGCAGTGCGGCGACATGGGACGCGCCGAAGCGCACCGGCACCGTGGCCAGCGCGACCGAGGCGTCACGGATGGCGTTCCACAGGTCAGAACCCAGGTCGGCGGAGACACCCTCATCGCAGAGCCGCTGGACGGCCTCGGCCTTGGCGGCGGCGTCCTCATCATCGGCGGATTCGGCGATCGCGCGGCCGGTGTGCACCGAGGCGCAGTACACGCAGCCGTTGAACCGGCTGGTCACGGCGGCGGAGAGCTCACGCTCGGCGCGTCCTGCCCCGTCGGTGACGTTGTAGAAGATGTCCTTGTCCGTCAGTGTGCGGGCCTCCAGGGCCTCGGGATCACGGGCGAGCAGGCGGAAGTACTCCGACTTCGCGCGCAGCGGATCGACGAGCGCCACCTTCTGACGCTCGGTGAGGTCCGCCTCCTCCACCGGCGGCACCCACGGCACCCAGCCGAGCGAGTGACTCACGAACCGGGTGGGACGCACCAGGTCAGGGTAGGTGAGGACGTCGAATCCGGCGTCCACCCCGGTGCCGGGCGCCGCATCGGCATGGACCGCGCGGTGCGGGGCGTCCGCCTGCCGGGCGCCGGCATGCTGACCGGGCCGGCGGACATCACCCTGCGGCACGAACTTCGTCGCGAGGACGCCCAGTCCGTGGGCGGTGCGGATCTGGAAGGTGAGGAAGGCGACGAGCTGCGCCAGGCGCACGACCTCGGTCGGCGACCACCCTGCGTCCGCCAGCGGCCGGAGACGTCCGGCGCGGGAATCGCGCGGGTGCAGCACCAGCAGATGGGTGAACTCGAGGGCGGCGGCGAGCCGGGGCCCGAGGACCTTCTTCTGCGCCTCGAGCAGGTGGAATTCCGGACCGGGCACGGACTCCGCGGCAAGGTCCGGTTCCCGGTAGACGCCGTAGGGGGTCGGCACCCCGGCGGCGTTGACGTGGGCGCGGGCGTCCGAGACGACGGCGGCGAGGGTGGTGAGCAGTGCATTCGCCTCGGTCTCGGTGGCATTGCCGTCGAGTTCGTCGACGAGCAGGTCGGTGTAGAGACTCGTCGCACGGGCTGCGGCGGTCGCCCCGCCGTGCAGGCCGGCGACGAACGCGGCGACGGCATAGCGCTCGGCGAGAGTGAAGTCGCCCGGGGTCTCCGGCTCGAACAGGGCGTGGAAGGACGCCTGGGCGTTGTCGCGGGCCTGGGTGCGGTTGTGCCGCAAACGGGCGACCGGACCGGAGATCTCGGAGGTGGGGTCGAGGTCGGCGAGGAAGTCGATGATGTCGGCGGAGGCGGTGCTCCCTGCGGAGGACTCGGTAGTCATGGTCCCCAGAGTAACCTCGCCCCGGGGGCAGAGTCAGCGGGTGAGTGCGGGTGGTGGCCTTCACGGTGCGGGCGGGAGAACATTCTTCCGGAAAACATTGCACTATCCATCGAACGCATGTACTATCGACCGCAGAACAGAAAGACCTGGTCACCACAGCCCCGGGGAACGGAACACCATGGATGACACGACCGGAACAGCCACCACAGACCCCTGGTCCGACCTGCCTGACCAACCATTGATACAGGAAGAGATCGCAACACCCTCTCTCGGCAGTACAACGGACCTCATCAACGCGGTCGCGGCCCTTGACGAGGCCGTGGAGATGATTCTCGCCCAGGGAGAAGATACCTGGTCACGTATCAGCACATCTGATCGAGAGGATCTCTACCGGAGTCTGGAGCGCTCCCGTCGGAAGCTCACCGCTGCCGACGCGGCGATGGTCACCAGCTTGCGCGTCGACCTGGCCATGCCCTGCGGACCCCGCGGCCCCCGCTGGCTCGCCCGTACCTTCGGGCTCACCCTCCGCGAGGCGAAGACCCGGGTGGCCACCGCCGACCGGATCACCACCACCGAGATCACCAGTATCTCCGTGCCGACCTCGACACATCTGCCGGTCCTGGGCGCCGCTGTCCGGGCCGGTGTCCTCGACGCCGAGCCCGTCGCCCGCCTCGACCGACTGCTGCGCGCCCTGCCCCACGACGTCCAGGACCGCGTCGCCACCGCCGCCGACGCCCCGGTTGCCGAGCTGGTCCGCACTGCCGGCCCCGACGCAGTGGCCGACCTGCGCCCGTTCCTGACGGGCATCGCCGGAGTCGACGAACCGTACACCGATGACGACCGGGCACGCCTGCGCGGTGTCACCATCGGCAGGCAGCGCGATGACGGCATGTCCCCGATCTCCGGTGACCTGACACCGGAACTGGCCTCGATCCTGCAGCGACTCATGGCCGACCACGCCAACCCGGGTGACCTCGCCGCCGTCGCTGACGACCAGTCGGGTGAATCCCCCACCGTGCGTGATCCCGCCGAGTCAGACGACCGCACCCCCGCCCAGCGTCGTCATGACGCCCTGTTCGCCGCCGTGGCCGCCGGCTACGGCCGAGGTAGAGAGCTGACCCCGGGGCGCGGGACCACCACCATCGTCGCCGCCATGACGCTCGATCAACTCGCCGCACGCACCGGAACGGCGGTCACCGATGCCGGCGTACGGATGACCGTCGACCAACTGGTGGAGACCTGCGATGCCCGGGACCTGTTCCTGCAGGTCATGGACTTCCACGGCAGGTCACTGTATCTGGGCCGGTCACGACGGCTGGGGTCAGTCGACCAGTACCTCGCCCTGGTCGGCGAGGAGGGGGCGAGTTCCGCACCCGGACCAGCGACGCCCCCGGCGTTCTCCCAGATCCACCACATCATCTCCTGGCTCTACGGTGGTCGCACCGACCTGCCGAATCTCACTCTCGTGGGTCCCGAAGCCCACGCCGGGATCGACGACTCCCGGACCGACCCGCGGAAATGGCAGACCGTCCCGCCGCCGGAAGGATGCCCTGACCGCGTGCTGTGGATCCCCCCGGAACACGTGGACCCTTCCCGGGCACCGGTGCTGACCGTGCACCCCGCAAGTTGGACGGCACCAGGGCAGATCCTGCGACGACAGTCACGGAAGCTACTGGACCTGTTGGCCCGCCCCGCCGGGTGACCTGCGACTGCTCCGACTCAGCCCGCCTGACCTGTACCGCGGACGCGAAGCCCCCACCTCCGGTGGACCCCGCCCCGCGGCATACAGCCATGCCCTCTCGCGGAACCGCCCCTGTCACAAGCGGCGACTCTCAGCCCGGTCACAGTCCCAGATTGAGCCCACCCGAGCGGTAACGGTGCCCCGGGATGGCGTCCAGCAGTTTCTTCGTGAACCCATCCTGCGGGTGCTCGAAGATCTCCGAGGTCAGGCCGGATTCGACCTGCCGCCCGTGGCTCATCACCGTGACAGTGTCGGATATCTCACGCACCACCGACAGGTCGTGGGAGATGAACAGGTACGTCAGCCCGAGGTCACGCTGCAGCTCATCGAGCAGGCTGAGGATCTGCGCCTGCACGGTCACGTCCAGCGCGGACACCGCCTCATCGAGCACCACGAGCTCCGGGTCGAGGATCAGAGCGCGCGCGATCGCCACACGCTGGCGCTGACCACCGGACAGTTCGGCGGGACGCCGCTGCGCGACATCACCACTCACCGAGCCCGCCCCGGAACCCAGGGCCACCCGGTCGAGGATCGCCTCGACCTTCTCGCTGATCTGTGTCTTCGACAGGTCGGTGAGGTTACGCAGCGGTTCGGCGAGGATCTTCCCCACGGTCTGCCGCGGATCCAGGGAACTGAACGGGTTCTGGTAGACCATCTGGACCCGACGCCGCAGGTCGCGGCGTCCTGCCTTGGAGAAGGTGCCGAACTCGTCGATGCGCAGGTCAGCAGCATCAGCAGTATCTCCAGTATCACCGGCGACACCGGCGAGCGTCACCGTGCCCGAGGTCGGCTCCTGGAAGGCCGTGATCATCCGGGCGAGCGTCGACTTTCCCGAGCCGGACTCCCCCACGATGGCGTGGGTCGTGCCGGCGGCGACGGTGAAGGACACATCGTCGACGGCGACGAAGGGGTCGTCTCCTCCGCCGAACTCGCGGCGCAGCGTGTCCACGGTGAGCAGCGCCGTGGCGTCCGGCGCGGGGCCGGGCCGGTAGGTCGACTGCTCCACCGCGCTGACCAGGGACGGGGCGTCCGACAGGAGGCGGCGCGTGTACGGGTCGTGCGGGTCGGTGAGGATCCGGTCGGTCGGGCCGTGCTCCTTGACCTCCCCACCCTGCATGACGACGAGCCGGTCGGCGCGGTCACCGGCGACGGCGAGGTCATGGGTGATGAACAGGATGCCGAGGTCGAGCTCGGTCCGCATCCGGTCCAGCAGGTCGAGGATCGTGCGCTGCACGGTGACGTCCAGGGCACTCGTCGGCTCATCGGCGATGATGAGCTCCGGCTCGGTGGCGACGGCCGCGGCGATGAGTGCGCGCTGCTTCATACCACCGGAAAGCTGGTGCGGATACTGGTCGTAACGCACCTCCGGATTGTCGATGCCGACCTGTTCGAGCAGGTCAAGGACCTTCTTCTTGCGGTCGGCCGCGGACAGCCGCACCGCCTTCGGCGCGATGCGCAGCCCCTCCCCCACGGACGCGCCGATGGTCTTCACCGGGTTCAGTGAGTTGTTCGGGTCCTGCGGGATCAGGCCGATCCGGGTACCCCGGATGCTGCGCCACTCACGCTCGGACAGGCCGGTGATCGACCGGCCGTCGAGCTTGATCGTGCCGCTGACCTCGGCGTTGCCGGGCAGCAGGCCGAGAGTGGCCATGGCGGAGGTCGACTTGCCGGAGCCGGACTCGCCGACGATGGCGGTGACTTTCCCACGCTCGACGGTGAGGCTGACGTCCTTCACCGCAGGGACGCCGCCACGGCGGGTGCGGTAGGTCACCGCCAGGTCGCGGATCTCGAGCAATGGCGTGGCGTGGTCGGACGCGGCGGTGCCGGAATCCTCGTGGGTCTCCGGACGCCAGGAGCCGTCGTCCCAGTTCATGTCGGGCTTCTCGGTCATCGGATCTCCTTTCCGCCGGAGCGCTGGAGCGCCTGGCTGAGGTAGTTGGTGGCCAGGACGACGAGCACGATCGCCAGGCCGGGCAGGACGGACAGCCACCAGGAGGTGGCGATGAAGTCGCGTCCCTCGGAGATGATCAGGCCCCACTCCGGGGTGGGCGGCGGGGCACCGTAGCCGAGGAAGCCGAGGGTCGACAGCTGCAGGATCGCGCTGCCGAACTGCAGCGCGGCCAGGGCCAGCACCGGGGTCAGCGAGTTCGGCAGGATGTGGCGCCACAGCACCGACCAGGCCGTACCGCCGGAACCGTAGGCGGCCTCGACGAAGTCGGCAGCGGCCACGCCGAGCACCTCGGAGCGGGCCAGGCGGGCGAACATGGCGACATTGGTGACACCGACGGCGATCGCCGCGTTCATCGTGCCGTAGCCCAGCAGGATGATCACCGACAGGCTCAGCAGCAGGGCCGGGATGGAGAGCAGGACGTCGACGATGCGCATGATGAGCGTGTCGAGCCACCCGTTGCGTCCTCCCCGGACCGAGCCGGCGACCAGGCCGAGCAGGGTGCCGACGACCATGCCGACGAGCACGGCGACCAGGGCGCCGGACAGGGAGTGCCGGGCACCCCAGACCACGCGGGTGTAGAGGTCACGGCCGACGGCGTCCGTGCCGAACCAGTGGTCACCCGACGGGGCGAGCAGTGGTTCGGTGGTGCCGGATTCGGTGGGGTCACCGGAGGCGAACAGGCCGGGCACCAGGGCCCAGGCCACGGCGAGCAGGACGATGAGGCCGGCGATCCAGACGCCGGGTCGGATTCGTGTCAGGGTCTTCATGCCTGCACCTTCTTGCCGTTCTTGCCGTTCTTGCTGCTCTTGCCGGTCTTGCCGGTCTTCTCACCGGTGCGCAGCCTGGCGTCCAGCACCGGGTAGAGCAGGTCGACGAGGAGGTTGATGATGACGTAGACCGCCGCGGCGAGCACCACCACGGCCATGAGGACCGGGGTGTCGCGGTTGGCGACGGCGTCCACCGTCATCGCGCCGACACCGGCGCGGGAGAACACGGCCTCGGTGATGACCGCACCGCCGACGAGTTCACCGAAGGTGAGCCCGGCGATGGTGATCGCCGGCAGCACCGCATTACGCAGCACATTGCGCCACAGCACCCACTGGGCGCCGGCGCCACGGGCCTTGACCACGGTGATGAAGGGCATGTCGGTGACATCGTCGATGCTGCGGATCAGCACCTGGGCCAGCGGCGCGGACAGCGGCACCGCCAGCGCGACCGACGGCAGGATGAGGTCCTGGACGCTGGTCGCGTGGATCACCGGGATCCACTCCAGGGTGAAGCTGAACAGCTGGATGAGGATGATGCCGAGCCAAAAGGCCGGCAGGGAGACGAACAGCGGCGGGAGTGCGCGCAGCGTCGTCGAGATCCAGCGGCAGACCCGGTTGTCCGGCAGCGAGGTGGCGGTCACCGCGACGAGAACCGCGATGACCAGGGCGACCAGGAAACCGGTGAGCGCCAGGGCGAGAGTGCCGGGCAGGGCGTCGGTCAGGGAGTCCATGACATCGGCACCGGTCTGCAGGGAGTTGCCGAAGTCGAGGTGGAGGACGCCGGTCAGCGAGTTCCAGTAGCGGGTCAGGACGGGTTCATCGGAACCGTAGGCCTGCTGCATGTCGGCGATCTCGGAGGCTGAGAGACCGAGTTCGGGGTCGGCGTAGCGGGTGGAGACGGCGTCCCCGGGAAGGGCGGTGAGCAGGATGAAGGCGAGGGTGAAGCTGGCCCAGAGGACCAGGACGGCCGCGCCGATGCGGCGGAGGACTGTCATGGTGGTCATCTACTCCTCCCCTTCCACGCTGGTGAGGTAGAACCAGGGTCGGCCGATGGACTCGGCACGGAACCCGTGGACATAGGTCTGCACGCCGTAGACCTGCGGTTCCTCGAACATCGGCAGGACGTAGGCCTGCTCGGACAGGTAGTCCTGGACATCGCCGGAGGCGTCCGCGCGGTCCTCGGGTGTGGCCGAGGAGGACACCTTCCGCAGCAGTTCCTCGAGGTGCTCGTCGCCGATCGATTCGTCACCGGTCATGTTGAGCAGCTGGTTGCGGTTGCCGGAGTAGTACTGCGACTTGATGACGTCGTAGTCGGCACGTCCGACCATGGTGACGTTGAGCTGGATCTTGTCGATGTCGGTCTGCGCGGCCTTCTGCGCGGCGACATCGCCGGGGTAGAGCTGCACGTCGATGCCGATCTTCTTCAGCTGCTCCTGGACCATGGTGACGACCTCGCGGGTTCGGGGCTGCTGTTCGGCGTCATTGGCGGTGAGGCTGAGCCGCTTACCGTCCTTGACGCGGATGCCGTCGGAGCCGGGCACCCAGCCCGCCTCGTCGAGAAGCTCCTTCGCATGCTCCGGGTCGAAGGTGTAGGCGTCCTTCTGCTCGCGGTAGCCCATGGCCGTGGACGCCAGGGCCGAGGTCGCCAGCGGGTAGGACCCGGAGAACAGCGAGCTCAGGATGCGTTCCCTGTCGACACCGGCGATGATCGCCCGGCGGACGCGGATGTCGGAGAGCAGCGGGTGTCGGAAGCGCAGCGCGATCTGGTTGTTGACGCCGGAGGTCGGGGCGGAGAGGATGTTCACCCCGGCGTCGGTGAGGTGCTTCTCCTCGGGGGCCTCGATCTGGCGGGCGACATCACCCTGGCCGGACCTGATGCCGCCGACGCGGACGCTGTCCTCCTTGGCGACGACGACGTGGATCGTGTCCAGGTCAGGGCGCCCCGTGTTCTCGCCTCGCTTACCGAGCTCCGGCGGGGCCCAGTCGTAGTCCTCCCGGGCAGACAGGGTGAGCTCGGTGTTGCGCTCCTCGTCGGTGATGACGAAGGGGCCGGAGCCGATGACGCGGCGGGCGTTGCCGGGGGCGAAGCCTTCGTCGGTCATGTCGAGGGAGGCGTCCGCCAGAAGTCCGGCGTTGAAGGAGCTGGTGGCCTGCGGGAAGCCGGGCTCGGGGTCGGTGAAGTGGAAGCGGACGGTGTGGTCGTCGAGGACCTCGCCGTGGTCGTAGGTGCTGATCTGCTCCGAGGAGGTCAGCTTCCGCTCCTTGTCACCCTTGCCGAAGAGGTCGAAATTGCGGACCACGTTCTCGGCGGTGAGCGGGGTGCCGTCGGAGTAGGTGACACCGTCGCGCAGGTGGAAGGTGAATTCGGTGGCGTCCCCGTTGATCTCGGGCAGGTCGGTGGCGATCCACGGGTAGAGCTCGAGGGTGTCCGGGTCCTGCCAGAGGAGGCGGTCGGTGATGTTGTTCACCACGCCGCCGTTCGGGTAGTAGCCCGCGGTCGGCGGGTAGAGGGTCTGGAAGGGCAGGGACTCGAGGTAGGTGAGCTCATGCGGGGTGGGGCCGTCGCCGTTGCTGCAGGACGCCAGGCCGGTGACGGTGGCGAGGGCGGTGACGGCCGCGAGGGTCGTCACTGCGAAACGTCGGCGCCCCCGGCCGTTACGGTGGGGAAATAGTGACATATACAGACCTGTCTGTTTTTGGTTCAGGGCATTATCGTAGCACCGGCCCTGACCTACTACGATGTGTGGCTATGAGCTCATCGGGCACTATCGCGATCATCGGGGGAGGCCCCCGCGGCATCTCCGTCCTGGAACGTCTCGCCGCACAGCTGGCAACGGAGACCGGCGGGGCCGGCGGGGAAATCACCGTCCACCTCGTCGACGACACCGAACCCGGTGCCGGCCGCGTCTGGCGCACCAACCAGACCCGCACGCTGTGCATGAACACCCTGGCGGACGCGGTGACCCTGTTCACCGAGCCCGGCTCCACGGTCACCGCGCCGGTCGTCGAAGGTCCGACGATGTTCGAGTGGATCGAGCTGATCCGCGGCGATGACCTGTCGGAGACCGCTGATCCGCACGGTGCGAAGACCGCCCTGTTCCGCGGCCACCCGGCGATGGTCCGCGGCGAGTTCCACAGTGAGATCGCCGCGACGCAGCCGGAGTCCCACCCCTCCCGCGCCCTCTACGGCGAGTACCTGCGCTGGGTGCTGTCGGTGGTACTGGCTCGGATCCCCGGGAACCTCAAGGTCGAGGTCCACCAGGCGCGCGCCACGGAGATCACCCAGGTCACCGGGGATGACGGGATCGTCCGCGACGAGATCACCCTGGAGCACCACACCAGCGGGGACGCCGCACACCTGGCGTCCTCCCCTGTCACGGTGGTGGCGGACGCGACCGTCCTCGCCCTCGGCTGGACCGGCAATGAGCCGGACGCACTGGAGGGGTTCACCGCCACCAGCGTGCAGATGCACCCCACGCTGCACTGGGTCCGCCCCGGCAACCCTGCCGACCAGGCGGTGGACGCCGTCGGCGCCGGTGAGGAGATCGTGGTCCGCGGTCTGGGCATGGGCTTCTTCGACCTCATGGCGATGGTGACCATCGACCGTGGCGGCAAGTTCGTCACGGACGCCACCTCCCGCTCAGGCCTGGCCTACCGGCCGTCCGGACGCGAGCCGAAGCTGGTCGTCGCCTCCCACCACGGCTACCCCTACCAGCCGAAGCCGGTGCTCCACGCGCTGCCGTCGCCGGCCCCGATGCCGCGGTTCCGGGCTGCGCTGGCCGCACTTCCGGAGGACGCCCCGGCGGGCTCCGTCGACTTCGGCGAGACCCTGTGGCCGGCGATCCTGCGGGACGCCCAGGCCGCCTACTACACGGTCCTGTACAGCGGACGGTGCCCGGAACATGCCGCGGACGCCGACCGGCTGGCCGCGGTACTGACCGTGATCGACGACCCGGCACTGAACCCGTGGCGGCTGCACACCTACCCGGAGCTGCAGGACCTGGTGCCCGAGGATGACCGCTTCGACCTGGGCTTCTACGCCGATCCGGTGGCGACCTTCGAGGGGAAGACCATCGCGGAGCTGACGGAGTTCCTCGGCGACCGGCTCGCCGCCGACCTCCACGAGGCGAACCTCGGCCAGGATTCCGCGGTGAAGGCGGGACTGCAGGTCATCGGCTCGGCACGTAAGCCCGCCCAAGTCGCCGACGAACCCGGCCGGTTCACCACCCGGTCGCGGCGCGCGGAGTACGCCGAGCTGCGGCGCGTCGGCCAGATGGTCGGTTCCGGCCCGCCGGCGTTCCGCACCGCCGAACTGCTCTGCCTGGTGGACGCCGGCTACGTGCGTTTCCTCGGTGCGCACCCGACCCTGGTCGTCGACCCGGAGCAGCCGGCCTTCGCCATGAGTTCGCCGACCACCGGTGACGAGGCGGTGTTCTCCACCACGCTGGTGGACGCCTGGCTGCACAAGCCCGACGCCCGGACCTCGGCCGATCCGCTGACCCGGCAGTTGCGGCTGGCCGGGCGACTGCGTCCCTTCACCCTGGCCGACGGCTCGGTGACGACCGCACCGGAGGTGGATCTGGCCACGGGCCGGCTGGTGCACCCGGACGGGGCGGTGGATCCGCGGGTCCACATGCTGGGCATTCCGCTGCTGGCCTACCGGGCGGACATGACGATCTCACCGATGCCGCGGACCGATCCGCTGATGCTGCAGGAGACCGACGGGGCGGCGGTCTCCGCACTGCGGATCGCGCAGGGTCCACGGGACTGAGCATGCTCGACCTCACTGCGTCCCCCGAGGTCGTGGCGCCGCAGCTGCTCGGCGCGGTGCTGCGTCGGGTGACTCCTGGCGGCGTCGGCGGCACTGACGGCATCGGGACGGTGGCCGTACAGCTCACCGAGGTGGAGGCGTATCCGGGGGTCGGCGATCCGGCGTCGCACACGGCCAGGGGGTGGACGCCGCGGTGTGCCACGATGTTCGGCCCACCGGGGCACATCTACGTCTACGCGAGCTACGGGATCCACCGGGCCGGCAATATCGTGTGCCGGCCGGAGGGGACCGGGGCCGGGGTGCTCATGCGGTCCGGACGCGTGGTCGAGGGCCTGGATGTCGCACGGCGCCGACGGACGAGCCTGCGCGACGGGGTGGCTGTGGTGCCCGCCGATGAGGCGTTGGGGCGCGGGCCCGGGAATCTCGGCGCGGTGCTGGGACTTGACCTGGACCTCGACGGGGCGACGCTGCACGTCGTCGGCGGTGATGGAGGTCGCGCCGGTGGTCGTGCCGCCGACGACGCGGACGCCGCCTTCACCCTCACTCCCCCGGCATCCCCGGTGGAGCATGTCCATGGTCCGCGGATCGGCATCTCGAAGAACGTCGAGGCACCGCTACGGTTCTGGATCCCCGGCGACCGGACCGTGACCACGCCGCGGGGGCGTCCGAAAGGTGTGTGAGAGGTGACACGGGACCGGGGGCAGTCGCGACGCCGCCGACAGGCGTAGGAACGGAGGTATGAGCAGCGACAACGGCACCCGCCCGTCCACCCCGCACCAGCCCGCACCGACCGACGCCCTCCGCAGGACCAGCTCCGGCGACGGCTGGATGTTCGTCGACGGACTTCAGGACGCCTACCCGGGCACGGTGCCCCTGGCCGGCGACGCCCCCCATCACCGCACCGAGCGGGCGATCCCCTCGGTGAAACGACTCGCCCGGCTCGACGGGGCGACAGTGGTCCGCCTGTCCTTCCGGGCAGGTGACGTGATGGCCGACCATTCGGCCGCTGCCCCGATCCTCATCATGGGCCAGGTCGGCGAGGTGGCGGTAACCGTCGCCGACGGCGGGGACACCGCGTCCGACGGCGACAGTGCCACGACCGTACGCCTCAGCCCGGGGCAGGCACTGAGCATCGCCGCGGACCGCGTCCACAGTCTCGCCGCGTCCGGACCTGCGACGGTCACCCTGCTCGTCCTCAACGGGAACGATTGAAAAACAACTGTCCTGGCATAACTGCTGACCGTTCGGCAGAACCGGACGGCCATACTGCCAGCAAAATCACCCCCTGTACCCCCCGGAAGTTACGACTGTGGAATGGGTCACATCTTCCGACGAAGGTGTCTCCGAACTGCATCTTCACAGGAAAGTTCCGGCGCCCAGCGCGGAAGTCCGGCCGAGAAAAGTCTGGTGGTCACAACGGGGGTCTTGTTAGTGTCCCGGTCAAACCTTTTCCCCAACCGGAAGGATCTGCCCCATGACCGATACGTTCACCGGAGCTGTCGTCGAGGAGTTCGGCGCCCCTGTCGTCATCAAGGACGTCGACCTGCCCACTCCCGGACACAACCAGGCCCTCGTCAAGCTCATCGCCTCGGGCATCTGCCACACCGACCTCCACGCAGCCCACGGCGACTGGCCGGTCAAGCCTGAGCCCCCGTTCGTTCCCGGCCACGAAGGTGTCGGTGAGGTGGTCGAGCTCGGCCCCGGCGACCACACCGTGAAGGTCGGCGACCTGGTCGGCAACGCCTGGCTCTGGTCCGCCTGCGGAAACTGTGACCAGTGCCTGAAGGGATGGGAGACGCTCTGCCCCAACGCGGAGTACGGCGGATACACCGTCAACGGCTCCTTCGGCACCTACATGCTCGTCGACACCCGCTTCGCCCCGCGCATCCCGGAGGGCTCCGACCCGCTGGAGGTCGCCCCGATCCTCTGCGCCGGCGTCACCGTCTACAAGGGCCTCAAGGTCTCCGAGACGAAGCCCGGCCAGTTCATGGTCATCTCCGGTGTCGGTGGTCTCGGCCACCTCGCCGTCCAGTACGCCAAGGCGATGGGTATGCGCGTCATCG
>NHCFD04200__coassemble_333_pt1 | contig 20305 bp, 20 predicted proteins | sample NHCFD04200__metabat2_high_PE_017 | metagenome-assembled genome bin NHCFD04200 | reverse complement strand
GGGACCGAGCCGACCCAGCTCGCGCTGTACACCAACGAGAAGAAGAACGCGCTGTCCACGGTGCTCACCGAGCAGGGTGCAGAGGGTGTGATCACCCAGATCAACGACACCTTCGCCGAGATCATCGGCAGTGTCGGGCTGGGTGTGGTCTCGTCCCTGGACAACTACCTCGAAGAGGACGACACGAAGGCCGCGATCGACCGGATCGAGGCCAGGGTGGAGAACATCGGCGTCCAACTGCACGCCGGGGCGCAGTCGGTGCGTTCGCTGACCGGCATGCTGGACTCCACCGCCCCGCTGCTGGAAGGCGCGGGGAACATCGCCCGCGCCGCCGGGGCCCAGTTCGACGACACCGGCTCCGACCTCGGCGGTGGGACGGACGCCACGGACAGTCTGGACTCGACACTGCGCAGCGCCGCGGCGTCGCTGGACCAGGCACTGTCCTCGACCGCCGACAGCTACGGTGCGGTCGGCGACCGACTCGACTCCCTCTTCGACAGCGCCGGGAACGCCGGAACCGGCACCGCGGCGACGTTCACCGACCTCGCCGCGCGGGTCCAGCAGCAGACCGACGGCTTCCGGGCGGTCCGCGCGACCCTCGACGACACCGTCGGTGCAGCGCTTCCGGCGGGGGCACAGGCCGGGTACGACCGGGCGCTGGCCGGGCTCGACGCGGCGATCGACCGTAGCGACGACCTGCACGACCGGCTGACGCAGACCGCGCAGGACATCACCGACGGCACCGCCGACGCGCAGGCGACGCGCCAGAGTGTGCAGGACGCACTGGACCGGGCGTCGGGCGCCGTCGACGGCGCGGTGACCGCCTACCGCCAGAACCTGCAGCCGCAGATGACGCAGCTGGGTGACACACTGGACGACCTCGGTGACAGCATCGCGACCGTCAGGGAGGACCTCGAGGGCGTCACCGCGTCCTTCGCAGATTCACCGGGTTCGCTGCAGGAGACGCTGGACCGGGCGCGGTCGGCGACGGTGTCGATCGCCGACAAGCTTGAGGAGCACGCCGACCAGTTCGACGAGATGTCGGACGCCCTGTCGACCGCCGGAGAGACCGGGGACTTCTCGAAGCTGGCCCGGATCGTCGGCGATGATCCGCAGGCGCTGGCATCGCAGTTGGCGGCCCCGGTGACTGTCGACCGGGAAGCGGTCTTCCCGGTGGCGAGTTTCGGCGCGGGGATGACGCCGCTCTACGTCACCCTGTCGCTGTGGGTCGGTGCGGTGCTCACCGCGGTGTTCGTGCGTCCCCGCGTGGACGGGGAGGGTGAGACGTACTCCCGGGTCCAGGCCTACCTCGGCAGGTTCGGCATCTTCGCGCTGACCGGACTGGCGCAGGCCACCATGGTGGCGCTCGGCATGATCGTCTTCGTGCAGGTCGGCGCCGCGCATCCGTTCCTGTTCACACTGTGCTGCTGGGTGACGTCGCTGGTCTTCCAACTCATCGTCTACACCCTGGTGCTGTCGCTGGGCAGCGCGGGTAAGGCGGTGGCGGTGCTGCTGCTGGTGCTGCAGGTCTCCGGCGGTGGCGGCGCCTATCCGCTGCAGCTGCTGCCCGGCTGGTTCCAGGTGCTCAGCCCGTGGCTGCCGGCCACCCACGCGATCGACGCGATGCGGGCGGCGATCGCCGGGGTGTACCGGGGTGACCTGTGGATCGACCTCGGCATCCTGCTGCTGTTCGCTGTGCCGTTCCTGGTTCTCGGCCTGTGGCTGCGCGGGCTGCTGGACGGCTACAACCGGACAACGACCGAGGCGATCGAGAAGACGAAGGTCATGGCCTGAGTCGTTTCAGAAGACCGGCCACGGCACGGCGGGCATGTCGCCGGCCGGCCCGGGGAAGACGCCGGTCTCCGACAGGTCGTCGCAGCGGCGGCGCAGGGCGTCGAGTTCGGCGGGACTGAGGTGCTCGGCCAGCGCCTCGCCGAGGTCGGCGTCCAGCCCGTCCCGGACCGCGGTGACGCCGGTGAGTTCCTCCTCGGTGAGCGGCTGACCGATCCATCCCCAGAGCACGGTGCGCAGCCGCGGCTCGGTGTGGAAGGTCACTCCGTGGTCCACGCCGTAGCGGTGGCCGTCGGCCATGGGGAGGATGTGGGCACCCTTGCGGTCGGCGTTGTTGACCAGCACATCGAAGACCGCCATCCGGCGCAGTGCGGGGGAGTCCTCGTGGATGACGGAGACCGCGACGTCGTCGGCGTCGTAGCCGTCGAGGACGTGGTGGTGTCCGGGCGGGATCTCGCCGGCGGGGACCAGGTCGACCGGGTCCTGCCCGGGGTCTGCGTCCTGCCAGAGCTGCAGCATGCCGGTGCCGAACTGCCCGTCTCCGAGCCAGGTGGTCGGCACGATGTTCCAGCCGGTGGCCTCGGAGACGAGGTAGGCGGCGACCTCGCGGTGGGCGAGGGTGTGGTCGGGGAAGTCCCACAGGGGTTTCTCGCCGCGGACCGGCTTGTAGACCACGGCGGTGGCGTCATCCCCGGAGCCGATGTGGCCGAGGAAGGTCGCGTTGGAGGCGGTGGTGATCCGGCCGGCCAGTTCCATCACTGCTGGCCGCGTCCGGCGGCGACGACGGCCCGGGTACGTTCGACGAAGGCCAGGGCGGAGCCGACGGGGATGCGGACGACGAAGAGCTGCTCAGGTTCGATGTCTTCGATGGAGGTGATGTCCTCCAGCTGCTCGGGGTCGACGTCCGGGGCGGGTGCTGCCTCGATGACGACCTGGGTGGTCGTCGGATCCCAGCCGAGGGTGAGGACGCCGACGCGGAACTCCTCGTCGAGGGGGAGGTCCAGCGGCTCATTGTCGACGAGCAGGGCATCGGTCTCGTCGGGGACGCTGGCCGGGTTGCCCTCGAGCTCACGCAGCTGGCCCAGCAGTTCGCCGATCCCGTCGGCGAGCGCGGCGGACTGCTGCTTCTCCAGAGCGACGCTGAAGATCCGGTCGTGGTCCTTCGCCTGCAGGTAGAACGTCCGGTCACCGGGCAGTCCCACGGTGCCGACGATGAAACGGTCGGGCCAGTCGAATCCGTGTGTGATGGTGGACATGCCCCGATCCTAGTGCCCTGCGCCCCCGCCCACCTGCGGGGCATCCTGCGGTGTGTCTTTCCGTGTCCCCGCCGCGAGCCAGGAGAGGTCCCCGGCGGTGGTGTTGACGCAGAGTACGTGGGGTCCGGCGGCGGTGTAACTGATGACGGTGACGGACGCCGGGTCGGCGTGGACCCGCTGGAAATTGTCGAAGGGCATGCCGTAGGCGTCGGCGATGACGGCCTTGATGATGTCGCCGTGACTGACGGCGGCCCAGACGGCGTGCTTTCCGTGGTCCTCGGTGATCTGTGCGTCGTGCTTTCTCACCGCGGCGACGGCGCGGGTCTGCATGGCGGCCAGCGACTCGCCGCCGGGGAAGACGGCTGCGCTCGGCTGTCCGGTGACGGTCTTCCAGAGCGGTTCCTTGGCGAGGTCGGCGAGTTTCCCGTTCTGCCAGTCGCCGTAGTCGCATTCGGTGAGGTCGTCCTCGACGGTGAGGGTGGCGGGGGAGGTGGCGTCCTGGAGGGCGAGGAGGGCGTCCGCGGTCTGCCGGGTGCGCTCCAGCGGGCTGGAGACGACGGCGGCGAGCGGGATCGCGGCGAGGCGTTCGGCGGTGCGTCGGGCCTGCTCCAGGCCGGTGTCGTCGAGAAGGACGCCGGGGGTGCGCCCGGCGAGGACGCCGGCGGTGTTCGAGGTGCTGCGTCCGTGGCGGACGAGGATGACGGTGGCCATGGGGTCGAGGGTATACCGGTGCGTCACTCCAGCCCGAGGTGCAGCAGTAGTGCTTCATCGACTGCCGCGACGTCCTCCGAGGACAGCACGCCGAGCCGTCGGACGAAGCGTGACACATCGAGCGACCGGACCTGTTCCGCCTGTGCCTTTGAATCCACCTCCAGGCCGTTCGCGTTGTCCGGGGTGACGAGGACCTGGAACGGGAGAATCCGGTGAACGTTCTTCGTGAAGGGAACGACCGTGAGAACTCCTCGGCCGGTCCGGGAAGAGACGCTGTTCCTGGCGTTGTTGGAGACGATGATCACTCGCCGGGTCTTGTTGGCTTCGCTGCCGACGGCCGGGTCGAGTTCGACGAGCCAGACCTCTCCACGACGCATCAGTCTTCGTTCTCCAGTCCATCGGTAGATGTTGATTCCCAGGCAGACGCAGCGGCGCTGTCTGCGTACCATTCAGCGTCCGCTTCGGCATAGGCCTCTTCCAGCAGCTTTTCCCGGAGTGCATGGACGGCCTCATGCAGCGCACCGGACCGGGTGGCGCCGGTTCGTTCCATGTAGGAGTTCAGGAATGCGAGATCCCGGCGGGGGAGTGTGGCACTGATCTTCTCGCTGGTGGTCATACCGGGAATCCTACCGATCCTCCTACTGTTCGGGAAGAGGCTGGATTCCCGCATCCCGGAACTGTCGTAGGGTCCGGGCGGACGCTCCGATGAGCACCACCGACTCTGCTTCGCGGGCGGTGGGGAGGTCGGTGAAGGAGTCGGTGACGAACTCGGCGTGGGCGAGATCGACACCCAGCTCCCGCAGTGCCTCGGCCTTTCGCTCGCTCAGTCGGTGGTCGGCGACCTCCATGCCGGTCGGTGATTCGGTGAACTCCGTGGCGGAGAGCAGGTCGTAGGGGACGCCGGCGGTCTCCAGCAGTGCTGCCGCGAGGCGACGCTCGGTCGCGGTGGCGATGACGATGGTCGCGCCCTGCTCTTTCTGTCGGCGGATCCGGTCAACGGTGCTGCTGCGGATCCAGGCGCGGCTGTGTCCGACGCGTCGGCCGAAGTCGGTGACGTGTCGTGCGAACGTGTCGTCGTCGAGACCGCGCAGGGCGATCCTCGCGATGACCAGCCCCGAGGTGCGTCGGTACTCTTCGTCACGGCTGAAGAACCGGCGCACGGTGACAGGCACCGTCGGTATCAGGCGCAGCGGCCGGAGGCAGAGTTGGCCGGCGGTGAAGAGGGTGAAGGTGTCACGGGTGGTGATGACACCGTCCAGGTCGTAGACGATCACAGGTGCGGGCATGATCAGCCCAGGTTAGCCTGGCGCGCCCCGGAGTCACGTCAGTGAGTGCCGTCCATTCGCAGGAAGCCGGTGACGAGCACCGCGGCGAGGCACAGCAGCGCGGCGAGGTAGAGCAGGAGGGACGCGAACCCCAGGTTCAGCTGGGTGGTCAGCGGGCCCAGGCTGGCACCGAGGAAGAGGAAGAAACCGTTGAGTGCCATACCTGCCCCACGGTGGGGGGCCGAGGTCATGCCGAACAGGGTGATCATGGACGGCACCGCCAGGGCCACGCCGGTGACGAAGACCAGGCTGGCCAGCGCAGTGCCGACGACGGTCGCGGACAGGGCGGACTCCCCGACGAGGCCCACGGCAGCGAGCAGGAAACCGACGCGGGCGGTCGCGGCGACACCGATCCGGGTGGCCAGGGGGCCGGCGAGCAGGGCGACGAACATGCCCGGCAGACCGACGAGACGGAACATGAGGACAGCACCGGAGCTTAAGCCCGCGTCCTCCAGGTGGGGGCCGAGCGCAGAGTACATGGCGACAAAGGAGAGCAGCAGAGTGGTCAGTGCACCGGCGAGCAGCAGGATCCTCGGTTGGGTCAGCAGCTGGACGAGGTTGCGGAACTGGCCTGCCAGGGTGGTCTCGCGGGTGCGTGCCGGTTCGGTGAGCAGGACGAGGACCGCCAGACCGAAGGCGAGGAAGACGATGCCGCTGCCGGCGAAGAGCCAGCGCCAGGTGCTCTCGTGGGCCAGGGCTGAGGCAGCGACCTGGCCGGTGATCCCGGCGACGAGGAAGGCGGTGGCCATGGCTCCGACCGAGGCGGCCCGGTGCTTCGGTGCGGTGGCCTCGGTGAGGTAGGCCAGCGCGATCGGGGCGTAGCTGGCGGCGCCGATGCCCTGGAGGGCGCGGAAGACACCGAGAAGCATCACATTCGGAGCGAGAGCGCAGCCGACCGAGGTGACCACGAGCAGGGCCAGGCCGGTGAGGATGACGGGGCGGCGTCCGACATGGTCGGCGACCGGACCCCAGACGAGGAAGGCGGCGGCGTAGCTGAGGCTGAAGCAGGTGGAGAGGACGAGAGTGGCAGTGCCGGTGGAAGTTTCCAGGTCAGCGGCGACCGGGTCGACCAGTGGGATCGCGGCGTAGAGCTGCATGAGGACGCAGAGTCCGGTGGCGACGAGTAGCGCGATGATGCCTGGGGTGGCCGGGAACTGTGTCTTCTGGGGCATGCGTCCTCATTTCCAACGTAACGGTTGGAGTTGAGTGTAGTAGGGTTGCCGGTGAGAGTCCAACGGATCAGTTGGAGATGGGAGAAACGATGGCCTGGGACACTGAGGCGACGAAGGCGAAGATCCTGGACGCCGCAGTCGCGGAGTTCGCTGCACACGGACCGGACGGGACCACCGTCGACCGGATCTCGCGGCGCGCCGGCGTGAACAAGGAGCGGATCTACAACTACTACGGCGGCAAGCAGAAGCTCTTCGCCCGCGTGCTGTGGGTCGAGTTGGAGCGTGTCGCCGCCGATCTGCCCGTCGACGTCGACGACCTGGGGGAGTTCGCCGGACGCACCTACGACTACCACCGGAGCCATCCGCAGTTGAGCCGGCTGCTGCGGTGGGAGGGGCTGGCCGTGGACACGCTCTTCGCTGACGGCGTCCCCGACGAGGAAGGACGCACCGCCCATTACCGGGCGAAGGTGGACGCCCTCGCCGCCGGTCAACGGGCCGGGAAGGTCACCGACGCTGTGGACGCCGACCACCTCATGTTCCTGGTGTTGTCCCTGGCCGGCTGGTGGGCGACGGTGCCACAGGTCGCGAAGATGATGACCGGCGCCGAGGAGACGGACGGGGCCGAGGATGCCCGGCGGCGGGCATCGGTGGTCGAAGCGGTGCGGCGGATGGCTGTGCCGACAGGACTGCCGACAGGAAGGAACTGAGATGGCCTACGCAGACATCGCCTTCGACGGGTTCGTCAAGACCAGGCAGGAGGCCCGGGGTGTCGGAAACCGGGTCGACACCTCCGGGGCGTCGGGATCCGAACTCGACCCGCGGGACGCGAAGTTGATCCGCCAGGCGCGGATGTTCATGATGTCCACCGTCACCGGAACCGGCTGGCCTTATGTGCAGCACAAGGGTGGTCCGGCAGGGTTCGTGAAGGTGCGGACCGTCGGCGGGCGGTCGCAGCTGATGTTCCCGGACTTCGCGGGTAACCGGCAGTTCGTCACCGCCGGCAACCTCGACCGGGATGACCGGGTGTGCCTGTTCTTCGTGGATTTCACGACGCGTTCCCGGGTGAAGGTCTTCGGGCATGCCCGGCTGGTCGAGGCTGATGCGGAACCGGACCTCATCGAGGAACTGCGGGATCTGACGGACTCCAGGATCACCTCGGTGATCGAGCGGGCCGTGGTGGTCGACGTCGTGGCGTCCGACGCGAACTGCTCGAAGCAGATCACCCCGCGCTGGACCCGTGTGGAGGTCGAGGAACGCATCGACCTGTACCGGAAGGACATCGCTGAGCGGGACGCCCGGATCGCGGAGCTGGAGGCGCAGCTGGCGGTGGCCGACGGACAATCATCGGCGAACTGAGCGAATCACCCACGGGGCATCCTCGCTCGGCATACCATTATCTCCGTGCTGAAACCATCCCCCCGCCAGCTGAAATTCGTGCTCAACTTCTACCCGCCCTACGTGGGCTCCGGCATCCGCATGAAGTACATCGCGGAAGACGGCTCACGGGTCGTCACCACCCACCGCCCCCGGCGGATCAACGCGAATCTCGTCGGCTCCGCCTTCGGCGGAACGATCCAGACCATGACCGACGGGTTCTACCTGTTCATGGGCCTGACACGTCTCGGCGGGGACTACAACGTGTGGGACGCGGAGTCCCACGTCACCTATCTCAAGCCCGGCCGCGGGAAGATCACTGCGGACATGCGTACCGATGACGCCACCTTCGACCTCATCAGGGAGAAGACCGCGGACGGGGAGAAGCACCTGCACTGGTTCACCACCGACATCACCGACGAGGCGGGAGATGTGGTGGCCACCGTGCGTAGCCGGGTGTACTTCCGGCTCAAGGAACGGGCCCGGCCTCAGTTGGTGTAGCCGGGGCTACCGCACCTCGTACTGGCGGGCCTGGTCGGTCACGCCGGCGAAGCGGAACGGACCGGCGGTGACCTTCGGGGTGACCTGGTCGTCACTGGTGCCGTGCGGGGCGGCGTGCAGGGCGCGGTACTCGGCGATGCTCACCGGCACACGCTGGTCCAGCAGCTTCTCCGCCCGGGCCGGGTTGCGGCGGGCGAGGTAGCCCGGCTGCACCACACCGGTGAAGAACTCGGACACGCAGCCGGAGCCGTAGCTGAACAGTCCGATGCGGCGTCCTTCGAGGGAATCGTCGTGGTCGAGCAGCGAGGTCAGGCCCGAGTAGATCGAGGCGGTGTAGCTGTTGCCGAGGCGACGGTTGTAGATGGAGCCGGTGGTCAGGCCGGTGTCGCGGCCGTCGGGCTCGTCACCCGGGTTCAGTGCGGTGCTGATCTCCTCCCCGGTGACCTCGCGCAGCCGCTGCTGCGCCTTCTTCGCCATCTTCGTGTACGGCTGGTGGTACAGGATCCGGTCGATGTCGGCGATGGCGGGACCGCCGTTGGCTTCCAGGTCTTTCCACGCACCGGTGAGGGCGTCGAGGTAGGCGCCGACCGAGAGGTGGCCGTCGACGACGGCGGTGGTCGAGTCGTTCGGACGCCAGAAGTCGTCGACATCGGTGGTGGAGATGCCGTTGGCCTGCTCGATCTCGAGCACATCCGGATCAGCGGAGATCAGCATGGCGACCGCGCCGGCACCCTGCGTCGGCTCACCGGGGGAGTCCAGCTCGTAGCGGGCGTTGTCGCTGGTGATGACGAGGACGCGCTCCTCGGGGCTGCGGGCGACGATGCCCACGGCAGCCTGCAGCGCGGCGGTTCCGCCGTAGCAGGCCTGCTTCATCTCGACGACGCGGACGTTGCTCGGCAGGCCCAGCAGGCGCAGCGCGGCGACGCCGGCGGCCTTCGACTGGTCCACACCGCTCTCGGTGGCGAACAGCAGGGTGCGGATGCCCTCGGTACCGTTGCGCTCCAGCAGGGGGAGGGCGGCGGCCGCACCCATGGTGACGATGTCCTCGTCTTCGGAGAGGACGCTCATCTGGGACTGGCCGAGGCCCAGGATGTACTTGCCGGGGGCGACGCCGGAGAATTCGGCGAGGTCAGCGAGTTCGACGACATGATGGCCCGTGGCCATCTCCAGGTCGTGGATACCGATTGAGGTCATGGTTCTCGCCTTTCTAACGTTCCATGGAGAGGTGGGTGGACATCAGTTCGCCGGGGTTGGTCTGTGCGGCGAGCAGGGACAGTTCACCGCAGAGTACGGCAGCGGCGATGAGGGACGCCAGACGCCGTGAATTGGCCCCGATCTCCCGGTCCTCGCGGCAGCCGAGGCGCTCGAGAGCGGCGGTGACATCGGGCAGGTGCTTACCGCTGCCGACGGTACCGACGATGATGTTGGGGAGGGTACAGGAGAAGTAGAGTCCGTCCTCGCGTGCCTCGGCGTAGGTGATGCCCTGGGAACCTTCGACGATGTTCGCGGCGTCCTGCCCGGTCGCCAGGAAGAAGCCCAGCAGCATATTCGCGTAGTGGGCGTTGGAGGAGCGCAGCGCACCGGCGATGGTGGACCCGACGAGGTTCTTGCGCACGACCAGGTCCTCCAGTGCGGACGCCGTGGTGCGCAGGCGGCGCTCGACGACCTCGTGGGGGAGGAAGATCTCGGCGATGACGTTCTTGCCGCGACCGAGGATGCCGTTGACGGCGGTGGCCTTCTTGTCGCTGCAGAAGTTGCCGGAGACCGAGCCGTAGTCGAGGCCGAGATTCCAGGACAGGATGCGCTCCATCAGCGCATCCGCGGCCTTGGTGACCATGTTGTGGCCGGAGGCGTCGCCCGGGTTGAGCTCGAAACGCACGTAGAGCAGGTTGCCGACGATCTCGGTGTGCAGGTCCACCAGACGGCCGTGGCTGGTGGTGGATGCGACGGCGTCCCGCAGATCGTCGATGCGGTCGACGATGACACGCGACGCGGCGAAGGCCACGGCACCGTTGTCGGCGACGAAGAGGACCGAGCGGGTCATGCATTCGCTCACGACGGTGGTCGTGATCCCCGTGGAGATTTCCCGGGAGATGCTCGCGCCCCGGCCGACCGAGGGCCACAACGGGGTCTCGAAGGTCGCCAGCGGGACCTCGACCTCCTCGTAGGCGTCCCTGCTGGTGAAAGCGTTTCCACTGATACGCAGCGGCCCCACCCACTGGGTGGGGATGGCGGTCGTCGTCGGCTCTGGTCGGTTCAAGTCAGGTCTTTCTTGCGCAGTCGGACGGTTGGGAACTACTTCACAGTAGGTTACCTGTCGCCGCTAACCCCGTTGCAGGATCCCCTTTCAGAGTGGTCGCTCCAGCGCGAGCAGCAGCTTCTTGGCGTCCGCTCCGCCAAGGTAACCGCCGGTACTGCCGTCAGAGCGCAGCACGCGGTGGCACGGGACGACCAGCGGGAGTGGATTGGTCGCACACGCCGTACCGACCGCACGGACGGCGTTCGGGTTGCCGACGGACTCGGCGACGTCCTTGTAGGTACGGGTCTCGCCGTAGGGGATGTCGCGCAGGGCGCGCTGGACGGTCCGGCGGAATGACTGCCCCGGCAGGGACAGTGGCAGGTCGAAGTCGCGACGGGTACCGGCGAAGTACTCGGCGAGCTGGGTGGCGGCGTCCTCGAGGATCGGGGAGGTTCCCTCGGTGACACTTTCCCCGGTCAGGGAGTCCAGGACACCCTCGAAACCCTCGCAGGCGAAGGCGATGCGGACCAGGCCGTCCGGGGAGGACGCCAGGAGCAGTGGGTCGATGGGGGAGTCGACGGTGCGGTAGGTGACGGCAGACATGACTCCACGCTAGTCGGTGGGGACCACATCGACTACCAGTGGTTGTCCGTGCCGTTGACCACCTAGAATCCGGTGGCATGGACTCCGCGCCCACCGTCACCCAGATCCGCGACCGGCTCGGCTTCCACGCCGACCGGGGGTGCGGGTTCCTCGAATCCGGCCAGACCGGGTCGCGCACCGGGGAGGCGCTCAGGGTGGACGCCGATGCCCTCGGACTCGACGGCTTCAGTTTCACCACCGTCGGACGCGTTGTCATTGTCGAGGCGCACCTGCCCGACGGTGGCAATATCTCCGTCACCACCAGCGCGGACGCACTCGACAGCATCGACTGCACCCGGTCCTGGCGACTGCACCGTCTGGCCGAATCAGTGGCCGAGGACGGAGCGTCCGCCGCCTCCGACCTCGACAATCTGCGGGAGAGCGTCCGGCAGTTCCGGGCCTACGCCACCCCGTGGTGGGCGGTGACCGTCGGTACGACGATGCTCGCCTTCGTCATCGCCATGCAGGTCGGTGTGGCCTGGCAGGCGTGGGTGACCGCCAGCGTGGTCCAGGTGGTCACCGCGATCGCCGGCCAGCTGTTCGGCCGCTTCAACATGCCGCAGGTCTTCACGGTCGCTCTCCAGGCCACCCTCGCCGGTGCCGTGGCGACGGCGCTGGTGAAGGCGGGGATCGTCGATCCGGTGGGAGCGGCTGCGGCCATCGCGGTGAACTGGCTGCTGCTCATTCCGTTGCCGCAGATCATCGGCGCGATGAACGACATCATCGAGGCCGACCACCTTTCGGCGGTGACCCGGTCCGGCAGCGTGGCGGTCACCGGTCTGGGCATCACCGTCGGTGGTGCGTTGACCTTCACCCTCGGTGAGATCCTGCACATGGAGCACCCGCTGCTCGAGGACCTGCCCGGCCTGCCGTGGTATTTCGCCCTGGTGTTCTCGGCCCTGGGTGCGGTCGGCAACGCCTTCGCCAACGGTGGCTGGCTCAAGCTCGTGGGACCTGCGGCACTCATCGGACTCATCACCGGTGGGGTGAACCAGGCGATGACGACCGGATTCGGGCTGGACACCCTGTGGGGGAACTCCGTGGCAGCGATCGTGCTCGGTGCGGTGAGCGTGGTGATGGCGTCCCGCACCGGGTTCCCGCAGCACGTCTTCGCACTGATGGGGATCACCGGTGCGCTGCTGCCCGGTATCGCGGTGGTCTCCGGGATCCTGCTGCAGATGGGAGGCGCGTCCGGTACCGACCAGTTCCTCACCGCGGCGACGATCTCCGTGGCACTGGGTACCGGGTCGGCGTTCGGGGCATTCGTGGCTGAACGCATCGGGGCGGCGTGGCAGCGTCGGCACCGACCGTGAACCTGGATCGTCACGCGGACGCGGAGTCGAGAGTGACACTTTCTGACGCGGTGGGCTCGGTGGGCTCGGCTGGCTCGTCGTCAGGCTCGTCCTCCGGTTCCTCGACCGGGACCGGTTCGAGGATCTTCCGGCGGATCGGGTGACCCGAGCTTCCACCGACGACAACCCAGCGTTCGCGCATGGCGGGTGCGTGCGCCTCGACAGGTTCCTCGACAGGTTCCTCGACGGTCGCGTCCTGTGGTGCGTCCTGCGGTGCGTCCTCCGGGTGAGGGGCACCGGCCGGGGTGGCATCCCCGGTCCAGGCGTCCTTGACGATGGTGCGCGGGTCGTACTGCCGGACCTGACGGTTCCACTTCGCGGTGTCGATCGGCATCCCGAGCTCGGACTCCGCCTTCGCCTTCGATGCGGCGGTGAAGTCCCGGAAGCTCCGGATCAGTTCACCGAGCTTCGCGGCGTAGCGGGGCAGTCGCTCCGGGCCGATGACCACGGCGGCGATGATGCCGATGACGATCAGTTTCTCGAGACTGAGACCGAGCATCTCAGATCACTCCTTTCAGTTCGGCGGCGAGTCGCCGGTCCTTCCTGCGGTCGTGGATCCAGGAGATACCCAGCGCCATGAGATACAGCAGGACCATGGGGACTACCAGCAGGAACATGGACATCAGGTCCGCCGCCGGGGTGACCAGTGCGCTGAAGATCACGATGCCGATCACCGCGATCCGCCAGCTGTGGGCGATGGTCCGTGCCGGGAGGATGCCCATGGTGTTGAGCACCACGAGGAACACCGGGAGGGTGAACGCCGCACCGGAGGCGAGGACCAGCTTGAGTACGAAATCGAAGTAGTAGGACGCCTGCAGCAGGGTGCTGTCCTCGCTCGAGGCGAAACCGGTGAGCAGTTCCACCATCCGCGGGAAGATCAGCACGCCGACCGCAGCACCGGCGGCGAACAGGGGGAGGACGCCGGCGAGGAAGCCGAAGGTGTACTTCTTCTCCCTGCCGGTCAGCCCCGGGGCGACGTACGCCAGCAGCTGGTAGAGCCAGACCGGACCCGACAGTGCGATGCCGCCGTACAGGGCGATCTTGAGTTTCAGGTCGAAGGCGCCGGTGATGCTGTCGTAGTTGATCGACGCATTCCGGGTCTCGGCGATCTCGGTCACCGGGGCCCGGAGGATGTCCAGGACCGTGTCGGACAGGAGATAGGCGACGACCGCCGCGACCAGGAAGGCGAGGGCTGCACGGGACAGCCGCTTCTTCGCCTCCCGCAGGTGCCCGGACAGGGGCATTGCGGCAGTCCGCCCGGTGGCGCGCCGGGTGGTGCGTCCGGTGGTGGTCGTGGCGGTCGTGGTGGTCATGAGATCCGCTGCTCCTGTGTGGCGGTGGCGGCGGCCGGCACGGCGGTGACGGTGGTCGCGGCCGGGGTGGTGACCGGGACGGTGACCGGCTCAGTGGTGGTCACCGCCGTGTCGGCGACCGCAGTGTTCTCGTCCTCGTTGACCTCCTTCTTGAGGATGCGGACGGACTGGCCGACGCTCTTGGCCAGACTGGGCAGCTTGGCTGCACCGAAGAGGAGGAAGACGATGGCGAGGATGACGACGGCGTGCATGCCGGTGAGATTGGCGAACATGATGGGCTCCTAAAGCTCAGTGGGTGGAAGGTGGTGTGGTGCCATGAGTTCCGCACGGGCGTCATGAGAAAATCCCGGTTCAACGGGCGTTCCCGCGAGAAACTCATGACGCTGGTCCAGAACTCATGACGCCGACACCGGGAAGGTGTCTCGGGCGTCTCTGGTGGCAGGACAACCTGGATATGTCGGTCAGCTGGTGGCGCCGGGGGACCCGGCCGGGGGCTCACCGGCCGGCGGCTCACCGCCGGCGCCGGGGCCGCCCTCGCCGCCTTCTCCGGCACCGCCCGCGGGAGCGGCGCCCCCGCTCGGTTCGGTCGTGGTGTCGACACGGGCGGTGAGCGAGGCGATGTAGCCGGAGTCGACGTCGCCGCTCATGGTGGCGAGCTGGGAAGCACCGGCGTCGTCGCCGAAGACGTTGTCGGAGTCGAGGGTGACCTGCGAGAGGTTCTCGGCCGATCCGTCGTAGGTGTCGACGGCGAACACGGCGTTGCACACGTCCTCCGGGATCGCGATCTGGGAAGTGGCGATCGCATTCTCCGAGTCGGTGATGTCGTCGACGGAGGGGTAGACCTCGAAGTGGATGTGCGGCCAGCGGCCGGTGTAGCAGGCCGGGACGATCGACGTGAAGGACACGGTGCCACTCGCGTCGGCGACCTGCACGCCGCGCAGCCAGGTCTCGTCCTCGACTCCCTCGGAGTACATGGAGTAGAGGCCTTCGGCGTTGCAGTGCCAGGCGTAGACGGCGACGTTCTCGAAGGGGGCGTCGTCGTTGGCCATGTCGGTGACGGTGATGGAGAATTCCAGCGGCACACCGTCGACCGGGGCGTCCGCACCGATGGAGGAGCGGATGTCGGACCGCACGATGCCGGACTCCTCCAGCACGTCAGGGCCGTTGGATCCGTCGCCGGGGTAGGGGCCGGCGGTCTCGTCGGGGATCTCGGCGTCCGGCAGGTCGGTGACGGCCGCGGTGGAGGACGCCGAGGAGGACGCCGAGGTCGACGCTGAGGTCGTGGCGGCCGAAGACGAGGAACCGTCGGAGCAGGCCGCCAGGGCGACGGCACCGACTCCGACCGCGCCGACGCCGAGGACGGTGCGGCGGGTCATCAGGGTGCGGATGTCGAAGGCGGGACCCTGGTCGACGACGTCCTCGTCGGGACGGTCGAGGAGGCGTCCTTCGAAGGTGGGACCTTCGGGGGTCTGGGTGGGCTCGGGGCTGTTGGATGTGCTCATGGAAATCACTCCTTGGGGTCAGTGGATCGGATGACAATCAGTCTTGTCGGCACGCAACCCCGGCACATCGCCCATCCGCAGACACCCCGTACCGCAGGCGGGGTATTCGTCACGTACCGCGTCCGGGGTACGTCCGCCCGGGTGCTAGCCTCAGACGACGATGACGAACCCACGTGCCGAAGCCGCCTACCGCCACGCCTCGGCGGCCTTCCGCAACCCCACCCTCGACCTGCTGCACGGCCGCTACGCACCCTTCGTGATCGCCGCGTTGTCCCTGGTCTTCACCGCCGAGCGTCCCACCGTCACCGTGGCGGACGCCCATGTCGAGGTCGGTGACATCGCCGAGGCACTGAGGGCGTCCGGCGAGGAGAATCTGCCCGTCGGTACCGGCCGTGAGATCTGCCGGTACTGGGTGCGCGTCGGTTGGCTCGTCCCGCACATCGACGACAGTTCCGGCACGGGCACCGAGGTCTACCGGCTGTCCGCCCAGGCGGTCAGCGCCCTGGAGATCGCCGGTCGCGCCGGTGGCAGGGTCAGGGTCTCGCGGTCCCGGATGCGGACCCTGCTGGACTCCATCGACCAGCTCGTCTCCGATTCCGAGACCGACCCCGAGGCCCGTCGCGCGACCCTGCTCGCCGAACGGGACGCCCTGGACGCACAACTGTCCCGACTGGACGCCGGTGAGGTCGACCCGGTCGACGACGACCAGCTGCTGGAGGAGGCGGAGAACGTCCTCCACCTGTCCCGTGAGCTGCCGGCCGACTTCGTCCGGGTGGCGGAGTCCATCAACGACATGCAGCGCGACGTGGTCGCTGACCTGCGGCGTGACGTGCGTCCGGCCGGCGAGGTGCTGCGTGAGTACCTCCACCGCGGCCAGCACGTCATGGACGCCACCCCGGAGGGACGCGCCTTCGCCGGCGCCCTGGAGCTCATCGGTGAACCCGAGCACATCGACCGGCTCACCGACCAGCTGCAGAACCTGCTCGCCCAGCCGTTCGCCCGGCATCTGCCGGTGACGCAGCAGCATGACCTCGCCGCCGTCGCCCACCGCGTCGAGCAGGGGGTGACGGAGGTGCTCACCGCCCAGCGACGGGCGTCGCATGTCATCACCGCGCAGGTCAGGACGCACGATCCGGTGCGCGACCGGGAGGTCGACGACCTGCTGCGCACGGTGATGTCCGGGCTGCAGTCCTGGATGCCGCAGTCCAGCAGGGGAGACCGGGTCGACCCGCTGCGCAGTTTCCCGGCGGCCAAGGTCGGCTCCCTGCGTCGGAACCTCAACGACCTGCAGCCGGAGTCTGCACCGGAGCCGCTCCACGAGTCCGAGGAGGCCCCGGAGTTCGACGGGACCGAGGGACGTGAGTGGGGCGGCCCCCGCTACGGGGACCTGGAGAACTACATCGCGTCCCGGGCATCCCGGGAGGACGCCGACTTCGACCTCGCGGAAGCGTTCGCACATCTCGCGGTGTCCGCCAGAAGGCCCGTCGACCTGCTCGGACTGCTGGAGATCGCCCACCGCAACGGCATGGTCGAGACCGGGGGCGTCGCCACCGTCGAGGCGCGGCGTCCCGACGGCACCGTCCGACGTTTCGCCTTCGGCGACGTGACCGCACGAACCACAGGAACCGCAGTAGAGGAGAACACCGATGACTGACCCCTTCGTCACCCCGGTCGCCATGGAGGAGGACCTCGACGGGTGCTTCGCCGGCGACCGTGGCGTCCTCGAGCCTGCGGTGCGTCGGGTGCTGGTGCGCCTGCTGCAGCGTCGGTTCCTCAGTGCGGAGAAGCACCCCGCGGACTGGACGGTGCTGCTGGACAACCAGCAGGTCATCGAGTCGCGGCTGCACGATCTCTTCGTCCGCCTCGTGGTGGACGCCGACCGCGGTCTGGCCTACAAGCAGCAGGTCCGCGCCGACGAGACCGACGAGACCGCGGTCTCCGATATCCCGGTGCTGCTGCGCGACGAGGCCTACACCCGCGCCGAGACACTGGTGCTCGTGTGCCTGCGCAGCGTGTGGCAGCGCGAATCGACCGCCGGTGAGCCCTCCGCCCGTGTCGATGTGGAGGAGGTCGAGCAGACCGTGCTGACCTACTTCACCGAGTCCGACGGAGACATCGCCCGTCGGCAGAAGTCGGTACGCCGCGCCCTGGAACGGCTGCGGCACGAGGGCATCGTCGAGGAGGAGACCGAGGGACGCTACCTCATCAGCCCGCTCATCGAGATCGTGCTCAGCGCGCAGAAGCTGCGGGAGCTCGCCGACTGGCTCAGCGCACAGACGGCACAGTCAGGAGAACTTCAGTGACCATGCTCGACACCCTCTTCGGTCTCATCCCCTCAGGGTCCCGCGGCCAGCAGTGGCTCGCCGGTGACCTGCAGCTGGTGAACTGGGGCGGCTATGACGGGGCGCACCGCGTCCGCTTCTCGCCCTCGGCGACACTGCTGTGCGGTGGGTCCGGTTCCGGCAAGTCCACGCTGATGGACGCCTACATCGCCCTGATGATGCCGCACACCACGCCGTTCAACGGGGCGTCCAACGGGGCGGTGTCCGGCCGTGCCCGGGGCGAGGACCAGCGCAATATCCTCTCCTACGGCCGCGGCAAGATCGACGAGACCCGTACCGAGCACGGCACGCGGGTGCGTGTGCTGCGCGGCGACGGGACGGACACCTGGACCGCCGTCGCCATGACCTGGGTCGACGCCAGCGGTCCGGAGGAGAAGTGGTTCACCGCGGTGCGCGCCTGGTACATCCCGGCCACCGCCCGCGTCCTCGATGATGCGGTGAAGGTCCGCGGCGTCATCGAGGGGGAGTTCGACCTCACCGACCTGGAGGACGCCGCGTCCCGCCGTCTGTCGGACGCCGCCGTGCGTGCGACCGGGCTGGACACGATGGCCACGGACCGTGAGTTCCTCGCCCGGATCCATGCGGTGCTCGGCATCGGTGCCGCCGGTGCTGGCACGAAGGCGATGAATCTGCTCGCCCGTATCCAGGCAGGTCAGCAGATCACCACCGTCGACGAGCTGTACAAGCGCATGGTGCTCGAGGAGCCGGACACCTTCGCCACCGCGGACGCCGTGGTCGAGCACTTCGACGAGTTGGAGGGCACCCGGCTCCGGATGGTGACCGCCCAGCGACAGGTCCGCGCACTGTCCCCGCTGCGTGAGGCGCGGACCCGGATCGGGGACGCCGCCGAACGGCTCCGGCTGATCAAGGAGATCGGCCAGTTCCGGGACGACTCCTCGCAGGCCGCGATGTGGCGGACCTCCAGGCGGCTCGACCTGCTGCGCGCCGCCGAGGAGGAGCTGCGCAGTCAGGCGGTGGACGCCGAGTCCCTGGTCGCCACCCACACCGCCGCCGCCGAGGCTGCCGAGGCCGAACGAGACAGCCTGATCCAGGTGCTGCGCAACTCCGGCGGTGACCGGCTGGAGACCGCCGAGCGGGAGCTCGGAGCGGCGCGTCGGCGCTGCGAGCAGATCACCCGTACCCGCGAGAAGGTCGAGGAGGACCTCGTCCCGCTGGGTGCTGCCGTGACCGATGAGGAGGCGTTCACCGCGCTGGTCGCGCAGGGGAAGTCCGCGCTGGCGGATCCCGAGGTCAAGGCGGGTGTCCGTGAGAACTACGCGGAGGCCAGGACCGCGGCGTCCGTCGCCCGTGGCCGGTGGAATGAGCTGGAGTCTGAGAGGAAGGCGACGGCTGAGCGCACCGACAACATCCCCGGGGAGCTGCACGCCGCGCGTGCCGCACTGGCGGAGGCCGCCGGTCTGTCGGTCGATGAGCTGCCGTTCGTCGGTGAGCTTGTCGAGGTGCGCACCGAGTTCGAGCCCTGGCGGGAGGCCTTCAACCTGGCCCTCGGCGGGTTCGCGACGACGCTGCTCATCGACGAGGCCGCACTGCCGCAGTTCCGGGCGGCGATCAACCAGGTGCGGACCCGCGTCCGCGTCCGCTTCGAAGGTGTGCAGACCGGGCAGGCCCGGATCACCTGTGACCCCCGGCAGCTGCCCGGCCGACTCGACTACCGCGACACCCCCTTCACCGGGTGGCTGCAGGACCGCCTGGATCAGCGGTTCGGCTTCGTGTGCGTGGATTCCGCCGAGGAGCTCCGCGCCCACCGGTCGGCGCTGACGGTGTCCGGGCAGATGTCCCAGGGGGCCCGTGGCGCCCACGGCGGGCACGGTCGGCGCAATGTGCTGGGCTTCTCCAGTCACCGGCGTGTCGACGAACTCGCCGGGGAGATCGCGGCGGCGAAGGCCGAGGTGGACGCTGCGTCCGCCGAGGTCGCCGCCGCTGAGGCCGAGCTGGACGCGGTGGACGTGCGTCTGGCCGCCTACCGCCGGATCGTGGATCTGACCTGGGAGGAGATCGACGTCGCCACGGTCACCGACGAGGTGACCCGCTGGGAGGAGGCCGTCGAAGGTATCTCCGAGGGCAGCCCCGAGATCGCGGCGATGCAGAACCAGATCGCCGGACTGAAGGTGAAGATCCAGGGCCTGCAGGAGAAGACCGGCCGCGCCAAGGGTGAGCACCAGCACCTCATGGAGCGGTGGGACGCCGTCGCCGAGGAGATCGATGAGGCGGAGGTCGCGCTGGACGAGGCGGCCGAGGCCGGGCGCGAACTCACCGGGGAACAGGACGCCTGGCTGCGCTCCCGGTTCACCGTCACCGACGGTGAGACCGGTGATCCGGCGGCGCGGCTGGCCCGTCTGGATGCGTCACTGGAGTCGGCGTCCCGCGTCCTCGAGGAGGACCGCGCGTCGGCGCAGACGACGCTGGCCGACCAGCGCGCGGCGGTGCGTCGGACGATGGAGTCCTTCCTGGACGCCTGGCCGAACCCGAACCTGCGGGCGGACCCGGAGGACTCCCTGAAGGACTTCGAACGGATCCTCGACGACCTGGAGACCAGCGGCCTGCACAAGTTGGAGGGGGAGTGGAAGGAGAGCCTGCTGCGGCTGTCCGGCAACGACCTGACGAACCTCGATTCGACGCTGGGCCGTGCGCTGCGGGAGATCCGGGAGCGGATCGAACCGGTGAACCGTATCATGGCTGACCTGCCGTTCTACGACGACGACCACCGGCTGCAGATCACCTTGCGTGAGAACCAGTCCGAGGTGCGGCGCCGGTTCCGCAAGGA
>NHCFD04200__coassemble_310_pt1 | contig 21931 bp, 18 predicted proteins | sample NHCFD04200__metabat2_high_PE_017 | metagenome-assembled genome bin NHCFD04200 | reverse complement strand
GGTCAGTAAGGTCACCGCCCTCTACCGCTACCCCGTCAAGGGGTTCACTCCGCAGCCGTGCGAATCACTGACGGTCCAGCCGGACGGCCGGATCGCCGGGGACCGCGTCCTCGCCGTCCGTTTCGCGGATTCCGCCACGCCGGAGGACAAGGACGGCCTGGACTACTGGCCGAAGGCGAAGGGCCTGTGCCTGCAGGATTTCCCGACGCTCGCCCGGCTGCGCGTCGACTTCGACGAGAGGACGCTGACCTTCCGTGACCGCACGGACAATGACGCGGTCCTGGTCTCCGCGGGGCTTGACCAGGCAGGACGCCGCGAGATCTGTGACGCTCTGACCGACTGGATCCTCGCCGGCCCGGACGCGAAAAGGCTGGGCCGGCCGGGCAGGCTGCCCCTGGAACTCGTCGGTGACGGGGTGAGCTCCCGGTTCCAGGACCGGCCTCGGGGCTTCGTCTCCCTGCACTCGGAGGAGTCGGTGAGGGAGGTGGAGCAGGCGAACGGTGAGGTGCCCCTCGACGACCGCCGGTTCCGGTCCAACGTCGTCATCGACGGGGTGCCTGCCCGGACCGAACTTGACTGGGCGGCGGACAATACCGACCTCACCGTGGGAGCGGTCCGGTTCACCGCGCAGAAGACCATCGTGCGTTGCATGGCGGTCACCGCGAACCCGGACACCGGCGTCCGCGACGCGAACCTGCTCAAGGTCCTGACCGCAGAGGTGGGCCTGGCGGAGCCGGCACTCGGCGTCCTTCTGCTGCCTACCGATGCCACCGGTTCCGGCGCAGTCGGCAGTGATTCGGGCACCGGCGGCGTCCTCCGGGTCGGCGACCGGGTCAGCGTGGGCTGACCAGGATGACAACGAGGAAGAGCAAGGAAATAGTCACTGGTTGAGGTACGTCCTGGTGCATAGGGCGTACCTCAACCAGTGACTATTTCCGCGATGGGGACGCGGGTGCGGAGAAATTCCCGGTCTGCGAGTTCTAGCTGACCCGCCGCCCACCGAAGACCGCGTAGCCCAACGGCAGCACCGACAGACCCATCATCACGATGCCGACCACATTTGCCGCGGTACTCCACGAGTCCCCGGCCCCCGCGGATCCCCGCAGCACGGCCCCGCCGATCACCAGGCCGACGAAGATGATCGCGGCGACCACCCGCACCGCCGCCCGTTCCAGCCGCTTGAGCTGGTGCTCGACCTGCGGCGTCTTCACCGACAGGTCGCCACTCTCGACCACACCGATCACATGGTCGAGGCGCCTCGGCAGCGCGACCACGGTCTTCGCCGTCGCAGCAGCAGAAGAGACGGCACGTTGCGCGATCTCGGTCGCCGACGCCCCGGCCTGCTCCCGGATCAGACGGGTCGCGAAGGGTGTCACCGATTCCCAGATGTTGAACTCCGGGTCGAGCGTGGAGCACAACCCCGACAGCATCGACACCGCACGCATGATGAGCAGGAAGTTCTCCGGCAGCTGGAAGGGCATCGACCGGATCACGTCGCGGAACCGGTGCGCGAAATCCTCGAACTCCTTCGGGTCCACATGCTGCAGATCGGTCACCGCCATCCCGCCGAAGCGGTCGAAGAGCTCGGTCATCGCCTCGGCGAGGGTGTCGGTGTCCGCACCGTCGAGCAGCACACCCAGTGACTGCATCGCGGTGACCATCCCGGCACCGTCGCGCAGGCCCACGGCGATGACCAGCGACCGCAGTCCGTTGCGCAGCACATCGTCGATGTGCCCGGTCATCCCGAAGTCGATGAAGGTCAGCGTGAACTCCCCACGCCGCAATCCCGGAGTGACGAAGAGGTTCCCCGGGTGGGGGTCGGCGTGGAAATGCCCGGTCGTGAACAGCTGCGTGAACATCTCCTCGGCCAGCCGAACGGCCACGTCAGAAGGGTCGATCCCGAGCCCGCGCAATGTGGCGACATCACTGATCTTGATCGCGGTGACATCCTGCAGCGTCAGGACGCGCCGGGTGCTGCGCTCCCACACGACCTGCGGCGCGCGGGTCCGCGGCCCGTCGCCCGGGGCGTCCCCGAAGTCCTTCCGGAAGGACGCCGCCTCCGAGGCTTCGTGCAGGTAGTCGATCTCTTCGTGGCTGGTGTCCGCGAATTCCTCGATCAGTGCGGGCACATCGGCGCGTCCGGCGATGAACGGGATTTTCGCCAGCCAGCCGGCGATCTTCCGCAGTGCGGCGAGGTCCACCTCCACGACATCGGCGATGCCGGGGCGCTGCACCTTGACGACCACATCGGAGTACCCCGCCTCAGCGGCGAGGGCGGGGGTGAGCCGCGCCCGGTAGGCCTGCCCCAGTGAGGCCGCGGCGATCGGTTCAGAGGTGAAGGACGCGAAGGCGCGCGACAGTGGCATCCCCAGGTCGGCCTCGGCCTGCGCCCGGACCGTGCCGAACTCCACGGCGGGGACATTGTCCTGCAGCGTAGCGAGTTCCTCGGTGACCTGCGGCGGGAGCATGTCGATGCGGGTGGACATGAACTGGCCGACCTTGATCATCAGCCCGCCGAGGTCGGTCGCCAACCGACGGAACCGCAGGGCGGTGCGGGTCAGGCGTGTCGTCTGGCCCCGCCGGCTCCAGGCACGCAGGCCGAGCCGGGGCAGCACCAGGTCGAACCACCAGACCTGCAGCATCACGGACAGCCCGAAGGCCATGATGCGCCGGTAGCGGGCGCGGAGCCGGTGGCCGCCGGGGCGGGATGTGCTCACTCCCCGGTGTTCTCGGGCGTCTCTTCGGCAGACTCCTCGGCGAGGATGCCGTAGATCTTCCGGCGGGTCTCGTCGAGCAGTGCGGTGACCTTCTCCATCTGTGCCTCGTCGCCGGACAGCAGGACCTGGTGGGCGGCCTGGGCAAGCTTCGCCCCGGACTTCGGCAGCTCACCGCGGGCTCCCGCGAAGCCCCCGGCGAACGGGGTGTTCTCCGCGAAACTGCGGAACGGGGCGAAGAACCCGGCCCAGTCGTCGGCGTCCTCGTCGTCGTCACCGGCGGCGGAGGCTTCGCCCTCGCCGGCTTCGGTGAGGGTGAAGGTGCGGCGTCCCTCCTCCTCGGCGACGGTGGCCAGGCCCTCGTCGACGAGCAGTTGGAGGGTGGGGTAGACCTCGGCGGCGGCCGGCTCCCAGTCATCGGTGGACCGCTCGGTGATCGCCCGGATCACCCCGGCCCCGGTCGCCGGAGTGGTGGCGAGGACGCTGAGCACGGCGGCACGGATGTCCCGGTTGTCGCGGCGCTCGGCGTCCTTCGTGATCTCGAGGCGGGGACGCCTGGCGGCGAAGTCCTCGCGCAGTCCGCGGATCATGTCGAACAGTCCGTTGAAGTCCTGCGGCTCCTCGGACGGCTTCCTGTCGGTCATGTCTGTACCTTCCCGTGTGACGGTCGTGGTGAAAGTGGTGGGGGACGCCACCCAGGCTACGCCGGAGACCCTGCGGTTACCCTGTGAGTTATGACCCACGGCAACGGCCGCTACGCGCCCAGTCCCAGCGGAGACCTGCACCTCGGAAACCTGCGGACGGCGGTCCTCGCCGAAGCGTGGGCACGCGCCACCGGACGCGGATTCCGGCTGCGCATCGACGACATCGATGCCGCCCGCTCCTCGGAGATCTCCGCCGACCGGCAGCTGGAGGATCTTGAGGCGGTGGGCGTGAGCTGGGACGGGGCGGTCGCCCGGCAGTCGGACACCCTGGAGCGTTACGAGGTCGCCCTCGACCGGCTGGTCGAGGACGGCCTGGTCTACGAGTGCTACTGCTCGCGCAAGGACATCGCCGAGGCCTCCCGCGCACCCCATGCCGTGCCGGGCCGCTACCCGGGCACCTGCCGGGAACTCACCGAGGCTCAGCGTGAACAGAAGCGCGAGGAACTGGCGGCGGTGGGACGTGTCCCGGCCCTGCGGCTGCGCGCGCAGGTCACCGAATGGTCGGTGCGTGAGGTGTTCTCCGCGGAGGCCGTCGACGGCTGGTACACCGGGGACGTCGACGACATGGTGCTGCGCCGCGGTGGTGCGCAGGACACGGGCTTCGCCTACAACCTCGCCGTCGTCGTCGACGACACCCTGGCAGGCATCGACCAGGTCGTCCGCGGAGACGACCTGCTCAGTTCCGCGCCACGGCAGGCCTATCTCGCCCATCTGCTGGACCTGCCGGAGGTGGAGTACGTGCACGTCCCGCTGGTCCTGGGGCCGACGGGGCAGCGGCTGGCGAAGCGGGACGGTGCGGTGACGCTGCGTCAGCTGCCGGGGGAGACCTACGCGGAGAAGGCCGCGGCGGCGCGGGCCTGGATCGACGCGTCCATCGGGGACGCCGCGCTGGCCGATCCGGCCCTGCTCTCCCACGCCCCGGTGACCTGGGAGTAGTTACCTCACGTTGCGGCGCGCGAAGACCGGGGCGACCTTCTTCGCCGCGGCCTTCTGCGCGACCTTCGTGTTGGATGCCACGAGCAGCCGGAACTGACGGATCCGCTCGAGAGCGAAGGTGGCGCGTGCCCCGCGGGTCCACGTCTCGTCGACGAGTTTCTTGCCGTAGGCGGTGGCGTCGGGGGAGCGGGTGGCGATCTGCGCGGCGAGCTCGACTGCTGCGTCCACCACGGCGTCCTGCGTGGAGCTGTCACCGTCGACCACCTCGCTGGCCAGCCCGAACTCCACGGCCCGCTCACCGGACACCGTCTCACCGGTCATGGTCAGTCGCTTGAGGACGTCCGCCCGCAGCTGCTGGGACAGGGACTGCAGCCCGGACATGTCCGGGATCAGGCCCCATTTCGACTCGAGGATGCTCCACTGCGCGTCGGCGGTGGTGAACCGCCAGTCCGCGGCCATCGCCAGCTGCAGTCCACCGCCGAAGCAGTGGCCGTGCACCGCGGCGATCACCGGCACCGGCAGGCGGCGGAAGGCCCAGCAGGCCTCCTGGAACTGGTTGGTGCCCCGCCACGGCCGCGGCACGAAACTCGCCGCCAGGGCCTGTGGTTTCTTCATCGCGGAGGCGAAGTCCAGTCCGGCGCAGAAGGAGCGTCCTTCCCCGGCGATGACCACGGCGCGGACGCTGCGGTCGGCGCGGATCGTCCCGGCGATCGCGATGAGTTCATCGAGGACGCCCAGGGTCAGGGAGTTCAGTTTCTCCGGGCGGTTCAGGCGGACATGCGCGATGCGTACCGGTTCGTCGGTGAAGGTCAGCGTGGGTAGCTCAGCGGAAGTGGTGGCCATGGCGTTCACGCTAACCGATTGTCCAGCTCACCGGGCCGGTTTTCCGTCGTGGTCCAGGACCTCGCTCCAGTCGCCGTCGATGTGCGGCAGGTTCCCGGCCTCGATCTGCTGTTCCATCCCCAGCATCACGGAGTGACGCAGCCAGGTCCCGGCGTCCTGCAGATGGGGGAAGGACGCCGTGGTCAGTGAACTCATGAACGTCCGGGACGCCACGAAGTACGCCGCATTGGCGTCCAACTCCGGTCGTCGTCGCATGACCTCGGCCACCATGGTGGAGTAGATGCGCTGTGTCTCCGGGCCGAAGGGACCGTAGAAGAGGTATTCGGTGAATCCGGGATGGGCGGCGGCGAGCGGGACGACGCGCGCACTGGCGGCATCCATGTAGTCCATCCAGCTGCCGGTGTCCGTGGCAGGGTCCGGTGTGAGGTCCACTCCGGCGAGCAGCCGGTCACAGGCCCCGCGGTACAGCTCGTCGCGACCGTGGACGTAGTTGTAGACCGTCGCTTCGGCGACACCGACCTCCTTCGCCACGGCGGCGAGGGTGAAACTGTCGAGGCCGAGGGTGAGGGCGGCGTCCTGCAGGGCGTCCAGTGAGGTTCGGGAGGGGCGGCCCACCGACCGGTGTCTGGAGATCATGGGACCGATCCTACCGGCGGTGGAAAAGGGGTGGTCGGCGGCTACTCGGCGGCTACTCGGCGGCTACCGGGCGGCGCTGTCGAGTGCGGTGAAGGTGTCCTCCAGCTGCTCCAGTTCCCAGACCACCGACAGGATGGTCGGGTTGCTGATGGCCATGGCAGCGTCCGTGTCGGCGAGGAAGGCGGTGCCGTTCTTCACCGGGGTGAGCTGGTCCCAGCCCTTCACCGTGGTGGGAACGTCCTTGGCCTCGACACCGACCGGCCACATGTACAGCAGGTCGGTGTTGAGCAGGTCGGTGTTCTCCTCGGAGATGAAGGCGCGGCTCCCGTCGTGGCTGGCGGCCTTGATCTCCTCCGGGATCACGATGCCGAGATCGGTGAGGAAGACATTGGCCGGGTCGGCGTCGCCGGTGACCACGGCCAGACCCTGCTCGCTGATCTGGCCGAAGGCGCCGGTCGCACCGTCAAGGGCCGGGTGATTCTCCTTCGCATCGGTGAACGCCTGCTCCGCGTCCTCGATGAGGCTCTTCGCGTCGTCGCTCTTTCCGAGAATGTCGCCGGCGACGGTGGTGGCCTCACGCCAGTCATCGGACATCGGGGAGGAACCGACGGTGGCGATGGTCGGGGCGATCTGGTTGAAGCGGTCGTAGGTGGCCTGGTCCGGCAGATACCCGGCGAAGATGACGTCCGGGTCGGCTTCGGCGACCTTCTCGACATCCGGGGTACCGGTCATCGGGTAGGTGAGGGTCTCTCCGGAATCGCCGTTCTCCCATGGGCCGGGTTCGCCGTAGAAGTCGGTGCGGTACTCCACATCCACCGGCCGTCCCAGTGCGGAGAAGGCGTCGGTGAAGCTGGGGGAGAAGCTGACGATCTTCCCCGGATCTGCCGGAACCTCAGTGGTGCCCATGGTGTGGGTCACCTCGACCGTGCCGGACTGCGCGGCGGTCGCAGAGGAGTCTGACGGGTCTGAACCATCATCGTCGGAGCAGGCGGCGAGGGAACCCGCCAGTGCAGCGGTGACGGTCAGGGCGAGGGCGGTGGTCCGGAAGCGGCGTCCGGCGGCGACAGTGGGGATACGCATGAGGACGCATATTAGTGAGCCTTCACCGTAAAGAGCAATGGTTACCCTTTCCTCATTTTCCGGCACTGTCCGGCCGGAGCAGGAACGGTGATTCCGATAGGGTGGACGCCGTGACTTCCGTGGACACCAGGCACCTGCCCATGTACCCGGCCGGTGCGCTCCACTTCCCCGTCCGGGCCTTCGGCAACGAGGAGGACCATGTCCGGGAGACGTGGTGGGGCGAGCATTCCCACCCCACCCACGAACTGATCTGGAACGAGTGCGGGGTGGGGCACGCGGTCATCGGGCACCGGGTCTGGACCGTGACCCGCACCGTCGGATTGTGGATTCCCGCGGGGACGCCGCACTCCGGCAGTACCCCGGCCGGCTCGCGGCAGCTCGCCGTGCACTTCGGTGCGGACACCACGCCGTTGGCGTCCCACCCGGTGGCGGTGGACCTCACGGATCTGCTGCGGCTGCTGCTGGAACGGCTCGTCACCGAGGAGCTGGACGGCGAGGCCCACCGCACGACCGAGCAGATGATCTTCGACGTGCTCCGGCCCAGTGACAATGGGCTGGTGCTCCGCGTACCGACCGCGCCACTCGTCGCGCCGATCGTGGACTCGGTGCAGAAGAACCCCGCGGACACCCGCACCCTCAAGGCCTGGGCGCGTGAGCTCGGTGTCAGTACCCGCACGGTGACGCGTGCCTTCGAGTCGGAGACCGGCATGGGGTTCACCCGGTGGATCACCGCCGCGCGGGTGCATTACGCGGCGACGTTGCTGGGTCAGGATCTGGGTATCGCCGAGGTCGCTGCGGCGGTCGGATACGGCTCCGCGAGTTCGTTCACCACGGCGTTCCGGCGGGTGACAGGGACGACGCCCGGCCAGTTCCACGGAGGGGAGTACTAGGCAGCCATTGCCCCGGTACGCTCGCGGCCATGGACCGCAGGGCTCGCACCACGTTCGCCGATCTCACGCACCCGTTGACCACCGATATGCCGGTCTATCCGGGTGATCCTGAGGTGCTCGTCGACGAAGCGCTGACGATCCAAACTGACGGCTGTTCAGTGCGCTCCCTGCACCTCGGGTCCCATTCGGGGACGCATGTGGACGCCCCGGCGCACGTCATCGCCGGTGGACGCACCATCGATCAGGTGACACCGGAGGAACTCATGGGGGACGCCGTCGTCGTCCAGCTCCCGGATCTCGCGCCGGAACAGCTGATCGACGAGGAGATGGTGGGTGAGGCACTGCGGTCCGGGCCGGAGAACCTGCCGGCGATCCTCCTCCTGGCCACCGGGTGGGACCGGTTCTGGGGTAGCGACGACTACCTGCGTCATCCGGTGTTGACCGAGGACGCGGCGTCCTTCCTCGTAGCGGGAGGGATTCAGGTCCTCGGGGTGGACATGGCGTCCCCGGACGGGAGTGGCAGCGCTGACAGTCTCGTGGCGCACGAGGTCCTGCTCGGGGCGGACCGGCTGATCATCGAGAACCTGCGCGGGCTTGCCGATCTGCCGCGGCACGTGGAGTTCACCGCCCTGCCGTTGAGTATTGCCGGCGGTGACGGCGCACCGGTCCGGGCGGTGGCGAAGGCCCCGACGTACTGGACCATCGGGGAGTACGCGTTCCCGGGACGCCTGCGCGACCAGCTCATCGAGGCGATCCTCGACGGTGAGAAGACCACGACCACGTCGCTGGTGGAGGAGTACAACGCCACCGGTGAACCGTTGCCGACGCCGGGCGACCGGGAGATCATGGTCAATTCCGACGGGACGCCGAACTGCGTCCTCGCGATCACGGACGTGCGTGTCTGCCGCCTTGATGAGGTGACGGAGGAGCATGTCCGGGGTGAGGGGGAGGGCTATGAATCCGTCGCGGAGTGGCGGCGCGGACACGAGCTGTTCTGGAACTCACCCGAGTTCCGGGCGGAGAACCCGCGGTTCGTCGTCGATGACGCGACCGAGGTCGTGTGCACCCGGTTTGAGTTCCTGGCGCCGTTGTACGGGGTCTAGTCCGGCAGCTCGGCGGCGGCCAGGGCGTCCCGCAGCTCCTCGTCGGTGGCGGCGCGGCCGGAGCCCATCGACAGAATGTCGGTGGGGTTGGCGTCCGGCGTGAGGTACGGGCGGCCGTAGGCGGGCTGACCGTTGTCGAAGCGGCGGCCCTCGGACAGAGGACCGGCGTCGAGCGTGCTGTAGCCGAGGGAGTCGAGGAAGGTCGTGACCTCGGCCTTGGCGTCCTTGTCATCGCCGGCGATGATCAGCGAGGTGCGCTCCGGATCCCCGGCCGGGCGGGCGAGGAGGCCGAGGTGGGCGAAGTTGATGTTGTTGAAGGCCTTGACGACGGCCGAGTCCGGCAGGCGGTCCTGGAGGTACTTCGAGGTGGTGACCTCGCGGTTGTCGAGCTCGTCGATGTGGCCGTCGCGCTGCCAGTAGTAGTTGGAGGTGTCGATGACCGTCTTGCCCGCCAGCGGTTCGGGGGGGATGTCCGCCAGGGCGCCGAGCGGGACGCTGACGACCACGATGTCGCCGGCCTCCGCAGCTTCAGCGGGAGTGGCGGCGCGGGCGTTGGGTCCGAGTGCCGCGACCAGCGGCAGCAGGGTGCGGGGTTCGCGCGAGTTGGACAGGTTGACCTGGTGGCCACCCTGGACCGCGAGACGTGCGACTGTTGCTCCGATAAGGCCGGAGCCGATGATTCCGATTGTGCTCATTTCAGACGTAACTCGTGCGGGTGGTCGGGTATTCCCGGAGCCCTGATGTCGCTGATGTCGGCATCGCGCACCGTCAGGTCGGTGGGAGAGGTGTCTGAGCGACCTCAGGCTGCGTGATGCGGACATGGGGCCGGGGTTGTGTTGGGCGCGGCGGAACCATCCGGAGCTCGGCGGAGTCAAACAGATACATGGAACTTACGGAGTGCCGGCGCAAGGAACGCATCATGGGACTGTCGCAGCATTGTCGGCCGATGTACCCTGAAGTAACTACTTATCCTACTTTTGATCAGGGGGTCGTCATGACCACAGTTCCCGCGACCGATTTCAACCGGAACCCCAGTCACATTAAGCGGCTCGCCGCCGATGGTCCGGTCGTGGTCACTGAACGTGATCGGCCGACTCTTGTCGTGCTCACCTACGAGGACTACGAGAAGATCACCTCCGCTCCTTCGGGTCTCGGCACTCTTCTTCAGATGGACGAGAACATCGACATTGATTTTGAGGAGACGGGGATCGGCATCGAACCGGAGGAATTCGGGTGAGCTTTCTTGTCGACACGAACGTCATCAGTGAGCTGCGCCGCCGACGGTGTGATCCCCGGGTGCAGGCCTGGATGGATGACCAGCCGGCGTCCGACCTGTTCATCAGCGTGATCACCGTGATCGAGATCGAGACGGGGATACTGCGACTTGCTCGACGCGACAGAGCGCGAGCCACCTCGCTCTACCGGTGGTTCCAGGGCCTGCTGATTCCGGCCTTCGAAGGGAGAATTCTTCCCGTAGACCTGAAGGTGTCGAGGAAGGTTGCTCGCCTGCATGTGCCGGACCCCGCGCCACGGCATGACGCTTTGATTGCTGGAACTGCGCTGGCGCACGATCTGACCGTGGTCACGCGGAACACCAGGGACTTCAACAGTGCGGGAGTGGATCTTCTTAACCCCTGGGAGACCTGATTCGGTGATGCGGACATGCCACCGGGCCGAGTTCAGAGGGTGGAGGTCAGGGCATCCGCGATGATCTCCCGCATCGCAGTCACGGTGAGACCACGCCACTGTTCCCGCTCCAGTTCAGTCGGCGGTTCCTCCCGCCGTAGGTGCGCCAGCGCCACACGGAGGATCGGCGCGTGCTGCGGGAACTTCTCCAGGGCGTACTTGCCCGCAGAGTCCTTGCTGATGACCTCGCCGGTGGTGAGAGTGGCGTGCATCCGTGCCGGACCGAGCAGGCCCCATTCCACACGGGAGGCGCGGATCGGTCTTCTGCCGCTGGTGGTCTTCTCCGCCAGTGGTGCCCAGTAGTCCCCGAGGTTCTTCCGCACCCAGGGAGCCATGAGCGCAGCTTCGGGATCGAGGTTCCAGTCAGCTACCTCTCGCCCTCGGACGGTGATGCCTCCGGTCACCAGTTCGTGCCACTCCACGGGATTCACGTCGAAGGCCCGGCGAGCCTCGAACAGCTCTCCGGCGTGAGACGCGACCGGATGGATCCTGCTGACCGGCAGAGAGGTTTCGCTGTTCCAGATATAGGACGCATTGCACGTCGCGGAGACTCCCAGGCTGCGGACCAGTCGCCCGAGGATCCGGGGAACCTGGGACAGGTGAAGGAGTCGCAGTCTGGCGATGAGGTCACGGCGTCCTCGCCAGCGGTCGTCGAGGACGACGGTGAGATCGATGTCGCTGGCCCCGGGCCGGTAGGCGCCGAGGGCGACGGAGCCGGTGACCGCGAGATCCGTGACTGCGCCGGGCAGCAGTCGGTCCGCAGTAGAGAGGAAGGACGCCACTGCGTGCTTGACCTCGTCGGGTAGCGGCGTAGGGGGAAGCATGGCCACACGGTAGCAGTGGGTGCGTCGAACCTTCTGGAGCCGGGTGGAGTCAAACCGATGCATGGATACTGCACTGACTGACCAGAAAAATCGCATCAAGGCGACTAGAGGCGTCGCACAGAAGAGACTACTTTCACGGTTACGTGCCGCGAGATTCTGCGACAGATCGGAGCATGATCATGAACAACGCGTTTACCGCGCGGGCTACCCGAGACGAGGGATGGTGGACTGTCACCGTGGATGAGGTTCCGGGGCTGTTCACCCAGACCCGCCGACTCGACCATATCCCGGGCATGGTCCGGGATGCACTCACCCTGTTCCCGGATATCACTGAGGACGCCAAGGGGGCGGAGGTGACAGTTGTCCCCGAGGGCCCCGCTGCGGAGGCTGCCCATGAGGCGGCTGAGCTGAGAGAGCGTGCGCGCGAGGCGCAGTCGCAGGCTACGGCTTCGATGCAGGCGGCCGCCCGGGAACTCTCTGCGGGCGGGCTCACGTTCCGTGATATCGGAAGCCTGCTCGGCGTCAGCTATCAGCAGGCCCAGAAGCTGGCTGTGGCTGCGCAGGGCGCTGGCGAGACGCCCTGATGCCGGCATCGCGCACCGTGAGGTCGGTGGGGGAGTCAGACGCCGGAGCGCGGTGAAAAACCGGTCAAGATCGGTGGGTGCGGAACACTCGGCGTCCCCGATCTTGACCGATTTTTCACGCGGTGGCGGCTGACGGAGCGGATGCTGGTGTTTCCGTCATCTGATGCCTCCGTGATGCAGGTGTTGCTGGCACACTGGTGAGCATGTCCGATCAGCCTGATCAGCCCACCGCAGGGGCCTACGCCCACGGCTTCGCCCGCGTCGCCGCCGTCACCGTCCCGGTCGCTGTCGCCGACCCGGCGACCAATGCCCAGAGCATTCTCGACGCCGCCCGCGAACTGCATGACGACCATGTCGCCGTCGCCGTGTTCCCCGAACTCAGCCTCACCGGCTATGCCATCGACGACCTCGTCCTCCAGGACGTCCTGCTCGACGCCGTCACCGAGGCCGTCGAGACGCTCGTCGCCGCGAGTATCGACCTCATGCCCGTCCTCGTCGTCGGCGCCCCGCTGCAGTACGGCAACCGGCTCTACAACTGCGCGGTCGTCATCCACCGCGGTGAGATCCTCGGCGTCGTCCCGAAGTCCAACCTGCCGACCTACCGCGAGTTCTACGAACGCCGCTGGTACGCCCCCGGGGACGACATTCAGGACGCCACCATCCGCATCGGCGACAACCGGGCGCTCTTCGGCACCGACATGCTGTTCGAGGCCGCGGACGTGAAGGGACTGACCTTCCACGCCGAGATCTGCGAGGACATGTGGGTTCCCGTCCCGCCGAGTGCCCGCGCGGCACTCAACGGGGCAACAGTCCTGCTCAACCTCTCCGGCAGTCCCATCACCCAGCGTCGTGCCGACGACCGGCACCTGCTGGCGTCCTCGGCATCGCTGCGCTGCCAGGCCGCCTACGTCTACGCCGCCGCCGGGCAGGGCGAATCCACCAACGACGTCGCCTGGGACGGGCTGACCATGGTGCACGAGCGTGGCGTCCTCCTGCGTGAGACCGAGCGTTTCCCCGACGGGACGCGCTACTCCGTCGCCGATGTCGACCTCGACAGCATCCGTCAGGCGCGGCTGCACCAGGGCACCTTCGACGACAACCGCCGCACCCTCGATGAACTGGGCGAACGGGAGTACCGCACCGTCGAGTTCGCCCTCGATCCGCCGCGCGGGGAGATCGGTCTGCGCCGCGACCTCGCCCGCTTCCCCTTCGTCCCCGGTGATCCCGCGCGCCTCGCCCAGGACTGCTACGAGGCCTTCAACATCCAGGTCGCCGGCCTGGCCCAGCGACTCTCCGCGATCGGGAACCCGAAGCCGGTCATCGGCGTCTCCGGTGGTCTGGACTCCACCCACGCGCTGCTGGTCATCGCCCGCGCGATGGACCGCGCCGGGCGTCCCCGCTCCGACATCCTCGCGTACACGATGCCCGGTTTCGCCACGAGTGAGCACACGAAGTCCAACGCCGTGAAGCTCGCCGAGGCGATCGGTGCGTCCATCGAGACCATCGACATCGTGCCCGCCGCCACCGAGATGCTCAAGAAGATGCACCACCCCTTCGGCGACGGAGAGCCGGTCTATGACGTCACCTTCGAGAACGTCCAGGCGGGCCTGCGCACCGACTACCTCTTCCGCCTGGCCAACCACCACGGCGGCATCGTCGTCGGCACCGGCGACCTCTCCGAGATCGCCCTGGGCTGGTGTACCTACGGCGTCGGCGACCAGATGAGCCATTACGGCGTGAACTGCGGCGTCCCGAAAACGCTGATGCAGCACCTCATCCGCTGGGTCATCGCCGAACGTGAGGGGGTGGACGCAGCCACGGTCGAGGTCCTGCAGTCCGTCCTCGACACCGAGATCAGCCCCGAGCTCGTGCCGCCGGGCGCCGACGGCAAGGTGCAGTCCACCGAGTCCACCATCGGCCCCTACGCCCTGCACGACTTCACCCTCTGGCACATTCTCGCGGGGCTGCGTCCCTCCAAGATCGCCTTCCTCGCCTGGCACGCCTGGAAGGACGCCGAGGTCGGCGAGTGGCCCGCCGGTTTCCCCGACGAGGACCGTTACACCTACGACCTGGCCACGATCGTGACCTGGGAGCGCTCGTTCCTGCAGCGGTTCTTCGGGTTCGCGCAGTTCAAGCGCACCGCGATCCCCAACGGTCCGAAGGTCTCCCCGGCCGGGTCCCTCTCCCCGCGTGGTGACTGGCGCGCCCCCTCGGACGGCAACGCCCGGGCCTGGCTCGCCGAGCTGGACGCCGCGTTCCCGCAGGCCTGACGTCCGGAGCTGGCTGGCACCAGCCGGAGCTGGCCGGATCTACCGCACGATCTCCGGGATGAACAGGTCCGCCATGAACCGGGACCCGGCGGCGGTCGGGTGCCACGCCATGAGGACGTCCGGCGCACCCTCTTCGCCCGACAGGAAGCGCTCACCGACCGGGCTGCAGGTCGAGTTTCCTGCGGCGGCGGAACGGACGTCCACGAACTCCGCGTCGTACTTCTCCGCGGCGAGCGCCATCGTCTCGCTGATGTACTCCTCGACCTCGTCGAGCTGCTGGTCGTAGACCGGCAGGGAGACGCCCTCGACCGGACCGTCGGTGCGGCACACGTACGGTCCGACCGTGGCCGGCAGGTAACTGGAGAAGACGAGCTTCGCGTCCGGTGCGGCGTCCCGGATCTTCGACACGGCGGTGTCCACGTTCGCCATCACGGTCTCGCGGCGTCCGTCGAGGTCGCCGATCTTCATGCCACGGACCACGCCCTGGTGGGCGAAGTCATTGCCGCCGATGGAGAGGAAGACCGTGCCGGTCTCCGCGCCGAGGTCACCGGAGGCCAGCGCTTCGTCGACCCGCTCGAGCATCGTCTCGGAAGTCACCCCACCGCAGCTGAAGTCGTGGACGGCGACGCCGGTGTCCGCTGCGGCGAGACGGGACCAGTTCGCGTCCGACTGGGAGCAGGTCCGGGTCAGGGCGGCTTCGTCGGGGGAGGAGTAGTACGAGTCGCCGAAGACGACGACATTCCCCGAGGATCCGGAGGACGCCCCGGACAGGGACGCCAGCGTCAGGCCTGACAGGCCCGCGACACCGACTCCGGCGGCGGCGAGCAGGGAACCGGTCACCATGCGCGGTGCGAGAGTCTTGCGGCGGTGCCGGGAACCCCTGGATACGCGGGGTGCGCGGTGTCGCCGGTGCTGCCCGGATGCGCGGTGGTCCATGTACTGGCGATGTCCTTCTCTGGTGTGTCGGGGAGAAAGGGCCGGAGATTGTCCGGACTGATCCTACGTCATCCGGGTGGGGTGGGCACGCCTAACGGCAGAACCCCCGGGGTCCGAAGACACCGGGGGTTCATGTGGCGGAGGATAGGGGATTTGAACCCCTGTGGGATTTAACTCCCTCACGCGTTCCAGGCGTGTGACATAGGCCGCTAGTCGAATCCTCCGCCGCACAATGTACACCTGCCCGCGGCGTCCGCGAAGTCGGGGGGTGGGTTGTGCGCATCGCGCAGTGAGAGGTTGGTCGGGAGGGTCTGCAGCGACCTCCGGGTGCGTGATGCCGACATGTCGGACACGACGGAACCGACCCCGGACATGACTGAACCCCCGGGTCCGAGGACACCGGGGGTTCGTGTGGCGGAGGATAGGGGATTTGAACCCCTGTGGGATTTAACTCCCTCACGCGTTCCAGGCGTGTGACATAGGCCGCTAGTCGAATCCTCCGCCGACAAATATACACACGGCGTCCACATGCCACAAAATGGCTGGTCGCGTGGTGTAAAGGGATCGGGAAGGGGCCGGCCACACATAAGTGCCACCCCGCGCTTTGGCACCAGTCGCATCCTGGGTTACCATGGTCGACGGATCTCACGTGGCGTGAATCCTGCGAACTCCCCCAGGGCAGGAATGCAGCAAGGGTAAGCGGGCTCTGGCGGGTGCGTGAGGTCCGTTCTACTTTCCGGGGAGGGGACCGGGCGGGGAAGGACTCAGGAGAAGGGCCCAGTCGGGGACAGGGTGCCCTGACCATGTGACGGAGCCGGTACTGACACGGCGGGACGCAGAGCATTAGACTTGCCACGGAAATATGCCGACGGAACCACCCCTTGTTCCGTAACCGTCGAGGAGGTCCTGCGGGACTATGAAGCTGACCGAAGCCAACACCGACCGACTGCTCGCGCTCAAGGACGAGGTCACCGCGTCCTTCGAGGAGCTCAAGGCCCGCAACCTGGGCCTGAACCTCACCCGCGGCAAGCCCTCCTCCGAGCAGCTCGACATCGGTGAGTCCCTGCTCGGCCTGCCCGGCGAGGACGACCACACTCTCGCCGACGGCACCGACGTGCGGAACTACGGTGGCGGCGACGGTATCCGTGAGATCCGTGAGCTGTGGGCCGAGGTCCTCGGTATCCCCGCCGATCTCGTCGTCGCCGGCGACGCGTCCAGCCTGAACATCATGTTCGACCTCATCTCCTGGTCGCACACTTTCGGCAACAACGACTCTGAGCGTCCCTGGGCGGCGGAGGAGACCGTCAAGTGGATCTGTCCGGTCCCCGGCTACGACCGCCACTTCTCCATCACCGAGACCTTCGGCTACGAGATGGTCACCGTCCCGATGAACGAGGACGGCCCCGACGTGGACGCCATCCGCGAGCTCGTCAAGGACCCCCAGGTCAAGGGCATGTGGGTTGTGCCGGTGTTCTCGAACCCGACCGGTGCCACCGTCTCCCGTGAGGTCGCCGAGGCACTGGCGTCGATGGAGACCGCCGCCCCCGATTTCCGCATCATCTGGGACAACGCCTACGCCGTCCACACCCTCACCGACGAGTTCCCGGAGATCCTGGACATCGTCGGTATCGCCGCCGAGCAGGGCAATCCGAACCGGTTCTGGGCGATGTCCTCGACGTCGAAGATCACCCTCGCCGGTGCCGGCGTCGCCTTCTTCAACTCCTCGAAGGAGAACCTCGACTGGTACCGGAAGTACGCGACCATCCGCGGCATCGGCCCGAACAAGGTCAACCAGCTCGCCCACGTCCGCTACTTCGGCAGCGCCGAGGGCGTGCGCTCGGTCATGCGTAAGCACTCCGGCATCCTCGGCCCGAAGTTCCGTGCCGTCACCGAGATCCTCGAGAACCGTCTCGGTGGCCTCGGTATCGCGGAGTGGACCCACCCGGAGGGCGGCTACTTCATCTCCGTCGACCTGCTCGACGGCACCGCGAAGCGCACCGTGGAGCTGGCCAAGGAGGCGGGCATCGCGCTGACCGGCGCCGGCTCGGCCTTCCCGCTGAAGAACGACCCGAACAACCGCAACCTGCGTCTCGCCCCGTCCCTGCCGCCGCAGGAGGAGGTCGAGGTGGCGATGGACGGTGTGGCGACCTGCATGCTCCTCGCCGCGATCGAGGCCGCAGAAGCCGCCGGCGCCGCAGAGTAGGCGCGCGTGAATCTCAAGGAGACGACCTACTGGGCCTCTGACCTGCTCCCCGGCGAGCCGACGACGACCACCCGCCGGGTGGTGCAGGGTTTCCCTGAGTTCACCGTCGCCGAGGTGAATATCGGCGGGCCCGGTGACCCGGACGACCCGACCGCCCCCGTCGAGACCGTCGCCATGACGCTCGACGCGGCCCGCATCGAGCCCGGCCTCGTCACCGAGGACGGCGCTGACCTGCGCGTCGAGTTCGTCACCGTGACCACCCGGCATTCCCGGACCGCGGCCGACCTGGTGACTGCGGCGGCGACGATGATCGCCCAGGATCCTCATCAGCGTTCCCCGCAGCCCGGCCTGCTCCTGCCGGACCTGGGCTGGCACGTCGACGAGTCGATGACGGCGAAGCACGGTCTGCTCATCCCGCCGTTCCTCTGGGAGGACGGCGTCCCGCACGTCCACGAGGTCGATTTCGGGGGACGCCACGGAGGCGGCACCTCCCAGGACTGGACCCATCCGGGGCGGATGACGGTCGTCGCCCAGCTGGTGATGCTCACGGACGGGGAGTACTCCGTGGCCACGTCGCAGGGACTCGCGGCGGTGCAGCAGCAGTTGCTGGACGCCGGCACCGACCTCAACGACGTCTGGCGCTGACCGGTGCGGTAGCCGGTCCGGCAGGTGGCTGAGGGGCGTCCGGAGGTCGTCCGTGGGTCCTCCGTGGGTCGTCCGTGGGTTGCCCGGCGGTTGCCGGTTCACCGCGTCCGGCGTCCTTGTACTCTGGTGCCCGTGGCTCTCTACAGGAAGTACCGGCCGGCGACCTTTGCCGAGGTCGTCGGGCAGGAACATGTGACCGAACCGCTGTGCACCTCGCTGGACAGCGGCAGGATCAACCACGCGTACCTGTTCTCCGGGCCGCGCGGCTGCGGCAAGACCTCCTCGGCGCGCATCCTCGCCCGCTCCCTCAACTGCGTGGAGGGGCCGACGTCGACCCCCTGCGGTGTGTGCGATTCCTGTGTCGCCCTGGCCCCCGGTGGGCCGGGCACCCTCGACGTCACCGAGCTTGACGCCGCGACGCACAACGGTGTCGACGACATGCGCGAGCTGCGCGACCGCGCGTTCTACGCCCCGGCGGAGTCCCGCTACCGCGTCTTCATCATCGATGAGGCGCACATGATCTCCTCGGCGGGTTTCAACGCCCTGCTGAAGATCGTGGAGGAGCCGCCGGAGCACCTCATCTTCATCTTCGCGACGACCGAGCCGGAGAAACTGCTCCAGACGATCCGCTCGCGGACGCACAACTACCCCTTCCGTCTACTGACCCCGCCGGCCATGCGTGGCCTGCTGTCGAAGGTCTGTGAGGACGAAGGCGTCGTCGTCGAGGACGCCGTGTACCCGCTGGTCATCCGCGCCGGCGGCGGCTCCCCGCGTGACTCGCTGTCGATCCTGGACCAGCTGCTCGCCGGTGCGGGTCCGGAGGGTGTGACGTACAAGCGGGCTGTGGCACTGCTCGGCGTCACCGACTCGACGCTGATCGACCGTGCGGTGGACGCCCTGTCCGTCGCCGACCAGGCGGGGCTCTTCTCGGTGATCAGCGACGTGATCGACGCGGGTCATGATCCGCGTCGGTTCGCCACCGACCTGCTCGACCGGTTCCGCGACCTGCTCGTCGTCCAGTCTGTGCCGGAGGCCTTCGACACCGGCCTGGTGGACGCCCCGGTCGATGAACGTGATGTGCTCACCCGCCAGGCCGGTGAGCTGGGCACGGCGACGCTGACCCGGTGCGCCGCGCTGGTCAACGAGGGTCTGATGCAGATGCGCGGTGCGACCTCGCCGCGGCTGCTGCTGGAGATCCTCTGTGCCCGGATGGCACTGCCTGCCGCCGGGATGACGGTGGAGGCTCTCGCGCAGCGGGTCGAGGCCCTGGAATCCGGGCAGGTCACACCGGGTGCCGGAGCTGCACCGGGTGTTCCGGGATCTCCGGAGGACGCCCCGGGTGTCGCCGGGACGACCCGTTACGTGCGCAAGTCGCAGCGCCAGGCCGCTGCTCCGACTGCACCTGCCTCTGAGCAGACACCGGCCGAGGCCCCGGCGCAGACCCCTGCACCGACTCCGGCACCGGTTGCCGGTTCCTCACCCGCGGCTGCACCTCAGGCGGCCGATCTGTCCCGGGTCGACGAGCCTGCGGAGACTGCACAGTCTCCTGAGCCCACGCCGTCCGCCCCGGAGCCTGCCGAGGAGTCTGCCCCGGAGGACACGATGTCCGAGGCCGAGCGTGCGCGCGAGATCATGCGTCGCAACCGTCGTCGGTCCACCGAACCGGCTGCTGCCGATCCTGCCCCTGAGCCTGCCCCGGAACCTGAGCCAGAAACGGCGCCCGAACCTGAGCCTGAACCCGAGCAGACTCCTGAACCTGAGCAGGCGTCCGAGCCCCAGCCTGAGCCGCAGTCCGTGGCTTCTGTCGCTGACACCTCGGCAACACCTGACGTGGTGTCTCGCTGGGCGGAGGTTCTCGAGGCCCTCCGTGCCGTGGACCTCAGTGCATGGATTGCCGCCCGTGACGCGGTCCCGACCTCCGGTGAGCCGACTTCCGACGGCACCCCGGGTGTGGTGCTGTACCACCACACCGGCGCCCTGGCGTCCTTCATCAACAACCCGACCCACGCCGCCGCCTATGCCTCGGCCGCAGAACAGGTGACCGGGACACCGGTGAGTGTGCACGCAGTGGTCGGAGTGCCGCCGGGAAAAGCTGAGGCGGACGGCACCGGGACCCCGGAGCCTGCACAGCCGCCAGCTCCCGAGCCGGAACCGGCCCCCGAGCACCCTGTCGCGCCTGAACCGACTGCCGCGCCTGATACTGAGCCTGAACCCGCCCCGGAGCCTGAACCCGCTCCGGAAGGTGAGCCGACCCCGGAGCCGACCCCGGAGCCGACCCCGGAGCCGACCCCGGAGCCGGCGACCGAACCTTCCCCGGCCACGGACTCTCCGACGGATCCCGTGTCGATCGCCCTTGCCCGGGCCAAGGCCCAGGACGAGGACCCGTCGCCCGCTCCCGTGGTGCAGCCGGCTCCGGCCCAGACGCCCGCTCCTGCTCCCACCCAGGACCGTGCACCTGCGACCGGCGGTAACGGCGATAATGTCGAGGAGCTCACCGGCTGGCGTGCCCGCATGGCACGCAACAACAACCGGCGGTCCGCAGCGGCGACGGCGGCGGACAACGGCTTCAACGGCGTCCCGCTGCCGGAGGAACCCGGCGAACCCTGGGACGACGGTTACGGCGGCCACCAGAACGGGCCCACCGGACCCGGAGCCTCGACGCCCGGCGTCCCCGGTCAGGGTGTTGCGAACCAGACGCCCTACGACCACCGAGCCGAGGCCGAGGAAGCCCTCGCCCAGCTCGACGATCCGAACTCCGGGAACCTCGACCACCGGTCCGCCCTCGAGATCGCCGGGGAGCTGCTGGAGCAGCATCTCGGGGCTGAGCGCACCCGGTAGACTCGTTTCCCGGTAACTCCCGAAACCCACGACCACCCCGAACCGTCCCGAAAGGACCCACCGTGCCCCAGCCCGACATGAACCAGATCATGGCCCAGGCCCAGCAGATGCAGCAGAAGCTCCAGGAGGCGCAGGCCGAGATCGTCGCCTCCAGCGTCGAGGGCACCGCCGGCAACGGCCTCGTCAAGGTCACCATCAGCGGTGCCGGCGAGGTCCAGTCCCTGAACATCGACCCGCAGGTGGTCGACCCCGACGACGTCGAGACCCTCCAGGACCTCGTCATCGGTGCCTTCCAGGCCGCCAACGACAACCTCCAGCAGCTGTCCCAGGAGAAGATGGGCCCGCTGTCGCAGGGTCTCGGCGGCTTCGGATTCTAGAGCCGGTCCGAGGAATCAGGAGCCACTGAGTTGTTCGAAGGTCCACTCCAGGACGTCATCGACGAGTTCTCCCGGCTGCCCGGGGTGGGCCCGAAAAGTGCACAGCGCATCGCCTTCCACCTGCTGCAGGCGGAGCCGACGGACGTCGAGCGCCTCGCCGGGGCGCTGACGCGTCTGCAGCAGGGCGTGCACTTCTGCCGCATCTGCCACAACATCTCCTCCGAGGACGTCTGCCGCATCTGCGCGGATTCCTCGCGGGACGCCACGCTCGTCTGCGTCGTCGAGGAGTCCAAGGACATCCAGGTCATCGAGCGCACCGGTGAGTACAAGGGGCGCTACCACGTTCTCGGCGGGGCACTCGACCCGCTCAACGGCATCGGGCCGAAGGAACTCAACGTCACTGCACTGGTGCAGCGCATCGGTGGCAGGGTCGACGACGTCCCGGCAGCCGACGGCACCCTGCCGGACGCCCCGGACATCTCCGAGGTCATCATCGCCACGGACCCGAACACCGAGGGTGAGGCCACGGCGTCCTACCTGGGACGCCTGCTCAAGGACTTCCCCGGGCTGACCGTCTCCCGGCTGGCCTCGGGCATCCCGATGGGCGGCGACCTGGAGTTCGTCGACGAGTTGACGCTGTCCCGGGCGTTCGAGGGGCGGAC
>NHCFD04200__coassemble_294_pt1 | contig 23098 bp, 17 predicted proteins | sample NHCFD04200__metabat2_high_PE_017 | metagenome-assembled genome bin NHCFD04200 | reverse complement strand
CAACGCGGTCTTCCCCGAGACCTCGGTGTTCCGCATCGACCACTACCTCGGCAAGGAGACGGTGCAGAACATCCTGGTCCTGCGTTTCGCGAACCAGATCTTCGAGCCGCTGTTCAACTCGCGCTACATCGACCACGTCCAGATCACCATGGCCGAGGACCTCGGCCTGGGTGGCCGCGCCGGATACTACGACGGCATCGGTGCCGCCCGTGACGTCATGCAGAACCACCTGCTCCAGCTTCTCGCCCTCGTGGCGATGGAGGAGCCGGTCACGTTCTCCCCCGACGAGCTCAAGGCCGAGAAGCTGAAGGTCCTCAAGGCCACCAGCGCGACCGGGCCGTTCACCCAGACCACCGCCCGCGGCCAGTACACGGCCGGCTGGCAGGGCTCGAAGTTCGTGCCAGGTCTGCGTGAGGAGGAGGGTTTCGACCCGGAGTCCGGCACCGAGACCTATGCCGCCGCCACCTTCGGCATCAATTCCCGGCGTTGGGCAGGCGTGCCCTTCCACCTGCGTACCGGTAAGCGTCTGGGTCGCCGCGTCACGGAGATCGCCCTGGTCTTCAAGTCCGCGCCGCACGAGTCCTTCACCGACGGACAGACCCAGGCCCAGGGCGACAATGCCCTGGTCATCCGGGTACAGCCCGACGAGGGCGTCCTGCTGAGGTTCGGGTCGAAGGTCCCGGGTTCGGCGATGGACGTCCGTGACGTGAACATGGACTTCTCCTACTCCGAGGCGTTCACCGAGCAGTCCCCGGAAGCCTACGAGAGGCTCATCCTCGATGCCCTGCTCGACGAGGGCAGCCTCTTCCCCACCAATGAGGAGGTCGAGGAATCCTGGCGGATCCTCGATCCGGTCCTCAACCACTGGGCGGAATCCGGGCGTCCGGAGGACTACCCCGCCGGGACCTGGGGTCCGGAGGGTGCCGACCGGATGATGGGACGCAACAACCGAGTCTGGAGGCGACCGTGACCACAGCAGAAGAACAGACCTCAGTTGTCCCCCGCGACGGCGGGGTCAACCTGGGTCGGACGAGTACCCACCGTATCGAGACCACGCTGCGTTCCCTGCGTGAACAGCGCGGCGAGGTGTCCACCGGGCGCGTCCTCACACTCATCGTCTCGGTGCGCTCCGAGGAGGACCTGGAGTCGGTCGTCCACGGTGCCAACGAAGCCTCCCGCGAGCACCCGGCCCGCGTCATCGTCGTGGTGCATGACCGCAGCACCGACGAGGTCTACCTCGACGCCGAGCTCTACGTCGGTGGGGACGCCGGCGCCGCGGAGATCATCCTCATGCGGCTGCACGGCGAACTCGCCGACCACGCGGATTCCGTGGTGACCCCCCTGCTGCTGCCGGACACCCCGGTGGTCGTCTGGTGGCCCTTCACCTCCCCGCGCAACCCCGCCGGGGACTCCCTCGGCGCCCTGGCCTCCCGCCGGATCACCGACTCGTTCTCGGACGCCGCCGCGGGCAAGGGCACCAAGGCCATCTTCCGTCGTCGGATCGGGTACACCCCCGGTGACTCCGACCTGGTGTGGAGCCGCATCACCCCGTGGCGTGGCCTGCTCGCCAGCGCCCTGGACCAGCACGCCGATGACACCGTGACCAGTGTGGAGATCACCGGCCCCGCGGAGGATCCCGCCGTGGACATCGCCGCCGGGTGGCTCGCCACCCAGCTCGAGGTTCCCGTCACCCGCTATGCCGGGGAGGCGGTGGACATTCCGGTCGACAGCGAAGGCATCCCGACCGCACCTGTCGAGCGCGTGGTCCTGCACCTCGAGGGTGGTGACCTCGTCATGGAGGTCATCGACCACCGCTCCGTCCGGATCGTCGCCGGAGACACCGACAATCTCGTCACCCTGCAGCGGCGCACCCTCGGCGAATGCCTTGCCGAGGAACTCCGCCACCTCGAGCCGGACGCGGCCTTCGGCGATGCCCTCCACGGACTTCCCCGGGTGACCGTGGCGCGGGCCGGGGTCACCGGGCGCGACAACTCCGTCAAGGAGAGCGGCCGGTGAGCGCCGCGCAGTGTGTGGTGTGGGACGACCAGCGGGCACTGACCGCCGGCGTCGCCCGCCGCATCGTGGACCTGGTCAGCGACATCCAGCGCAACGGCGGGGTCGGTGGTGCCCAGGGTGCCGACGGCTTCGCCCGGATCGTGCTGACCGGCGGCGGTGCAGGTATCGGCGTCCTCACCGAACTCGCCGCCCTGGACCACGCCGCCCGGGAGACCGCCGACAGCTTCCCTGTCGCCGCAGTCGACTGGAGCCGGGTGCATGTCTTCTTCGGCGACGAGCGGTACGTTCCCGCCGACCATCCCGAGCGCAACGAGGGTCAGGCGGACGCCGCACTGCTCGACCACGTCGGTATTCCCCCGCAGCACGTGCACCGCTACGCGGTGCCGACGGAAGGCGAGGACCCGACCGGCCCCGGGCTGGACGCCGCCGCCGAGGCCTACGCCCGCACCCTCACCGAGTTCGCACCGTCCGGTGTCGACCTCCACCTGCTCGGCATGGGTCCCGAGGGGCACGTGAATTCCCTGTTCCCCCACACCCCCGAACTGGACGCCACCGCGACCGTGGTTCCGGTGCGTGACTGCCCCAAGCCGCCGCCGGAGCGGGTGTCGCTGACTCTTGATGCCGTCCGCTCGGCACGTCAGGTCTGGCTGCTTGTCTGCGGGGACGCCAAGCGTGAGGCCGCGGGACACGCCGTGTCCGGTGACGATCCGTCCCGGTGGCCGGCCGCCGGCGCCCGGGGCTCCGAAGCGACCGTCGTCCACGTGGACGCCGCCGCCGACCCGTCCTGACCGGTCCAGCACAGCAGACACCCCCGGGTGGTTCCGATGAACCACCCGGGGGTGTGCTGTGATCTGCCGACGTCCTACAGGTCGTAGTTGAGGACGAGGTTGAGGCCGACGATGGCCAGCACCCAGATCACCGCGGTGATGATGGTCAGCCGGTCGAGGTTCTTCTCGACCACGGTCGATCCCGAGAGGCTGGACTGCATACCGCCACCGAAGAGGCTGGACAGGCCGCCACCCTTCCCCTTGTGCAGGAGAACGGAAAGCCCCATGAGGAGGCTGGTGACCACCAGGACGATCTGGAGGGTGAGAATCACGGAGTCTGCCTTACATCGGTCGACAATACGGACAACGGCCCCATCCTAGCACTACCCCGAGTTGCGGAGGCCGGTGGCGAGGCCGTTCATCGTCAACCTGATTCCGTCGAGTACATCCTCTGACTCGTCCCCGGCACGGTAGCGCCGCAGCAGCTCCAGCTGGATGAGGTTGAGCGGGATGAGGTACGGGAAACGGTTACGCATCGAGACCGCCAGCTCGGGGTTGTCGTCGAGCAGGCTCTCCGTGCCGGTGACCTTGACGTACATGTCCAGGGTCAGGTGGAACTCCTTGACGATGGCCTCGAAGATACGGTCAGCGTCCGCGCGGTCCGGGACGAGTCCCGCGTACAACTCCGCGACCGCGAGGTCGGCCTTCGCCATCACCTGGGCCATGTTCGACATCACCGAGCGGAAGAACGGCCACTCCCGGTGCAGCTTCCGGAGGAAAGCCAGCCGCTCGGCGTCCTCCCCGACCCAGGTGCTGAGCGCCGACCCGACGCCGTACCAGCCCGGCAGCATGATCCTCGACTGTGACCAGGACAGCACCCACGGGATCGCCCGGAGGTCGGAGATGCTGCTGGTCTGCTTGCGCGAGCTCGGTCGGGAACCGATGTTGAGGTTGCCGATCTCGGCCAGCGGGGTCGATGAGGTGAAGTACCCGATGAATCCGGGGTCCTCGTGCATCAGCGCGGAGTAGGTCTTCCGGGAGAGCTCCGAGAGCTCACGCATGGTGGCGTAGGCCTTCTCCGGTTCCTCGACCCGGTCGACGGGCAGCAGACTGGCTTCGAGGGTGGCGGAGACCAGGGCCTCGAGGTTACGTCGGGCGACAGAGCGCACACCGTACTTCGCGGAGATGATCTCGCCCTGCTCGGTGATGCGGACGCTGCCCTGCACCGCGCCCTCCGGCTGCGCGAGGATCGCCTCATGGCTCGGTCCGCCGCCGCGTCCGACAGTGCCGCCGCGTCCGTGGAAGAGCCGTAGACCGAGGCCGGCGGCACGTGAGGCGTCCACCAGTGCCAGCTCGGCGTCATAGAGGGCCCAGTTCGCGGCGAAGTAGCCGCCGTCCTTGTTGGAGTCCGAGTAGCCCAGCATGACCTCCTGGATGCCCTCGCGCTCCTCGGCGACATAGGTGCGGTAGAACTCGTGCGACCACAGTTCCGTCATCACCGATGCACCGGCCTTGAGGTCGTCGATGGTCTCGAACAGCGGGATGACGTCGACGGAACCGTGCAGCACCCCGTCCTCGACCCGCACCAGGCCGACCTCCTTGAGCAGCAGGACAGGTTCGAGGATGTCGGAGACCGAGGAGGCCATGGAGATGATGCAGTGCGGCACGACCTCCGGGCCGAACCTGCGGGCGGCATCGGCGGCGGAACGGAAGATCCCCAGTTCACGCCCGGTCGCCTCACTCCACTCCGCCAGCGGGTCGACCAGCGGGCGCGGCGAATGGAGCTCCCTGGTGAGCAGCAGGATCTTCTCCTCCTCGGTCAGTGAGGAGTAGTCGTCGGCCACACCGGCGCGGGCGAGGATCTCGGTGAGCACATTCTCGAAACTCTCCGAGTTCTGCCGCAGGTCCAGTGCACTGAGGTGGAAACCGAACGTCCGCAGTGCGGTGGTCACCGTGGCCAACCGGTGGTCGGCGATGATGCCGTCGTTGGAGGCACGCAGGGAGCGGTCGATGACCGCCAGATCCTCGAGTGCGGTAGTCGCATCCGGGTACGGGGTGTGTCCGTCGGCGACACCGGGGACCACGGACCCCTCACCGAGGGTCGCGACCGCGGCGGCGGCGATCCGGCCGCGGATCCCGTGGACCGCCCGGCGGTAGGGCTCGTCGGAACGGGAGGGGACGTCATTGTGGCCACGGTCAGCCAGATCAACAAGCTCAGGCTCGACCACGGTGAACCGGGTCGACAGGCTGAGTTCGTGCTCCAGTTCGGCAAGCTCGGCCAGGTACCAGGTGAAGACGGTCTGTGCGGCGCGGTGGGTGGCGTAACGGACGGTGTCGCCGGTGACGAAGGGGTTGCCGTCATGGTCGCCGCCGATCCAGGAACCGGGTCGCACCACCGGGGTGTCCGGTACCCCGGGACCGAACTGCTCCCGTAGTGCGTTGCTGACGCGCAGGTTGAGCAACGGAATCTCGTGGAGGAGGCTGATGGTGAAGTACCGCAGACCGACATTGATCTCGTCCTCGATCCGGGGCCGGACCGAACGGATCAGGGCGGTCTGCCAGAGGATGGTGACGCGCCGGCGGATGTCACGGTCGATCTCGGCGAGACGCTCGTCGCTACGGGCGGTGAGACCGGCGGCGATGATGCGTCCCCGTGAACGCATCAGCCGGGTGATGTCCGACTGGACGTCGAAGACGGTACGGCGACGGGTCTCGGTCGGATGGGCGGTGAGGACCGGGGCGACATGGGCCCGCGTCATGACCTCGGCGACCTGCTCAGAGTTGACGCCGCCCTCGGTGAGGGTCGGCCAGGTCGCGGCGAGCGTCGACGCCGGCGGCGGGTCACCCGCGTCCGCGAGCCGGTCCCGGACGCGATCCTCGTGGAGGTCCTCGGCGAGGTTGGCGAGCAGGCCGAAATGGCTGAACGCCCGGATGACCGGCAGCGCGCGGTCGGCGGGCAGGTCGCGCAGCCGGGTGGCCAGGTCCTCGACGGTGCCGTCGCCCTGGCGGATCCCGAAGGCCGCACGGCGGGCGGACTCCACCAGGTCGAAGACCTCCCGGCCCTCCTGCTCCCTGATGATGTCGCCGAGGATGGCTCCGAGATAGCGGATGTCCTGGCGGACTCCCGGGATGATCTCCGGGGTATCCACGTCCGGCGGTACGACGGGTACAGCCGTGCCCGGGACAGACTGTCGGGGTGGTGTCTGTGGCGAGGATTCGGTCATGCCGCCATTGTGCCCCGGTTCCCCCACCCCCGCAGGGGACGGACGCGAGCCCGTGACGCCCCCTGTGCCCGTCACCTGCCGGTCACATGCAGGTCACCTGCCGGTCAGGCCTTGGCTGCCGCAGCGCACAGCCGGGCGAAGTCCTCACCGTCGAGGCTGGCGCCGCCGACGAGGGCGCCGTCGACATCAGGCTGGCCGACGATCTCGGCGACGGTACCGGTCTTCACCGAACCGCCGTAGAGGATCCGGGCACGGTCGGCGACGTCATCGCCGCCGAGCTCACGCAGGACGCCACGGACCGCCTGGCAGACCTCCTGGGCGTCACCGGCGGAGGCGACCTTGCCGGTACCGATGGCCCACACCGGCTCATAGGCGACGACGACCTCAGAGAGCTTTCCGGCGGGGATACCGGCGAGGGAGGCACGGGTCTGCTCCTCGACGAAGGAGACGTGCCCGCCGGCCTCGCGGACGTCGAGGGACTCCCCCACGCACACGATCGGTCGCATGCCGGCACCGAGGGTGGCGACGGCCTTCTCCGCGACGGTGGCGTCGTCCTCGGCGTGGTACTGGCGACGCTCCGAGTGGCCGACGACGACCCAGGAGCAGCCCAGCTTGGCGAGCATGCCGGCGGAGACCTCACCGGTGTAGGCGCCCGACTCGTGGACCGAGACGTCCTGCGCCCCGTAGGTGGCGAGGAGCTTGTCACCGTCGACGATGGTCTGGACGCTGCGGATGGCGGTGAAGGGCGGGATGACCGCCACATCGACATGGTCGTAGTAGTCGCGCGGCAGGGCGAAGTCGAACTTCTGCACCAGCTGGATGGCCTCCAGGTGGTTGAGGTTCATCTTCCAGTTGCCGGCGATGAGCGGCGTGCGCTTCTGTGCCTTGTCAGCCATGTCTGTTCTCCTACTTCTCGAGGACGGCGATACCGGGGAGTTCCTTGCCCTCCAGGAACTCGAGTGAGGCGCCGCCACCGGTGGAGATGTGGCTGAAGCCGTCCTCGTCGAGACCGAGGGTGCGGACCGCGGCGGCGGAGTCTCCGCCACCGACGACGGAGAAGGCACCGGCGGAGGTGGCGTCGATGATCGCCTGGGCGACCCCGCGGGTGCCCTCGGCGAACGCCGGGAACTCGAAGACGCCCATCGGGCCGTTCCAGAAGACGGTCTTCGCGCTGCGCAGCACGTCACCGAAGGCGGTGACCGACTCCGGTCCGATGTCCAGCCCCATCTGGTCGTCGGGGATGGCGTCGACGGCGACGGTGGAGGGCGTCGCATTGGCGGCGAAGGCAGGGGCGACGACGACGTCGGTCGGCAGGACGATGGCGTCACCGTAGCGGTCGAGCAGGTCACGGCAGGTGTCCACCATGTCCTCCTGCAGCAGCGAGGTACCGACGGAGCGACCCTGCGCGGCGAGGAAGGTGAAGCACATGCCACCGCCGATGACGAGGTGGTCGACCTTCGGCGCCAGGGCCTCGATGACGGCGAGCTTGTCGGAGACCTTCGAGCCACCGAGGACGACCACGTAGGGCTTCTCGGGGGTCTCGGAGACGCGGCGCAGGACGGCCAGCTCGGATTCCACGAGTCCACCGGCGTAGTGCGGGAGCAGGGTGGCGACATCGTAGACCGAGGCCTGGGCACGGTGGACGACACCGAAGCCGTCGGAGACGTAGGCTCCGTTTTCGGCGGTCAGTGCGGCGAGCTCTGCGGCGAAAGCCTGGCGCTCGGCAGCGTCCTTCGAGGTCTCACGGGCGTCGAAACGGACGTTCTCCAGCAGGAGGATGTCACCGTCGTTGAGACCGTTGGCGCGCTCGTGGGCGTCCTCACCGGTGACGTCCGCAGCCAGCGGGACCCACTGCTCGAGGCGCTCGGAGAGAGCCTCGGCGACCGGGGCGAGCGAGAAGTCGGGGTTCGCCTCGCCCTTGGGTCGACCGAGGTGGGCGGCGACGATGACACGGGCGCCGGCGTCGAGGAGGCGGCGGAGGGTCGGGACCGAGGCGTCGATGCGACCCGGGTCGGTGATCTCCCCGTCCTTCAGCGGGACATTGAGGTCGGCGCGGACGAGGACGTGGCGTCCCTCGACACCGTCGGCGATGAGGTCGTCGATGGTCTTCACTGGCATGTAGGTGTCTCCTGTGTTCAGGCCGCGGGCAGGCGGCCGGTGTCAGACATGACCGACGGGCCGGTGCGTGGAGGCACCGACCCGCCGGGGGATGTTGGGTACCGGTGTCCGAGTCTAGTGGACCGCCCGGTGGTGTGACGCGGGGGTCAGAGGCGCTCAGCGACGTAGGCGGTGAGGTCGATGAGGCGGTTGGAGTAACCCCACTCGTTGTCGTACCAGCCGACGACCTTGACCTGGTTGTCGATGACCTTGGTCAGGCCCGAGTCGAAGATCGTGGAGTGCGGGTCACCGACGATGTCGGTGGAGACCAGCGGCTCGCCGTCGGAGTAGGAGATGATGCCCTTGAGCTCACCCTCGGCGGCCTTCTTCACGGCCTCGTTGACGGCCTCGGCGGTGACCGGCTTCGCCGCCTCGAAGGTGAGGTCGGTGACCGAGCCGGTGGGCACCGGCACGCGCAGTGCGTAGCCGTCGAGCTTCCCCTTGAGCTGCGGGAGCACCAGCGAGACGGCCTTGGCGGCACCGGTGGACGTCGGGACGACGTTCAGCGCGGCGGCGCGGGCGCGGCGGGGGTCCTTGTGCGGGGCGTCGTGCAGACGCTGGTCACCGGTGTAGGCGTGGACCGTGGTCATCAGGCCCCGGACGATGCCGAACTCCTCGTCCAGCACCTTGGCCATCGGCGCGAGGCAGTTGGTGGTGCAGGACGCGTTGGAGATGATGTGCTGGGTGGCCGGGTCATAGTCGGTGTGGTTGACACCGACGACGAAGCTGCCGTCCTCGTTCTTCGCCGGAGCGGAGATGATGACCTTCTTCGCGCCGGCGTCGATGTGCGCTTTCGCGGCGTTGGCGTCGGTGAAGAAGCCGGTGGACTCGATGACTATGTCCACGCCCAGCTCACCCCAGTTGAGGTTCTTGGGGTCGCGCTCGGCGGTGACGACGATGCGCTTGCCGTCGACGGTGATCGACTCGTCGTCGTAGGTGACCTCCTTGCCGAGACGACCCATGATCGAGTCGTACTTCAGCAGGTTGGCGAGGGTCTTGTTGTCGGTGAGATCGTTGAAGGCGACGATCTCCAGATCGGCGTCACTGTCCTGCAGGGCGCGGAAGAAATTGCGGCCGATGCGGCCGAAGCCGTTGATGCCTACACGTACCGTCACGGTGGTCTCCTGTTTCAGGTGTTGGAGTCTGGTCTTGCCGGTCCTCCTCGACCCTACCCACCCCCACCCGCTCGTGCAGGGGGTGACGGTCACCCCCCGCTACCCGGGCGGTGACGACCCATGTCAGACCACCTGCCTGCCGGAGAAGTCATCGACTGTTCACCTCGTGCCGAGCGGACCGTCTTCCGGAAAATCCACATCCACGACGGCCGAGGAGGTACCGGGTACCCCCAGTTCCTCCGCCCGGCGGTCCGCCATGGTGAGCAGCCGACGGATCCGGCCGGCGACCGCGTCCTTCGTCATCGGCGGATCGGCGAGCTGACCGAGCTCCTCCAGCGAGGCCTCACTGTGCTGCACGCGCAGTGCGCCGGCCTGCTGCAGGTGCTCGGGGACGTCCTCCCCCAGCAGTTCGAGGGCGAGTTTCACCCGGGCGGCGGCCATCGCCGCGGCCCGGGCGGAGCGGCGCAGGTTGGCGTCGTCGAAGTTCGCCATGCGGTGGGAGCTCGCACGCTCCTCCCGTCGCCGGCACTGCTCCTCCCACCGGATGCGGCCACGGGGCGACCCCATGCTCTCCAACAGATCCCCGACGGATTCGGCATCGCGGACGAGGACGCGGTGCATCCCGCGGACCTCCTTGGACTTCGCGGTCACGCCGATCCGGCGTGCCGCACCGACGAGAGCCAGGGCGGATTCGTTGCTGGGTGTGGTGACTTCCAGGACCGCAGGACGCCCCGGGTCGCCGACCGTGCCACGGACGAGGAAGGCACCCCGCCAGGCGGCGGCGCACTGCTCGGCGGTACCACCGATGATGAACGGCGGCAGGCCACGCACCGGGTGGCCGCCACGGTCGATGAGTCCGGTCCGACGGGACAGCTCGGTGCCGCCGTGGGACCACCTCAGATGGTGGTGACCGCCGTCCCCTGCCCGGTCGTCGGGGACGCCACCGGGGTCCGGGGTGATGTCGAAGAGTTCGTCGACGGCGGACACCAGGCGTCGGGCCGTGGCCGCGCCCTCGATCTCCGCCTCGACGACGATCTCGCCGTTGACCAGGTGCAGTGAGCAGGTGTAGCGCAGCAGCGAGGCGACCTCGGCGGTGAGCACCTGGGGACTGCTCACCGTGACCTGCAGCAGTTCCTGTCGGACGTCAGCGGTGAGCGTCTGCGGCGGCACCGGCGTCTCCTTCCCGGGGGGTTGTCGTGTCGGACGCTGAACCGGGTCCCCCGAATTCACGGAGGACATCGGCGAGCTTGGAGGGCGAATGGCGGTCGGTGAACCGGCCCCGGTCGTCATCCTCCCGGACATCCCGGTAGAGCACGCGGGCGCCCAGGCGTTCCGCGGCGCGTTCCAGGTGCCGACGCTCCTTGGAGGACTGCACCGAATTCAGGTCCACGACCACGAAGTCGACCTGCAGCGACGGGCAGTGCTGGAGCAGCATGTGGATATGACGTTCCATGGAAAACCCGTTGGTCTCGCTGGACTCGGCGACGAGATTCATGAGGATCACGCGGGTGGCGGTGGTCCGTGTCAGGGCGTCGACGATGCCCGGGATGAGCAGGTGCGGGATCACCGAGGAGAACCAGGACCCCGGTCCGAGGGTCACCAGGTCGGCGTCGAGGATCGCCTGGACCGCCTCGTCGGTGGCGGGGGCGTCCTGCGGGATCAGCCGGACGCGGCGCACCGTACCGAGGGTGGACGCGACGGCGACCTGCCCCCGGACCGCGGTGACCTCGCGCGGGTCGTCACCCAGTCCCTGGACCTCGGCCTCGAGGTCGAGCGGTTCCGGGGACATCGGGACGACACGCCCACGGATGCCCAGCAGTGCACCGAGTTCGTCGAGGGCGGCGATGCTCGACCCCATCACTTCGGTGAGACCGCCGAGGATGAGGTTGCCGACCGCGTGGCCTGCCAGGGCACCGTGACCGCCGAAGCGGTGCTGGAGGGTGTGCTCCCAGAGATGACCACGGGGGGTGTCACGGACCAGCGCGGACAACGCCATCCGGAGGTCACCGGGCGGAAGTGACCCCAGTTCCCGACGCATCCGTCCCGAGGATCCTCCGTCGTCGGCGACCGTGACGACCGCCGTGACATGGTCGGCGGCACCACGGGCGGCGCGCAGGGTGGCGAAAAGGCCGTGACCGCCGCCGAGGCTGGCGATCCGGTCGAGGGGGCGCTCCCCGGCGGCGGCCGAGATGTCCTCGACCGGGAGGCCGGGATCGTCGGATTCAGCGAGTGTCACTTCTTCTCACCGTCCTGCGGCCGGCGGTCCTCGTACCTGACCAGGTCACGGTGAACGGTCCGGACCTCCAGGTCGGGCAGTTCACGGAGCCGCCGGGCCAGCGCCTCCGTCAGTGCGGGGCTGCGGTGCTGGCCGCCGGTGCAGGCGATGCCCACCGTGATGAACCGCTTGCCCTCACGCCGGTAACCGGGAAGGGCGGTCTCCAGGACGGTGGTGAGCCCGTCCAGGTAGGCGTCCGCCTCCGGTCGGCCGAGCACGTAGTCGGCGACGGGGGCCTCCAGTCCACTGTGCTCCTTGAGCTCAGGGACCCAGTAGGGGTTCGGCAGGAACCGGGCGTCGAAGAGCAGGTCGAGGTCGCGGGGCGTCCCGTTCTTGAAGCCGAACGACTGCACGGTGATGTGCTCCCGACGGTCGGTCAGGGCCGTGAAGTAGTCCTCGAGCTCGTGACGCAGATCGTGGACGCTGGTGCCGGTGGTGTCGATGACGACATCGGCACGGCGGCGGATCCCGCGCAGCATGTCTCGCTCGCGGTCGATGCCGGCCTGGAGGGTCTCCCCTCCCTGCAGCGGGTGGGTGCGACGGACCTGACCGTACCGGCGCACGAGGGTGGCGTCGTCGGCGTCGAGGTAGAGGACGACGGGTCGGCGGCCGGAGTCATGCAGGCCGGCGAGGACCTCCGTGAGGTCACCGACGAAATCGCGGGAGCGGACGTCCGTGACGATGGCGAGTCGCTCCACCGGCGAATCGGACTCGAAGCTGAGCTCCACCATGCGCATGATGAGCTCCGGAGGGAGGTTGTCGGCGACGTACCACCCCATCTCCTCGAGAACAGTGGCTGCCTCCTTGCGTCCGGCACCGGACATACCGGTGATGAGAACGAGGGACGCCTCCTGTCTGGGGTCGGCGGAGGCTTCGCGGTGGATGTCCATGAGGACCATCCTAACCGTCGCTGTGCTCCTCCGGCGCGAGGGCGGCCATCACCGCGGCAGCGAGCTTCGGACCGAATCCCGGCAGTGCGGCGACGGCCTCCTCCCCCGCTTCCCGGACCTTCGCCACGGACCCGAAGGCGGTGACGAGCTGGGAGCGACGCTTCGGGCCGAGACCCGGCACCTCGTCGAGCACCGATCTGGTCATCCGCTTACCGCGGCTGGCCCGGTGGAAGGTGATGGCGAAGCGGTGCGCCTCGTCACGGATCTGCTGGACGAGGTACAGGGCCGGCGAGTTCCGGGCGACGATGACCGGGTACTCGTCGCCGGGCACCCACAGTTCCTCGAGCCGCTTGGCGATGCCCACGAGGGTCACATCGGTGACCCCGAGCTCGTCGAGCACCTCCTGGGCAGCCTCGACCTGGGGACGTCCACCGTCGACGATGAACAGCTGCGGCGGATAGGCGAACCGTTTCGCACCTTTCTCCGCCTCAGCGGCACTGACCTCGCCCTCGAGCCGGTCGCCGGCGTCATCCCCGGCGGGAACAGCGGTCTTGTCCTGCTGGTAGCGCTGGAACCGGCGTCGGACGATTTCGGCGATGGACGCGACATCGTCGGAGTGGCCGTCGCCGGCGGCCTCACGGATGCGGTAGCGGCGGTAGTCGGACTTACGTGGCAGCCCGTCCTCGAACACCACGAGGCTGGCGACGACATCGGTGCCCTGGATATGGGAGATGTCGGTGCACTCGATGCGCAGCGGTGGTTCGTCCATCCACAGTGCCTCGCGGAGTTCCTCCAGGGCGGAGGACCGGGCGGTGATGTCGCCGACGCGGGCCAGTTTGTGCTGGCGCAGCGCCTGGGCCGCGTTCTCCCGGGCCGTGTCCATCAGCGCCTTCTTGTCGCCACGTTGCGGGAACCGCACCGTTACCCGGGCACCGCGCAGGTCGGTGAGCCAGGCGGAGAGGCCCTCGATGTCGTCGATCTCGTCCGGGTCGACCGGCACGAGGATCTCGCGGGGCACCGGCTCCAGCGTCACCTCGCGGGACGCCGCCGCCCGGGAGTTTCCCCCCACCGCGGACTCGGTGGCGTCGGAGAGTTCGGCGGACTGGCCGTAGAACTGGGTGAGGAATTCCGCCAGCAGCGCCGGGGTCCCGGCCTCCCCGGTCACGTCGCTGTCGCCGGTCGCGTTCTCCACGACCCAGCCACGTTGCCCGCGGATGCGTCCGCCACGGACGTGGAAGATCTGGACGGCAGTCTCCAGGTCGTCGCCGGCGGTGGCGATGACGTCGGCGTCGGTGTTGTCGGAGAAGACCACGGACTGCTTCTCCATGGCGGAGTCCATCGCTCCGAGCTGGTCTCGCAGGGACGCTGCGCGTTCGAAGTCGAGATTCTCTGCGGCGCTTTCCATCTCGTGACGGACATCGCGCATGACCCGCTCGGTGTTGCCACCGGCGAGGAAGGAGCAGAAGCCGTCGACGAGTTCCATGTGCTGCGAGGGCGAGACCCGTCCCACGCACGGGGCGGAGCACCGGTCGATGTACCCGAGCAGACAGGGACGGCCCAGCTGCTCGTGGCGTCGGTACACCCCGGCGGTGCAGGTCCGCACCGGGAAGACGCGTGTCAGTGACTCGAGGGTCTCCCGGATCGCCCAGGCCTTCGGGTACGGGCCGAAGTAGCGCACGCCCTTCTTGCGTGGTCCGCGGTAGAGGAAGGCCCGCGGGTACTGCTCTTTCACGCTCACCGCGAGCATCGGGTAGGTCTTGTCGTCGCGGTACATGACGTTGTACCGCGGGGCGAACTTCTTGATCCACGTGTATTCGAGGTTCAGTGCCTCGAGCTCGCTGGACACGACGGTCCACTGCACATGGTCGGCGGAGTGGACCATGGTGCGGATCCGCGGATTGAGGTGCGCCGGATCCTGGAAGTAGTTCGACAGCCGGCTGCGCAGGTTCTTCGCCTTGCCGACGTAGAGGACGCGGTCGTCGGTGTCGCGGAACGTGTAGACGCCCGGACTCGTCGGGATCGTCCCCGGGGCCGGGCGGTAGGAGGCGGGATCAGCCATCGGCGTCCCCTCCTACTCTTCAGGCATGTAACGGTCCTCGAGGCGGCGGAAGGCCTCGACCTGCTGCGCGATGGTGGCTTTGTCGCTGACCTGGAAGGCCATCATCGGCACGAACTCGAAGTCGGGCAGTTCCAGCCGGGCCCAGCGGGAGTTCCGCGGGAAGGACAGACCGTAGATCATCCGCCAGGGGTAGAACTTCGTGCCGAGGACGTTGCGGACCTCGACACCCCGGGGATTCACTCGGACCCGGGGGCGGGTCAGGGTCAGGGCAGCGGCGGAGAACAGCAGCCCGATCCCCACGAACGCCCACTGGTCGACGGCGCTGACGGTTGCGCCGGTGTCCCCTGCGGCGGAGACGACGCCCATGAAGATGTGCAGCGCCATGATGATCACGACGGCGATCCAGGCGACCTTCTTCAGGAACGGGGACCGGACGGTCAGCAGCCACCCCTCGTCGGTCGTGGGGGTCGGTGCCGTGGTCTTCGCAGTGGAATCAGCCGTGCTCACATCCGCCCACGTTACCCCGGTCCGACGGTGGGGCCCAACTGCCCACCGGGCGGGGGGCACTCAGCCGCGGGCGCGGATGTCCCGGAGGACCAGGAGGGTGTGCAGGGCAGCACGGGCGGCATCCGCGCCCTTGTCCTCCACGGCGCCCTCGACGCCGGAGCGGTCGACGGCCTGCTGCTGGTTCTCGACGGTGAGCACACCGTTGCCCACCGGCTTGCCGGAGTCCAGGCCGGCCCTGGTCAGACCGTCGGTAACGGACTGGCAGACGTAGTCGAAGTGGGCGGTGTCGCCCCGGATGACGCAACCGTTGGCGACGACGGCGTCATGGGTCTTCAGCGCCTCGGCCACGACCACGGGCAGCTCCACGCAGCCGGCGACCCGCCAGTCGTCTACGGCCACGCCGAGATCCTTGAGGGTGCGGACCGAATGATCGTGGAGCCGGTCGGTGATCTCGGCGTTCCAGGACGCCGAGATCACGGCGATGCGGAATCCGTCACCGCCTCCGGGACGCAGGGTGAGGGTGGCGAGGCCGTCGGCAGCCATGGTGTTTCTCCTCGTCAGTTCGTTGTCAGTTCGTTGTCAGTTCGTTCTTCAGTCGGTCAGTGAGTCGAGCTGGTGGCCCATGCGGTCACGCTTGGTGCGCAGGTAGGTCTCGTTCTCCGGGTTGGAGGGCAGGTCGATCGGGACACGACGGGCCACCGCCACACCGTGCTTCTCCAGGTCGAGCCGCTTGGCCGGGTTGTTGGACAGCAGGGCGACCGAGCGGACGCCGAGATCGCGGAGGATCTGGGCGGCGGCACTGTACTCGCGGGAGTCCACCGGCAGGCCCTGGGCGGTGTTCGCGTCGACGGTGTCGAGCCCACGGTCCTGCAGGTTGTACGCGGTCAGCTTGGGGAGCAGGCCGATGCCGCGTCCCTCCTGGCCACGCATGTAGACCAGGACGCCGCGGCCGGATTCGGCGATGCGGTCGAGGGCCGCGTCCAGCTGCTCGCCGCAGTCGCAGCGGCGGGACCCGAAGACGTCACCGGTGAGGCATTCGGAGTGGACACGCACGAGCACGTCCTCCCCGTCATCGGCCGACGGGTCACCGACGACGAGGGCCATGTGCTCGACCCCGTCGACGACGCCACGGTAGGCCACCGCACGGAACTCACCGTGACGGGTGGGCAGCCTGGTCTCGACCTCACGGGTGACGACCGGGGTGTTCACCCGACGCCACTCGGCGAGCTGCTCGATGGAGACCAGGGACAGGCCGTGCTCGTCGCAGAAGCGGCGCAGTTCCGGAAGTCGGGCCATACCGGTCGGATCGTCCTCGGAGACGACCTCGCAGAGCACACCGGCAGGACGCAGTCCCGCCGCACGTGCGAGGTCGATGGACGCCTCGGTGTGTCCGACGCGTTCGAGGACGCCGCCGTCCTTGGCGCGCAGCGGGACGACATGCCCGGGGCGGTGGAAGGTGTCACGGACCGAGGCCGGGTCGGCGAGCTTGAGGATGGTGTTGGACCGGTCGACGGCACTGATACCGGTGGTGATGTCCTCGGCGGCGTCCACGGTGACGGTGTAGGCGGTGCCCCGGACGTCCTCGTTGCGGGCGACCATGGGCGGCAGACCGAGACGGTCCGCGTCCTCGTTGGTGAGCGTGGCACAGATGTAACCCGAGGAGTGCTTCACGGTGAAGGCGATGAGCTCCGGGGTCGCCTTCTCGGCGGCGAAGATGATGTCGCCCTCGTTCTCCCGGTCCTCGTCGTCGACGACGACCACGGCCTTACCGGCGGCGATGTCGGCGATGGCGTCCTCGACGGGGTCGAGCAGCGAGGTGCGCTGTGCGGATTCGCTCACTTGGTGGTTCCTTCCGTGGCGGCGTGGCCGGTCTGGTCAGCCTGGTTCAGCCGTTCAATGTACTTGGCCAGCACGTCGCACTCGATGTTGACGCGGTCGCCGGCGGTGAGGTCACCCAGGACGGTCTCGGCGAGGGTGACGGGGATGAGGGAGACCTCGAACCAGGCGTCGTCGACGGGGCCGACCTCGGCGACGGTGAGGGAGGTCCCGTTCACCGCGATGCTGCCCTTCTTGGCCACGTAACGGGCCAGTGCCGGATCCTCCAGCCGGAACCGCAGGACCTCCCACTCGCTGCCCGGGGTGCGGGACTCGAGGACGGCGGTGCCGTCGACGTGACCCTGGACGATGTGGCCGCCGAGGCGTCCACCGGTCGCGGTGGCGCGTTCGAGGTTCACCCGGTCACCGGCGATGAGGTCGCCGATGGCGGTGTAGTCGAGGGTGACCTGCATGCAGTCTGCCCAGAAGCCGGGATTGTCCCCGTCCGTGTCGAAGTCCGTGACGGTCAGGCATACACCGTTGACCGCGATGGAGGCGCCGTGGACCGCGTCCGCGACGACGGTGCTGCAGGAGATACGGAGACGTTGGGCGTCGGCCGTGCGCTCCACGGCGGCGACGGTCCCTGTCTCCTCGACAATGCCAGTAAACATGACGGTCAGTCTAAGCCACCGTTGTCTGCGTCACGTCAACGGGACGCCGTGACAGGTCAGGCAGCGGCAAGGCCGGGCACGGATCATCGTGAGCCGTATCCGTGCGTCCCCGACGTCGCGCGATGCGACGACGTGTGTCAGCCTCGGCGTGTACTCACGCTGACGATGTCCCCGCCGACCATCTCGACCGAGCGCAGGGTGAAGCGGCTGATGCCGCCGATGGTGGTGACGGTGGACGCCGCCGGGGCGACGGTCGGGATGCCAGCCCCCAGCAGCGCCGGTGCGGTGTAGGCGTCCACGGCGTCCACCAGGCCGTCGGCGATGAAGGACGCGGCGATGTGCGGACCACCCTCGACCAGGACATCGACGATTCCCCGTGCACCGAGATCATCCAGCACCGCTGACAGTGTCTCGCCGCGGTACCGCAGTGCCGGGAACACCGCAGCGTCCGCAGGAACGTCAGTGCGTCCGACGACGACCCGCTCCGGCTGGTGGTCGTACAGCCCGCCTTCCGGCCGCCGCGCTGTCAGCCGGGGATCATCGGCGAGAACGGTGCCGGTGCCGACGATGATCGCGTCCCGCCGCGAGCGGTCGAGATGGACCCGGGCTCGCGCGCCCTCCCCCGTGATCCACTGGGAGGTGCCGTCGGTCGCCGCGGCGAACCCGTCCAGGGTTCCCGCGTACTTCAGGGTCACGTGCGGACGTCCGAGACGTCGGGACGCCAGCCACGGCTCGACACTGAACTGCGGCAGACCGTCGAGGTCGGTATCTCCGGTGACCAGCGGGCCGGTCACCGACACCCCGTGGGAACGCAGGAACTCCGCGCCGCCACCTTCGGCGTCCCCCGGATCGGCGAAGGCGTAGACGACGCGCGCGATCCCGGCCTCCAGCAGCGCGAGCGCACACGGGCCGGTCCGTCCGGTGTGGTTGCAGGGCTCCAGGGTGACCACGGCGGTGCCGCCCCGGGCCTTCTCCCCCGCCTCTGCCAGGGCGTTGACCTCGGCGTGCGGTCCGCCGACCGGTGAGGTTCCGCCGGTACCGACGACCTCACCGTCCACAGAGAGGATCACTGCCCCGACCGGCGGGTTCGGACTGGTGGTGCCGCGCACCGCCTGGCCGGCGGCGTCGGCCGTCTCGAGGGCGGACGCCAGTACCGGGTCACCCACGAGACGGACGTAGGGGTGTCGCGGCTCCATCAGGACTGGACGGCGGCCACGGCGGCGGCACGGATCGCGGTCACCTGGGCCTCCGGATCCTCCTTGCCGAAGACCGAGGAACCGGCGACGTAGACGTCCACCCCGGCCGCCGCGGACCCGGCGGCGGTCTCCACGCCGATCCCGCCGTCGATCTCGATGAGGGTGTCCAGCCCTTCGGCGTCGATGCGGGTCCGCAGGGCACGGACCTTCTCCAGCACCTCCGGCATGAAGGACTGGCCACCGAAGCCCGGCTCCACACTCATGACCAGCACGAGGTCGAAGTCGGCGAGATGGTCGAGCAGCGGCTCCACCGCGGTACCCGGCTTCACCGAGATCCCGGCGCGGGTGCCGGCCGCCCGCAGGGTCGCGGCAAGAGCCACCGCGGCATCCACGTCAGCGACGGCCTCCAGGTGGAAGGTGACGTTGCCGAAGGCGGCGTACTCCGGGGCCCAGCGTTCCGGGTCCTCGATCATGAGGTGGACGTCGGTGAAGGTGTCGGTGCGTCGACGCACGGCCTCGGCGACCGGCAGACCGAAGCTCAGGTTGGGCACGAAGTGGTTGTCCATGACGTCGATGTGCAGCCAGTCCGCCCCGGGGACCCTGGCGATCTCACCGGCGAGGTCGGCGAAGTCGGCGGCGAGGATGGACGGGGCAATCAGCGTCTGTTGGCTCATGGGTTCATCGTATACGGGACCGACGACGCCACATGTTTCGACGATGTTTCGCCCGCATTTCACCCGTGTGACCAGCATATATGCGATTAGACCCGTGATTTTCGATCAGTTAGTCTTGCCTGACCAGAGCAATGGCACTCCCGGAGCCCGCGCAGTGATCCGCCACAAGCGGTTGCCGGCATCCGGGACCCCCGAGGCGAAAGATCAACCCGACATATGAGTTCGATGAGTTCGACATTCGGCCTGTACGACCCGTCCCGAGAGCACAGCGCCTGTGGCGTGGGTTTCCTTACCCGCAAGGACGGCGTCCCCACCCACGACGTCCTTGACCGCGGCCACCGTGCCCTGTGCGCTATCCCGCACCGCGGCGGTATGTCCTCCGAGGGCGTCGGTGACGGCGCCGGCGTGAACATCGACCTGTCGGTCGAGTTCTTCTCGGCCGTCACCGGCCTCGACCTGGAGGAGCGACGCTTCGGTGTCGGCAATTTCTTCCTGCCCGAGGACGCCGCACAGACCACGACCGCCCGCGAGATCATCACCGGGGCCCTGACGGCCGAAGGACTGGAGGTCGCCACTGAGCGTGAGGTGCCGGTCAACGACTCCGCCGTGCGTCCGGTCGCGCTGGACTACCAGCTCCCGATCCGGCAGTGGGTCTTCACCGTTCCCGCGACGATGACCCCGGCGGAAGCGGACCGTGCCGCCAACTCGGCGCTGCTGCGTATCGAGCAGGAGGCCTACTCGCGTCCCGAACTCACGGGCCTGTACCCGCTGTCGCTGTCGACCCGTACCCAGGTCCTCAAGGGCCGGCTCAACGCGGACGAGGTCATCCCCTTCTTCGCCGACCTCACCGACGGGCGCCACAGTGTGCGCACCATGTACTTCCACACCCGGTTCTCCACCAACACCGAACCGCACCCGTCGATGGCCCAGCCGTTCCGGCTGATGGCACACAACGGTGAGCTGAACACCGACCGGAAGAACCGCATCAGTGACGAGGCCGCCGCAGCCTCCCGCCAGCGCCACATCATCCGTCCGCCCGGACAGTCGGACTCCTCCCGCCTGGACCAGACCCTCCAGTCCCGTGTCTTCGACGACCGACTCGACATCGTCGAAGCGGTGGTCTCCCTCATGCCGCCGGCCTGGGAGAACGACCGGTCGCTGCCGCAGCCGGTGCGGGACATGCTGGAGTACTTCTCCCTCTACGAGGAGAAGAACGACGGCCCCGCGGCCCTGATCTTCAACGACGGTGACGTCGTCGGCGCCCGCCTCGACCGCCTGGGTCTGCGTCCGCTGCGCAGCATCGAGACCGCCGACTACCTCATGGTCTCCTCCGAGGCGGGCCAGCTCGACGCCGAGCCCGGGGAGGTCCTGCACCGCGGACGCATCGAGGCCGGCGGCATGCTCAGCCTCGACCACCGCACCGGCGAGATCCGCCGCACCCGCGAGACCCTCGAGGAACTCGCCGGACGCCGCGACTACGCCTCGATGCTCGAGAAGTCCCGCACCGACATCCGTGACATCCCGGTCTCCGGGATGGAGCGCGGTACCACCACCCTGGGTTACGAGGGCGACCTCACACTGGCCGGTCGTTTCGTGGCCTACTCCATGAACCAGGAGAGTTTCCGGTTCATGATGGACCCGATGCTCGCCACCGGCGCCGAGCGCATCTCCGCGATGGGTTACGGCAACGCGATCAACGCACTCTCCGACACCGAGGGTGGCGTGGCGAAGTACTTCTCACAGCGTTTCGCCCAGGTCACCAATCCGCCGCTGGACTCCATCCGTGAGGCGGACGGCATGACCTTCCGCGTCGCACTCGGCGCCAAGCCGGACGCCACGGACTCCGAGGACCCCCGCGAGCCCACCCACCAGATCGTGGTGGAGACGCCCATCCTGTCCCACCTGGACATGCTGCGGCTGCGCGAGCAGGATCTCGTCCCGCTCCGTCGCTTCGACCTGCTCTACGAGCCGGATGCCACCGATCCCGACGCCAACGCAGACTCGGTCACCGACGCGATCGACCGGCTCTGTGACGGCGTGGCACGCTTCGCCGCGGAGAAGGGCGGCATCGCCGTGCTCTCCGACCGTTCCGTCGACTCCTCCCACGCTCCGATCCCGCTTCTGCTCGCCGTCTCCTCGGTGAACCAGCGGCTCATCGCCGACGGCCTGCGCATGCGGGTCTCCGTCATCGCGGACTCCGGCCAGCTCCCCAGCTCCCACCACATCGCCTCCGCGCTCGGCTTCGGGGCCGCCGCGGTGTACAGCCTCTCCGCCCGACTGCGCGCCGAGGAGAAGTACCCCGCCCCGACCAGCCCCGCCGGCGACTACACCGACACCGACAAGGCCTTCGACAAGTTCCGTAAGGCCGCGCTCAAGCAGCTCGGCAAGACCATGGGCCGTGTGGGCCTGTGCACCGTCGAGTCCTACATCGGCGGCGAGTTCTTCGAACCGAACTACCTCGACACCCGTGACCCGGCCCTCGCCCGCTGCTTCCCGCACATGGACGCCCCGGTCCGCGGCGTCGGCTTCCGCCGTATCGCCGAGGCCAACACCGAGTGGCACCAGCGTGCCGCCACCATCTCCGAGGACTCCGACATCCCCCTGCTCGGCCTGTTCAAGGAGCGGTCCGAGGGCGCGGGCCACTCCTTCGGCACCACTGCGGTGCGTGGTTTCACCGGTCTGACCGATGAGCCGCTCGCCCTGCCGACCCCGTCGGCGTCGACGAAGGACAGCAAGGACAGCACAGATGCCGCAGACGCCGGTGACGAGCTCCGCCTGCTGACCCTCGGTCAGCTCGGCGATGCCTTCGGGATCTCCGACGAGGCCTACACCAACGCCGGTTTCGGCCAGCTCTCCGACGAGCAGATCGACGCCTTCAAGGTCACCCCCGGTTACCGCGACTTCGTGTCCACCACCAAGGCCGAGCGCGCCCGGCGTCCTTCCGCGCTGCGCGACATTCTCGCGCTGCCCGCCGACGTCACCGGCCTGCGTAGCCACGAGGATTTCGGACGCCAGATCGGCCGGTTCTCCCTCGACGGCAACGGTTCGATCTGTGTCCGCGGTCTCGACGTCGGATCCGTCGGCACCGACACCTGGTCCCTGGTGCTGGCGGACCCGGACGGACGCCTCACCGGTCACGCCGAGCTCGCCGTCTGGCTGCGCGACACCTTCGGTCCCGCCGTGCTCTCACTGCGCGTCTCAGCCGCCGAACTGGTCGTGGAGGCCCACGGTCGCGCCGCCCGGTTCCTCGGTATGCTGCAGCCGGCCCCGACGAGTCTGCCGCTCTCGGAGGTCCAGCCCGCCCACGAGATCACCCGCACCCTCGCCTCCGGCGCCATGAGCCACGGTGCCCTGGTCGCCACCGCCCACGAGGCCGTCGCCCACGGCACGAACATGGCCGGCGGCATGTCCAACTGCGGTGAGGGCGGCGAGCACTTCTCGCGCGCCGGCACGATCCGTGGTTCCCGGATCAAACAGTTCGCCTCCGGACGCTTCGGCATCTGGGCCGGTTACCTCGCTGATCCGCAGCTCGAGGAACTGGAGATCAAGATCGGCCAGGGTGCGAAACCCGGCGAGGGTGGTCAGCTGCCCGCGCCGAAGGTCACCGTGGCCAAGGTGATCGAGCAACCGATCAATGAATGGGACGAGTTCACCGGCCGCCTCGAAGCCCCGGAAACCGTCGAGGTGCGCCCGCGGGTGTCCGGCCAGATCGACCAGGTCGCCTTCACCGAG
>NHCFD04200__coassemble_280_pt1 | contig 24025 bp, 22 predicted proteins | sample NHCFD04200__metabat2_high_PE_017 | metagenome-assembled genome bin NHCFD04200 | reverse complement strand
CCCGTCCTCCGCTTCGGTGTGGGCGGAGAAGATGACCTCGGCATGACGGGCGGCGAAGTCGCGGCCCTCGTCGGAGTCCCCGGCCTGGAAGATGACCGGGGAGATCTGCGGAGTCTCGGGGACGGGGAAGGTGCCGTGGACGTCGAAGAAGTCGCTGTGCCAGTCGAAGGAACCGTCACTTCCGCGGTGGGACTCCCACAGGGTACGGGCGAGGGAGACGAAGTCGGCGGCACGCCGGTAGCGGTCGGCGCCGTCGAGGTAGCCGCCGCGCCGGAAGTTCGCCCCGGTGAAGGCGTTGTGGCTGGTGACCACGTTCCATGCGGCACGGCCGCCGGAGACGCGGTCGAGCGTGGCGAGGGTGCGGGCGAGGTCGTAGGGCTCGTTGAAGGTCGAGTTGAAGGTACCGGTCAGTCCGATGTGCGTGGTGACGGCAGCGAGGGCGGAGAGGACGGTGGCGGTCTCGGGGCGTCCGACGACGTCCTGGTCGAAGACCTGTCCCTTGTGTTCGCGCAGCCGCAGTCCCTCGGCAAGGAAGAGGAAGTCGAAGAGGCCACGTTCGGCGGTGCGGGCGAAGTGCTCGAAGCCGGCGAACTCGATGTGGGAGCCGGAGTCCGGGTCGGCCCACACGGTGGTGTTGTTGACGCCGGGGAAGTGGGCGGCGAGGTGGGTCGAGCCCAGGGAGGATTTCGCGCCGAGGCCGAGGACCGCGGTGAGGGAGGCCGCCGCCGTCACTGTAATAGACCGAGCTGTCTGCATGGAGCGCAACGCTAGTCCGGGGTCCGCCCCAGCCCACACCCTTAGGATCACCGCGAACAGAAAACGCCCTGTGCCAGAATGAATCCATGAGCCACGAGCCGTCCCACCCGGGGTCCCGACACTTCCGCGCCGTCAGCGCACCGGACCTGTCGACCCTCTCCGGCGCCGTGAACGCGACCTATGACCGGCTCGACGACCTCGTCCGTGTCGCCCAACGGCACTACAGCCGTCTCGCGCCTCCGGTCGGCGAGGTGCCGCAGCCGACCACCGCCGACGGCACCGTCCTGCCGCCCCATGTCCCCGACGTCGCCTGGGTCCGCCGCGCCGCGCTCACCGCCGCCGACGGTCTGACCATCACCGCCACCGGTACGGCCAACTTCGACGGGAACAGCACCGCATTCCTCGCTGATCTGGGCCGCGACCTGCGCAAGGACGGCATCACCGTCGCACACGTCGCGGCCGCCGCCGAGGCTCTCGGCCGGGCCCTCTGCGACCTCTACGACCACTCCTACCCCGGCACCGACCTCACCTACCAGGCCGCTGAACAGGCCGGTATCCCTGTCGGGCTCACCGAGCTACTGCAGACCGTGGACCTCGGCGTCCGCATCGCCGCCCTCGGCGCGGTCGAGGACGACGACGCCGGCATCCCCGCCGCGGCCGACGCCGAAGTCCTCGAGATCCAGCACCGTTCACCCCGCGTGACGGTGGTCCGGCTGACCGCCACTCCGCCACAGACCGGCTGGGCCGGACAGTTCCTCGAGGTCCGCACCCCGGCAGAACCGGAGCAGTGGCGGTCCGCGGCGTCCGCCATTCCGCCGAACCACGGCGGCCTGCTGGAGTTCCCGCTTGTCCACCCGGTCGGCGCTCCCCCACAGGTCACGGTCGGTGAACACTGGGTGGTCGCCAACCCGACCGGCGGGCTGGAACTGTCCACGGACACCCCGACGCTGATGATCGCCCTCGGCGCCGGCCTCGCCCCGTTGCGCGCCCTCATCCTGGACGCCTCGACCCACGACACCGTCCCGCCGGTGCACCTCTACTGGCAGGTCGACAATCCCGATGACCTGCACGAGTACACCGGCCTGTTGGGACTCGCCGGTGTCTTCGACTGGCTGACCGTCACCCCGGTCGTCACCGACGCCACCGCCACCGGGGACGAGGACTGGTTCGCCACCCCCGAGCGCGAACGCTTCACCATCTACTCGCGCCCCGGCCCCGAACAGCTGGTCAACGGCGAGGACCTGCGCCACGGCACCGCCGCCGGGGTCGCGGTGGCAGACAACCGTCAGGCAGGACGCCGCGTCCTCGTCGCCGGTGGACTGGAGGACGCCACGGCAGTCAACGAGGCGGTCAACGCCCTCACCGCTGCCGGCGTCGACCCGGCGATGATCACCGCGGAGCCGATGTGACCGACCTCGCCCTCGAACCGGCGGAGATCACCGCCCCCTTCGTCATCCTCTCGGAGGGCCAGTGGCCGCGCGTCCCCGAGCACTGGCCGTGGCACACCCACTCGGTCCACGAGCTGGTCTGGGTCCGCCACGGGACAATGACCACCCGGATCCGCACCGACGACGGCGAGCACCTGTTCACCGTTCCGGAAGGTCGGGGCATGTGGCTGCCCGCCGGGGTCCACCACGCCGGACAGCTCACCGCGGTGGCGGTCGTGGCGGTCGGGACCGTCGGCTTCGTCGGTCCGGTCGCCCCGCACCTGGCCCGCTCACTGGTCGGGGCGCGGCATGGGCGCGTCATCCCGGTGTCCATGCTGCTCGGCGCGGTCCTGGTCGGGGTGGCCGACATTCTCGGCAGGACGCTCATCGCCCCCTCCCAGATCCCGGTGGGCCTGATGATCGCCCTGATCGGCGCGCCGTACTTCGTGTGGCTGCTGCGGAAGAGCTAGTCCTTCTGCTCCCCCAGCGCCCGCACGCCCTCGGCGTGCACGTCGACTCCGCTGACCTTCAGGTCACGGTCGTGTCCGGCGAGGACCGGCAGACCCTTTCGGACCTTGTCCACCCGGTTGGGGTCGATGTCGACGAGCAGCACCTGGGAGACATAGCCGGTCTCGGCGAGACGTGCCCCGTCCGGCCCGATGACCATCGAATGACCGATACCGGTGGGCCCGTCGTTGACGCCGTAGCGGTCCGGGGACCCGGGACGGGACTGGCCGGCCGCGACAAGGTAACTGGTGGTGTCCAGTGCGCGCGCCGAGGTCAGCGTGCGCCACTGGCCGAGCTTGCCCGGACCGTCGGTCCAGGACGTCGGCACGACCATCACCGTCGCCCCCGCCTTCGCCAGCGCGTAGAAGTGCGCCGGGAAACGGATGTCGTAGCAGGTCGCCAGTCCGATGGTGACACCGTCGATCTCGTAGACCACCCGACGGTCGCCGGGCTTGACCGTGTCGGACTCCCGGTAGCCGAAGGCGTCGAAGGTGTGGATCTTGTTGTAGTGGTCGGTGCCGTGCGGCCCGGTGATCAGCAGGGTGTTGTAGACCCGGCGGAACCGGTTCGTCTCCCCCGCCCCGGCGATCGGCTCGGTGGTGCGGCGTCCGTCCGGGTACCGGTAGACGGTGTCCGCCGGGGTGAACATGCCGACCACCACGGTCACGTCGTGCTCGACCGCGGCCTTCGTCACCGCGGTGGCGAAGGGTCCTGACAGCGGCTGCGCGACGATGTCGAGGCGTCCCGCATCGAAGGGGAACATCGCCGCCTCAGGGAAGACCACGAGGTCAGCGCCCAGGCGCGCGGCCTCGGCGATGTAGGTGCGGATGGTCGTCAGGTTCGTCGCCACATCCGGTTCGGAACTCATCTGGATCGCTGCGATGCGCATGCGCCCCAGGGTACGTGAGGACGTGTGTCCCGCACGTCCACAATCAGACGTCGGCGATGACGAGATCCTCGGCACCGACCGGGGTGAGCCCGTCGCCGCGGTCCCCTGCGCCCGCTCGGGATACCATCACTGCGTGCCCGAACAGCCAGAACAGCCCACCTCCACCCAACCGAAGCCCGCGACCGTCCTCGCCGCCTTGAAGAGCCCGAAACTGCTCACCGTGGAGATCCTCGGTGGGCTGGTCACCGCGTTCGCACTGATCCCCGAGTCCCTCAGCTTCGCCATCGTCGCCGGCCTCGATCCGAAGATGGGCCTCTACGCCGCCTTCACCATGGCGTGCGTCACCGCGCTGCTGGGTGGACGCCCCGGCATGGTCTCCGGTGCCGCCGGCTCTATCGCCCTGGTCATCTTCCCTGTCGCCCGCGACCACGGGGTGGAGTACCTCGTCGCCACCGTCATCCTCGGTGGCGTCCTCCAGGTCGTGATGGGCGCGCTGGGAGTGGCGAAACTGATGCGCTTCATCCCACGGTCGGTGATGACCGGCTTCGTGGACGCCCTGGCGATCCTCATCTTCACCGCCCAGCTCGACAACCTCATCGACGTGCCCTGGGCCGTCTACCCGCTGGTCGTCGCCGGCCTGGCGATCATGGTGGTCTTCCCGAAGCTCACCACCCGCGTGCCCGCGCCTCTGGCATCCATCCTGCTGGTCACCCTCGCCGTCGTCACCCTGTCGATCGACGTGCCGACCGTCGGTGACCAGGGTGAACTGCCCGAGTCCTTCCCCGGGTTCGGCATCCCCGACATCCCCTGGAACCTCGACACCCTCGGCGCCATCGCCCCCTACGCCGTGGCCCTGGCGCTGGTCGGCCTGATGGAGTCCCTGCTCACCGCGAAGCTCGTCGACGACCTCACCGACACCCACTCGGACAAGACCCGCGAGACCTTCGGTCAAGGCATCGCGAACATCGTCACCGGCTTCTTCGGCGGCATGGGCGGCTGCGCGATGATCGGCCAGACGATGATCAACGTCAAGCAGGCCGGGGCGCGCACCCGGATCAGCTCCTTCCTCGCCGGCGCATTCCTCATCATCCTCTCGGTCACCCTGTCGGACATCGTCGGCAAGATCCCGATGGCCGCCCTGGTGGCGGTGATGATCATCGTCGCGTTCACCACCTTCGACTGGAACTCGGTGCGCACCCTGCGCGTCATGCCCCTGTCGGAGACCTGCGTCCTGCTGGTCACCGTCATCGCCACGGTCGTCACCGACAACCTGGCGGTGGGCGTCATCCTCGGCGTCCTCACCGCGATGGTCGGCTTCGCCCGGCGCGTCGCCCACCTCACCCGTGTCGAGCGCACCGGCGAGGGCACCTACCGGGTGGAGGGGCAGCTGTTCTTCGCCTCCTCGAATGACCTGGTGTACCAGTTCGACTACGCCGGGGACCCGGACGAGGTCTCCGTCGATTTCTCGGCGACGACCGTGTGGGACTCCTCCACCGTCGCCGCACTCCAGGGCGTGCGTGAGCAGTACGCCCGGCGCGGCAAGCAGGTCGCGTTCACCGGGTTGGACGCCACGAGCCAGGGCTACATCGACCGCCTGGAGGGACGCCTGGGATAGCCGCGGGGGTGATGCAGGCACGTAGGGTCAGGTGTCAAGTACACACGTCGCATCACCACCGCTGCCGCCGCCGTCGCTCTCGCCGCCGGCACCGCGTTCACCGCAGTCCCCTCCGCCGGTGCGGAGACCACCGGTCTCCCACAGGCCTCCGAGGTCACCGACGGGATACAGCAGTCGGTCCCGGGTTCCGTCATCCTCCCCGTGATCGCCGGCAGTGCCGTCTACTGCCTGATCACCAGCTCCTTCTCTCCGACCGGAGAGGACACCTGCCCCTCCTGAGCGGGTTGTCCACAGGGGGTGGCACGAACCGGAAGAGAGTTGTCCACAGGTTTGCCGACGAACATTGACCCTTTTCCGGGGACGCCGATACTGTCCTGATCCACCGGAGCCGCCGACGGAGTGGCCCGGACGGACAACCGGACACCGGGAGGGGTCATGGGATCAGGGGTTTTCGGCATCGAGCCGGCAGCTGTGGAACAGGCGGCAGGGGAACTGACGGGGTACGGGGACCAGATGGAGGCAGCCGGAAGACTCCTGCAGGTCACAGGGGCCGCACCGCCGAAAGCTCTACCCGGCGGACTCGCGGCGAAAGCCCTGGCAGTCGCCGCGACCACGGTGTCCCGGTCGGTGACCGGGGAGGGCGCAGCCGCCTGTGTGACGGCCGACAGTCTGCGCACCTTCGTCGATACGGTCTGCACGGCAGAAACCGAGGCCGCGACGGATCTCGAGGGGGCCGGGTCATGAGGATCAGGGACATCGCCGACGCACCTGTGGCGGTGGCCTCCCTCGCCGCGGACAGCTGGTCGACCACCGGCACGAAGTTGGAGGCGGTCGCCACAGGTACCGACGGGGTCGCCGTCCTCCCGCGGTGGGAAGGTACCGCGTCCGACAGCATGAGGGGCCGTCTGGCCTCCTCATCCGGGCGGATCCGGACCCTCGGAGGCACGGCAGACACAGTGTCCGGGGTGCTGGACGGGCACTGCGGCTTTCTCACCGTCACCCAGGCCGGCGTGAACGCGACGATCACCGCCGCCGAGACCGCCGGTATGACCGTCCACAGCAACGGGCTGGTCACGTCAGGGAGAAAGAGTCTTGCCGGGGTCGGGATGCTGGTGCTCGACCAGATGCCCGGTGTCGGCGCCGCGACGGATGCCGCTGAAACAGTGTTCACCGTGGCACTGCGGACGGCCATGGCGGCAGTCGCCGGGATGGACGTCGACGCCGCCGCCGCGATCACCGCCGCCGCGCTGGTCGATGCCGGCAGAGAGGACGCCCCGGGGGATGTCTCGCCTGGCGTCCGGGGAAAATCCGCGAAGTCCCCGGACGGTATCCCGGACGGGGTGCACATCGACCGGGCACTCGATGCGTCCCTGACCCCGGAAGGTCGGGAGCAGGTACTGGAGATCGCCGACGACGCAATCAGGGAACTGCGCGCCCACGGGCAGGACCCGGCGGAGATCGGGGTGGAGATCTCCATGGACGGCGGGAAACTGGGCGTCACCCTCGGCGATATCGACACCGCCGACAAGATCACCACCGTGGTCTCGGGCACCGGATCAGGAGGCATGTCGGGGCTGAAGGACGGGGCGGCTTTCGCCGGACGGTTCACCGGACCCGGGCAGGCGACTGTCGTCTGGCGTGAGTGGTCGCCACCGTCCAACCTGTTCGGCGCGGCATTCAGCGGTCGCGCCGAAGCTGCGGGACCGACACTGCGCGCCCACCAGTCGACCCTGCGGCAACGGAACCCGGATGCCGAACTGAGCGTCGTCGGGCACAGCTACGGCACCCGCGTCATCGACGAGGCGGCCGGGAACGACATCCTCGCGCTGGAGGCGGACCAGATCCATCTCATGGGCAGCCCCGGCATGACAGCGGACTCCGCCGATGACCTCAATCTCCGGGCGCTGGACGGGGACGCCGAGGTCCACGTCTACAAGAAGTCGGGGGACATGATCGGGATCATGGCGGATGAACCGCAGCTCCACGGGGACGACCCCGCGGACCGCGACTGGGGCGCCGACTACGTCAACGGGAAGGACCCCGGTGACCGGAGCCTGTGGGACCGCGCCAAGGACGCACTCGGTCCGGTCGGGGAGCTGGTCGATGACGGTGAGGATCTCGCGGGCAGCCTGTGGGGCCTGCTTGACGGGGACCTCGGCGACGAGCACAGCAGCTACAAGACCGACGAGAACGTGCTGGAAGCGCTGAGGAAGTAGCCGGACGACTAGCCTCGGCACCATGACCGCACCCACCGGCATCCCCGGCCGTATCCCGGCCGTCATCATCGGCGCCGGCCAGGCCGGGCTCGCCGCCGCCCACGAACTCGTCCACCGCGGCCTCGTCCCCGGAACCGACTTCCTGGTCTTCGACGCCGATGACGGCCCCGGTGGGGCATGGCGCCACCGATGGGACTCCCTCACCCTCGGCAAGGCCCACGGCATCGCCGACCTGCCGGGGCTCCCCATGGAACGTCCGGATCCTCAGGTCCCGGCGTCCCGCCTGGTCGCCGACTACTACCGCCGCTACGAGGAGAACTTCGGGCTGCAGGTCGTCCGTCCGGTGAAGGTCGTCGCCGTCCACAGCACAGGCGACGGGGCTGCCGACCGGGATGCCGACCTCGAACTCACCGTCCTTCATGACGGTGCCTGCACCAACCTCCGCACCGGGCTCCTGCTCAACGCCACCGGCACCTGGACCCACCCGTACATCCCGTACACACCCGGCATCGCCGACTTCACCGGGCGTCAGCTCCACACCGCCGACTACGTGCGCAAGGAGGACTTCGCCGGGGCCCGCGTCCTCGTCATCGGTGGCGGGCTCTCCGCCGTCCAGTTCCTCCTGGAGCTCAACCAGCCGGGGTCTGCGGCACAGACGATCTGGGCGACGCGGCGTCCCCCGAACTTCACCCCGGACCAGTTCGACCAACGCTGGGGCTACAAGGTCGAGGACCGCGTCCGCGAGGCGACGACGGCAGGACGGCGTCCGGACTCGGTCGTCCGCAACACCGGCATCCCACCCTGGCCGGAGTACCTCGCCGCCGTGGAATCCGGCGTCCTGGTCTCCCGCGGCATGATCGAGCGCATCACCGCCCACGGCGTGGTGTGGGGCGAACCCTCCGCACAGGCACGGGAGGACGCCGCCAGCCTGGAACAACCCGAAAGCTGGGCACCCTTCGACCCCGGACATACCGAAGACGTCGACGTCATCTTCTGGAACACCGGCTTCCGACCTGCCCTGACCCACCTCGCTCCCCTGCAGCTGCGGGAACCCGGTGGCGGGATCCGGATGACCGACGACGTGACCGTGGCGAAGGATCCCCGCGTCCTCCTCGTCGGCTACGGGTCCACCGCCTCGACGGTCGGGGCGAACCGCGCCGGACGGCTGGCCGGACGCGCTGCGGCGCACCGGATAGGCTGACGCGCATGGCCCTCACCTGGACCCTCGGCGTCCTCACCGCCCTGCTCGCCGTCGCCGCCGTGTGGCGGATCGTCCGCGAACCCCGCCGTGCCCTCAACGGGCTGCTTCTCCTCGCGACGCTGTTCAGCCTGTGGATCACCCTCATCGCCCGATCCTCGTGGAAGGACCCGGACGGCGAGATCACCCTGCTGCTCGTCTTCGGTGTCATCGCCCTCGGCGTCCTCACCGTGGCCTTCACCGGGATCTGGCTGCTGGTCAACGGGGCCGTCGTCGTGCGTCGCGAGGGCCTGGGCCTGTCCACCCTCGTCCCCGCGGTTTTCGGCACCGCACTGCTCGGAGTGGTCGGTTCCCTGGTCATCGGGGTCCTGCTGCTCGGCCACGGCCCCGGGAAGCACCCGTTGCTCGGCGAGATCTTCGTGCTGGTCATCGCCCCGCTGTGTGCCGTCCCGGTGGTGATGCTCCTCGCCGAGCTCGTCGCCTTCGCCGGCTACGCCCTGCTCTACAGCCGCATCACCCGCCCCCGGCACGCCGACGCCGTCGTCGTCCTCGGCGCGGGCCTGCGTGGTGAGGAACCCACCCCCCCTGCTCGCATCCCGCGTCGACCGCGGTATCGGAGTGTGGCGTGACCTCTCCGCCGCCGGGGAGGACGCCGTCCTCGTCCTCTCCGGAGGGAAGGGCTCCGACGAGGTCATCTCCGAGGCCGAGGCCATGGCCCGGTACGCGGAACGCGCCGGTGTGCCCCGGGAGTCGATGGTCCTGGAGGACCGCTCGACGACCACCGAAGAGAACCTCCTCAACACGCAGGCCCTGCTGCCGGACGCGCGGATGGTCGTGGTGACCAGCACCTACCGTGCGCTGCGCGCCGCCACCCTCACCGAACAGCTCGGCATCCCGGCGCAGGTCGTCGGGGCGAAGACCGCGTCCTGGTTCGTGCCGGCCGGCTTCCTCCGCGAGTTCGTCGCCGTGGTGATGATGTACCGGCGCGCGAACCTGCTGGTGTGGGCCGGTGTCTCCGTGGTGTGGCTGCTGTTCGTCGGGGCGCTCTTCGTCATCTCGGACATGCAGCAGGAGGTCGTGGACGCGGCGGCGGCATCACGCGGTCTGAGGTCGTTCTGACCCCCTCGCCAGCGACCTGACGTTGCGCGATGCCGACGCCCCACCTAACGCAGCACGTACATCCGCATGCAGACCTGGCCGTCCTCGTCGCGGGCCAGGCCGACGAACTGGTTCTCGGCCAGCCAGCGGTGCGCCGGGGCGTCCGTCTGGAACGTCGGCGAGCAGCGGAAGTAGTACTCCCCCTCGGGCACGTTCTCCCCGGCCTCGACCCGGTCCATGACCTCCTTCGTCGCGCGGTAGTAGCCACGGTTGAGGATGTCGATGACAGCGCCGTCATCCGCCCTGATGAGGTACCGCGCCTCCAGCTGGCAGGTCCCGGAGCGTTCCACGGCCCAGTCCCCGCCGCCGGCGACGACCTCACCGCTGAGCAGCGGGCCGGCGACCGACCCGCCGGTGACCGGGGTAAAGGTCAGTTCCTCGTCGGCACTGCGTCCGATGTGTTCGAAGGGGCCGATCGTCGCCCGGATCTCGAAGGCGAACTCGAGGACGGGTTCCGGCAGTCCGGTGGTGTCGTTGATGATCATGCGGTCTCCTCCACGCTCTCCAGCACAGTGAGGTCGATGCGGAACCCGGCGTCCCCGCCGAGAACCACACTCTGATGGTTTTCCTGCATCTCCACGGCACCCCAGGGGTCCTCCCCGGTGCCGGGCAGCGGCACGAACTCGGGGAAGTCCGAGGAGGACACGTGCACCCGCAGCCGGTGGCCTTCGTGCAGCCGGTAGCCCAGCTGCCCCATGTCCACGGTCACGTCGACCGGGCCGGCGGTCGTGTCGGCGACATGCACCTGGCCACGGGCGATCCGCAGGGCGGTGCCGTCGGGGGAGACGTCCAGCAGGCGGACGAAGAAGTCCATGCACGGCCCGTCGGAGCCGACCACGGCGTGCGCGGTCACCGGTCCGACGAAGTCCACCGCGGCGTCCACTGTCTCGCCGTCCCACACCAGGACGTCCTTGTGCTCCCCGACCGGGGCCTCGTCCGGGTGGTCCATGAGGTAGCCGAAGGCATTCTCCACGCTCGACGGCACAAGGTCCGCCGGGTCATGCGTCCAGGTCGCGGTACCGGCGTCCCCGATCTCCCAGGTCCGCACGGACGTCCCCGCCGGCGGCCAGACCTCCGAGGTGCGCGTCTCGCCGGTGCCGGCGTGGTCCCAGGTCACCTTCGGTACGTCACGCAGCGATCCCTGCCCGCGCAGCACGATGTCGAAGAAGTCGAGCGAGGGGTCGATCATCGCCGGAATGCGGGAGTCCAGCAGCTCCGCCGACGGCTCCTCGACGCGGACCTCGGCCGGGTCGTCGAAGAAGAAACCCTCGTGGTCGATGGCCTCGATACGCAGGAAGTGGTTGTGCGACCACGCCGGACGCTGCTCGATCTCCCCGATATCCGCCCAGGACAGCGGGGCACAGTTGTCCCACAGTCCGACAGTCTGCAGCGTCGGCACCGGGCGGGCGTCGAAGGGGTGCCCGTCTGGGAAGCGCCGCAGGAACACCGGCGAGGGGTACCACTGGTCGTAGGAGATCGACCGTGACCCGATCTCCGCGATCGCCCGCTCGCACTCCGCCGAGATGGGGCGCACCGTCGGGTCCGGCTCCCAGAAGTAGGCGTCCTGCGAGTGGAAGTAGGTCAGCGGGTAGAGGTAGCTGACCGCCCATTCGACGTTGCGCACGTCGCCGACGGGGTGCACCGGCTCGCCGAGCATGGTGCCGGTGACGCGGGGTGCGATGGCCTTCAGCGCAGGATGCTGCGAGGCGACGGCAGCCCACTGGGTGAAGCCGTAGTAGGAGTCTCCCCACATGGCGACCCGGCCGTTGGACCAGGTCTGCTGCTCGATCCAGGCCAGGGTGTCGTAACCGTCGCGTTGCTCGTTGACGAACAGCAGGGTCTCACCTTCACTGCGGAACTTGCCGCGCACGTCCTGGGCGAGGACGCGGTATCCGCGCCGCACCATGTGCGCCGCGATCTGCGGGATGAAGGTGTAGCTGCCGGACTTGTCGTAGGGCAGCCGGATGAGGATCGTGTCGCCCGGGTCGGTCAGTGTGTCGCCCTCGGGCAGGTAGAGGTCGCTCGCCAGATGCACACCGTCACGCATACGCACACGCAGCGGGATCGCGGTCTCGGCGACCGGGGCCGGGGGGACGTGGATGATGTCCATGATGTTCTTTCAGTTCAGGCGGTACACGCGGATGATGACGGCATCGGGCTCAGGCCCACCGGAACCCCGGAGGACGCCGATGTACTGGGCTTCGGTGAGCCAGCGGTAGTCGGGGTGGGCGGTCTGGAAGGTGAAGGCGGAGCGGTAGTAGATCTCCTCCTCGACGATCGGTTCCTCGGCGTGGAAGTAGCCGCGGTTGACCACGTCGATGACCGCACCGTCGTCGGTCTCCAGGAGGTAGCGGGCGTCCAGCCGGGTCGTGGGGCCGGTGCAGACCCACCAGTCCGCTCCGAACGGCAGGACCTTCCCGGTGATCCGGTCACCGGTGACCGTGCCACCGGTGATCGGGGCGACGTTGAGGTCTCCGCCGCCCGGCCCGTCGACCTCTCCGACGCGGATCGGCGGCGCGACCTCGGCGCGGATCTCGCAGATGTAGGTGAGTTCGGGGCTCATGCCTGCACCGGGTCGACCGGGGTGAGTCCACCGAGCTCCGCTTCGACTGCCTTCGCCGCGGCCAGGGCGACGTGATCCCTGTTCCGCGGGCCGATGAGCTGCACGCCGGTGGGCATCCCGTCGGTACCCATGCCGGTGGGCACGGCGACGGAAGGCAGGCCGAGGAAGTTCACCGTGACCAGCAGGACGTGCGCCTTGTACAGGTCGGTGGTGGCCGCCGGGCCGGCGAGATCGAAGTCGACTTCCGGCATGCGCTGCGTGGAGACCGGACCGAGCACGACCGGGTACTCCTGCTGGAACTGCTCCCAGGCCCCCTTGATGATGAGGTGCCGCGCCCAGGCCATGCCGTAGTCCATCTTGTCGACGAAGGGCTCGGTCTCGTCGGCGTTGTCGAGGAAGTATTTCGTGGACTCCTCGGTCAGCGGCACAGGCAGACCACCGGGGCGGAAGGCCGGGGCCATCTCCTCGACGGACAGCCGGCGCCACAGCGTCGCGGCGTCCTCGATCATCGGCGGCTCGACCTCGTCGACCTGCCAGCCCCGGGCGCGCAGCGCCTCGGCGGCCCGGTCCACGGCGGCGGCGACCTGCGGATCGACGCCCCAGCCCAGCGGGTCCTTCACCACGGCGGCCTTCTTCGGGCCCTCGTAGGACGACGGGTGCTCGACGGTGATCGCCAGGGCGTCATGACCGTCGGCGCCGTGCATGACGGAAAACGCGAGGTCGAGGTCCTCGACGGTGCGGGCGATGGGGCCGTTGACCGCGAAGTTCTGCAGGGTCAGGGAGACCGGCTCACCGGACGCCTTCGTCGGCGCGGGGATGCGGTTGGCGGAAGGACGCAGCGCGCAGACACCGGCGGCGTAGGAGGGCAGGCGCAGCGATCCGCCGTAGTCGTTGCCGAGCCCCAGCGGGGTCATGCCGGTGGCGACGGCGGTGGCGTCTCCACCGGAGGATCCACCGGGGACGCGGGAACGGTCCCAGACATTGTAGGTGCGTCCCCACAGGGTGTTGACGGTGTCCCAGCGCAGGCCGAAGTCGGGCATGTTGCCGCGGCCGACCGGGATCGCCCCGGCGTCCAGCAGGCGCTGGACCATGGTGGCGTTCTCCGCGGGGACCGCCTCGGCGAGGAACTCCCAGCCGGAGGTGGAGGCGGACCAGGTGAGGTCGATGTTCTCCTTGACGGTGAAGGGGACACCGGCGAGGACGCCCGGGTCCTCCCCGCGGTCGAGGGCCGCGTCCACCGCATCGGCCAGTTCGCGGGCCTTCTCCGGGAAGGCGACGGTGACGGAGTTCGTGGTCGGGTTGACCTCGTCGATGCGGGCGAGGTGGGCGTCGATGACCTCGCGGGCGGTGACCTCGCGGCCACGGATCGCGGCGGCGAGCTCGGTCATGGACAGGGCGGTGAGAGTGGTCGTGACAGTCATGGTCGGTCCTTTCGGGACAGGGTCAGGCGGCGGGCGGGTTCTGGCGGGTGGGCGTCCACCCTTCGCGGGGCACCGAGTCGAGCAGGGCGCGGGTGTATTCGTGGGTCGGGTTGTCGAGGACGTCGGCGATGGGTCCCTGCTCCACGGCGATGCCGCGGCGCATGACGACCACCTGGTCGCACACGCGGCGGGTACGCACGAGGTCGTGGGAGATCCACAGCAGGGCCACACCGGTCTTCTGACGGATCGCGTCGAGCAGGGTGAGGATCTCCACCTGGGTGGTGACGTCGAGGGCGGAGACCGCCTCGTCGAGCATGAGGATCTGCGGGTCGGCGGCCAGCGCCCGGGCGATGACGACGCGCTGCCGCTGTCCGCCGGACAGCCCGCGGGGCTTGGCGGGGGCGAAGGAGCGGTCGAGGCTGACCATGTCCAGCAGCTGGAGGACGCGCTCCTCCTCCTGTGTCTTCGAGAACTCCGGGTGCTGCAGGGTGATGGCCTCACGCAGGCAGTTCTCCACCGACTGGCGGGGGTCGAGGGACTGGTAGGGGTCCTGGAAGACCATCTGCACCAGGCTGGCGCGGTGCCGGCGGTCCTTCGTCGAGCGGGCGGGCCGGTCCCAGGATTCCCCCTTGACAGTGACGGTGCCGGAATCCCGCTTCTCCAGCCCGGCGATCATCCGCACGGTGGTGGACTTGCCGGACCCGGACTCGCCGACGATGCCGAGGGAGCCGCCCGGGGCGAGGTCGAAGCTGATCCCCTCCACGGCGACGAAGTTCCCGAAGGTCTTCCGCAGGTCCTTGACCGACAGCACCGGCTCGGCGACCGGCGGGACCTGGGCATCCAGGTCGGTGGGCAGGGACGCGCTGAGCAGCTCCTTCGTGTACGGGTCCTCCGCATCCTCCATCATGGTGGACGCGTCGAGGGTCTCGATGATCCGGCCGTCCTTCATCACCGAGATCCGGTCGCAGACCGCACCGGCCAGCACCAGGTCATGGGTGATGAAGAGGATGGCGAGGTTACGGTTGCGGGCCAGCTCGCCGAGTACCGCCATGACCTCCTCCTGGGTGGTCACGTCGAGGGCGGTGGTGATCTCGTCGGCGAGCAGGATGCCCGGGTCGGTGGCCAGGGCGGCGGCGATCATCACGCGCTGCAGCAGTCCACCGGAGAGTTCACCGGGGTACTGCCTCATGCGTCGTCGTGGTTCATCGAAGCCGACCTCGGTGAGCAGGTGCGCAGCGATGTCGTCGGCCTCGGACTGCGTCTTCCCGTCGACGGTGACGAGCGCCTCGGTGAGGAAGTCGCCGATGGTGCGCAGCGGGTTGAGGTGGGCGCGCGGCGTCTGGAAGATCATGCCGATGCGGTGGGCGCGCAGCTCGCGCTTCGCGGCAGGATCGAGGGTCGCCATGTCCTTGCCGTCGATGTGTACCGAGCCCTCCCAGCCGAAGCCTTCGGGCAGCAGTCCGGCGATCGCCCGGATGGTCAGGGACTTGCCGGACCCGGATTCGCCGACCAGGCCGAGGGTCTCCCCCGCCTTCACGTGCAGGGTGCTGTCGTGGACGAGGGTGCGTTCCCCGCCCTTGAGTTCCGCGGTGATCTTCAGGTGGTCGATCTCGAGGACCGTGGTTGCTTCAGTGCTCATTTGTCCCTTCCTTCCGCCCAGGTGGTGATGCGCGCGGCGACGATGTTGACGGCGAGCACGGTGACGATGATGAACAGGGCCGGGTAGACGGCCTGCTCGAAGGCTCCGGCGAGGATGGATCCCTGACCGCCGGAGATCATGACGCCCCAGTCCGGGGACGGCGGCTGGACACCGAGTCCGAGGAAGGAGATCGCGGCGAGGTCGAGCATGGCGTAGCCGAAGCCGATGCCGGCCTGGGCCAGCAGGCTGGGCAGCACCGCGGGGACGAGGTGGCGTCCGACGGCGTACACCGGGCGCACGCCCTGGATCTCGAGGGCCTCGAAGTAGGGCTTGGACAGTTCGGTGGACGCCACCTGGCGGATGAGCCGGGCGACCACCGGGATATAGGCGATGGACAGGGCGATCACCGGTGCGGTGAGGCCCTTGCCGAACATGGCGACGGCGAGGACGGCGAGCACCAGGCCGGGGATGGCGAAGATGACGTCGATGACCCGGCCGAGGACCAGGTCGACCCAGCCGCCGTACCAGGCGGCGATGATGCCGATGAGGGCGCCGACGACGGTCGACAGGATGACGCAGAACACCGGGCCGATGAGGCTGGACCGGGCGCCGGCAAGGACGCGGGAGAAGATGTCCCGGCCCAGGTCGTCGGTGCCGAGCCAGTGGGCCCCGGAGACCGGCTGTTCCAGTGGGCCGACGTTCAGCTTGTCGGGGTCGTAGGGGGCGATCCAGGGACCGATGACGGCCATGAGGGCGAGAAGGGCGATGATGACGAGGGAGACGATGACCAGCCAGTCACGGCGTCCCGCCTTCACGGCGGTGGTGGAGACCCGGCCACGGCCGAGTTGTGCGACACTCATGCGCTTGCCTTTCGCGGCTTGAGGATGGACGGGTCGATGGCGGCGGACAGGATGTCCGCCACGGCGTTGAGGATGACGAACAGGGAGACGAGGATGAGCGAGACGACCTGGACGACCGGGAGGTCGTTACGGGCGGCGGCCTCGACCAGCAGGGAACCCAGTCCGTTGATGCCGAACGCCTGCTCGGCCAGGGCGGAGATCGCGAAGAGTCCGGCGATGGTCGCGCCCGAGACCGAGAGGATCTGCGGGGTCGCGTTGTAGAGGATGTGCCGTCGGAAGATCTTGCCTTCCGGCAGGCCGCGGACCTTGGCGGTGTCCACGTGCTCGGCGGACTTCTGGGCGACGACCGCACCACGGCTGATCCGGCTCATGTAGGCGATGTAGAGCACCGCCAGTGAGATCGCGGGCAGCGTGAGGTGCCAGATCGTGTCGAGGACGCCGTCACCGGAGCCGTAGACGGGGAACCAGGACAGCTCCCGGCCGAAGAGCCAGATGAGGAAGATGGCGACGACGAAGGTCGGCATCGCGACCCCGACGGAGGTGCCGAGCATCATGACCCGGTCGACCTTGCCGCCACGCATACCGGCGACGAGTCCGGAGCCGATGCCGAAGACGGCGATGAGGATGACGGCGTAGACGACGAGCAGCAGGGTGGTGCCGATGCGCGGGAGGATGAGGTCCATCACCGGGGTCTTGTAGACGAAGGAGTCGCCGAAGTCGCCGGTGAACACGCCGGACACCCAGCGCAGGTACTGGGACCAGATCGGATCGTCGAGGTGGTAGTCGGCCCGGACCTGTGCGATGAGTTCCGGGGTGGGGCGGACGCCGCCGGTGATGGTCGAGACCGGGTCACCGGTCATCTTCTGGGCGGAGAAGATGACGACGCTGGACAGGAACAGGGTAAGCAGCAGGCCGCCGATCTTCGCGGGGAGCTGCCGGAGGATGAGGTTCATGACATCCCTCACTTTCCACCGAGGTGCAGCGCCCACGGACTGGAGTAGGCGGAGATGGAGGTCACGATGCCGGTGAGGTCGTCGGACAGGTAGGACGTCTGGTACGCACCGGCGAGGGTGACCTGCAGCTGGTCCGGGGTGAAGCGTGACTGGGCGTCCACGTAGGCGGCGGCCGCGACCTGCGGGTCCGGGTTGGACCGGGCGCCCTGGATGGCGTCGGTGACCTTCGGGTCGTCGTAGTTGGTCCAGTTGTAGATGCCGCCGAGTTCCGTGGGCATGAGGAACAGCTGCGGGTAGGTGAGGACGCCGGGTACCTCCGTGTAACCGGTGGCGACCACGAGGTCACCGTTGTTCCGCACCGACTCGTTGTACGGGTCGGCGAAGATCGCCGCGTAGTCGGTGGCCTGGCGTTCGTCGATGGTGACGGTGAGCCCGATCTCCTTCGCCGCGCTCTGCAGGATCGCGGCGGTGTTGGAGAGCATCTTGTTGCCGGCCGGGATCACCGCGACGATGTCCTTGCCGGTGTCCTGACCGTCGGCCCGGACCTCCTCGACGAGCTTCTTCGCCGCGTCGATGTCGACGGTGGGTGCGTCGAGCTTGTCGTAGCCGGCCTTGTAGATGTCCGCCTGGTCACTGCTCTCCCAGGCGAAGGGGGCGACGAAGGTGGACTGCGGGGTTCCGAGACCACGCAGAATGGTGTCGATGTACTGCTCACGGTCGATGGCCATGGACAGTGCCTGACGGATCCGCGGGTCGGCGCCGAGTCCTTCGGAGCGCATCGGGCCGAAAGAGAGGGACGCGGTGGACGGGCCGATGAGGAGTGTGCCGTCATCGGAGTGCTCGAACTGACTGCGGTTGGCGGCGACGACGTTGTAGGCACCGTCGAGCTCCCCGGCGAGCAGGGCGTTGGTCATCGTGGTGCCGTCGGCGACGAACTTGTAGGTGAGTTTCTTCACCTTGGGCGCACCGTCCCAGTAGTCCTCGTTGGCGACGGTGACAATGTCCTGACCGGGGGTCCAGGACTGCAGCTTGTAGGGGCCGGTGCACATCAGCCCACCGGAGGAGGTGCTGAGGGCGGCCCCCTGCTTCTCACCGAAGGCCTTGGACATCACGGCACCGCCGCCACCGCCGATCATGTCTCGGAAGGTGGAGTCCGGAGCCACGAAACGAACGGTGACCTCGTCCTTCCCGGTGACCGCGATGCCGTCGGGTCCGGGGACGATGAGGACGGTGCCGCCGAAGTAGGCGGACTGCTCGTTGCGGTCGCGCTCCAGGGAGTAGACGACGTCCTCCGGGGTGACCGGCGAGCCGTCCCAGAAGGTGACACCGTCCCGGATCCTGATCTTGAAGGTCACCGGGTCCACGAAGTCCGCGAAGGACGCCACACCGCTCTCGAGCCCGAAGTCCGGGTCGATGCGCAGCAGGGACTCGCAGAGGTTGGGGGTGACGAAGTTGTAGTCGGCCCCGGGGGCGAGCTGGGCGGGCTCACCTTCGGCGAGACCCCAGGTGACCTCGTCGACCTTCTCCGTGCCTGCGGGCGTGGACGAGATGAGGTCGTCCGGGCCCAGCGCCGCCGCGGCCCCGACCTCATCACGTGGGGTGCAGGCGGCGAGCCCGAAGGTGGCCAGGAGTGCCGCGGCGGTGACTGCTGCAGTGCAGCCGGCGCGTACTCGTTTCATGTCGTTTCCTTTCCGGTCCAGGCCCGACGGGCGCCGGTGGTGGATATGGTGATGCGGATCACTTTGACCGACAAACAAAGACTACGTGGTTGCCGGTCGATATGCAACAGTGTTGTACATCAATGTTGCATTAAGATTTCCGGCATGGTTACACTCGGTGTCATGCCCCGGGAAGTCGACACCTCCGCCCGTCTGCAGCGCATCGCAGACGCCACCCTCGCCGTCGCCCGGGAACAGGGCACCCGTGCCGTGACCCTCCGCGCCGTCGCCAAGGAACTCGGTGGCTCCACCACCCTGGTGACGAACTACCTCAAGACCCGCGCCGACCTCATCCTCAACGCCCTCGACCACGCGGACGCCCGTTGGAACGAGGAGCTGGAGGACGCCCTCTCCCGCTGCGCCCGGGAGGACCGCCTCCTGGTGACCGCGGAATGGGCCCTGTTCACCCGCAGTAACGACACGGTCCCCCGCGCCCTGATCATCGAGATCCTCGCCAATGCCACCGTCGAGCCGGAGATGGCCGCCAACCTCGCCCGCGAGGCGGGCAAGGTCCGCGAGCAGTTGATCACCGCCGCCTCGGAGTCAGGTTTCCGCCACCCCGAGCAGGTCGCCGAGACCGTCTACCTGATCTCCCGCGGGGCGTCCTTCGCCAATATCGAGGACGCCGCCCGCTGGCCCGAGACCCGGGCACTGGACGTCATCCGGCGGATACTGGACGCCGCTGAGCGGGTCTAGCCCCCGTACACCCGCTCCCCGTCCATCCACGTCAAGACCACCGAGGTTTCGTCCAGCCCCTCCGCCGGACCGTCGAACGGATCACGGTCCAGGACGACCAGGTCGGCACGGAACCCCTGCTCCAGGCGTCCACAGTCGTCGTGACCGTTGATCCGCGCCGAACCGTCGGTGTACGCGGCGAAGGCCGTGGCCAGGTCGATCGCCTGATCCGGGCGGACACGGGCGTCCACCGGGGACCCCGCCGGCGTCCCGGGCTCCGCACGGGTCACACCGACCCGCATCCCCTCCAGCGGATCCGCCGAGGACACCGGCCAGTCCGAGCCGGCGCACAGGTCCACCTGGGCGTCCCTCAGCTCACGGAAAGGATAGGTCCGCTCCACCAGTTCCGGGGCGACGAAGGGGATCGTCAGCTCGGTGATCGCCTCATCGGCCGCCGCCCACAGCATCTGCAGGTTCGCGGTGACGCCCAGCTCGGTGAACCGCTGCACGTCATCGGCGGCGACCATCTGCAGGTGCGCGAGGTGGTGTGGACGCGGTGCCCGGGACTGTCCGATCTGCGCGATGCCGTCCAGCGCCAACGTCGTCGCCCGGTCGCCGAGGGTGTGGCAGTGCACCTGGAACCCGGCGCGGTCCGCGGCGACGATCGCCTTGTGCAGCTCCTCGGGTGTGAAGAAGGTCAGCCCGGCATTGTCGGTGACATGCCCGCACGGGTCGAGGTAGGGCTCGGAGAGCGCGGCGGTGAAGTTCTCGGCGACACCGTCGACCATGATCTTGATGCTGTCGGCGCGCAGCAGCTCCGGGCGGTTCAGCGAGGCGACGAAGTCGCGGCGTCCGGCGTGGTCGGAGATCTGTTCCACGCCGCGGTCGCGCTCCCACCACAGCGCAGCGGTGACGCGTCCCTTCAGCGCACCCGAGTCCAGGGCGCAGAGGTAGGTCTGCAGGGTGTCGGTCACTCCCCCGGTCTCACCGACGTAGGCGTCCTGCCAGCCGGTGACACCGAGCGCGAAGAGATCCTCCTGCGCGGCGAGCAGTCCGGCGACGGCGGTGGCGGCACTGTGACCGGGTACGATGTGCTCGACCAGTCCCATCGCCCCCTCGTGGAGCATGCCGGTGGGGTTGCCCGCGGCGTCCCGCTCGAGACGTCCCGAGGCGGGGTCCGGGGTGGACGCGTCGATGCCGGCGCGGCGCAGTGCCTCGGAGTTCACCCACATGCCGTGGTGGTCCCGGTTCATCAGGGCGACGGGGCGGTCCGGCACGATCCGGTCGAGCGCTTCCGCGGTGGGCGTTCCGCCGGGGAAGTGCGCCAGGGTCCAGCCGCCGCCGCGGATCCATTCGCTGTCGGGATGCCCGGCCGCGTAGTCCGCGATGACGCCCAGCGTCTCCTCCGCACTGTCGCAGCCGGAGAGGTCACACCCCAGCAGTTCGATGCCGCCGGGCACCGCGTGGATGTGGGCGTCCTGGAACGACGGCGCGACAAGACCCCCGTGAAGGTCAACGACCTCGTCGGCACCGGCGGCGAGCAGGTCGGCGTCCGGCTCGACGGCGGTGACGCGACCGTCAGTCACCCCCACGCCGAGCGCCTTCGATCCCGACCAGCCCGCGGTGAAGGCCGATCCGTTGATGAACACGGTGGTGAATCTGTTTCCGGCCTGCGGCATTGTCCGACTCCTGATATACATTGACGTTGTACAACACTGTTGTATCACAACCGACATTCAACCGCTTCAGGAAGTGACATCGTGGGCACCACGATCTTCGAGAGAAACGTCCCCTCAGCCTCCACCGTCGAGCACAGTCTCGCCACCACCCGTACCGGAGTGTTCTGGACCGAGGACCTGCCGGCCGAGCTACGTCCCGCCCGCCCCGCACTCACCGGCGACACCCGCGCCGACCTGGTCATCGTCGGCGCCGGCTACTGCGGTCTGTGGACCGCCCTGCTCGCCGCGACCCGCGATCCGGGACGCCGCATCGTCGTCGTCGAGTCACAGCGCGTCGGCTGGGCCGCCTCAGGACGCAACGGCGGTTTCTGCGAGTCCAGCCTGACCCACGGCGAGACCAACGGTATGAACCGCTGGCCCGACGAGATGCCGGAGCTGGAACGGATGGGCCTGGCGAACCTCGACGCGATCGCCGCCACCGAGAAGGACCACGGCCTGGATTTCCAGTTCGAGCGCACCGGCTCCCTCGCCGTCGCCGTCGAACCCCACGAGATCAACTGGCTGCGCGAGGAGGGTGAGTTCCTCGACGCCGACGCCGTGCGTACCGCCGTGAACTCCCCCACCTACCTCGCCGGGTCCTTCTCCCCCGACTCCACCGCCCTGGTCCACCCTGCCCGCATGGCCGCAGAACTGGCCCGGGCCTGTGAGAACCTCGGCGTGGAGATCTTCGAGCACTCCCCCGCCACCGTGCTGGAGTCCGAGGGTAGAGACAACACAGCGGTCACCGTGGTCACCGCGGAGGGCCGCGTCCACGCCGACCAGGTCGCCCTGGCCACCAACGTCTTCCCCTCCCTGCTCAAGCGCAACCGGCTGATGACCGTGCCGGTCTACGACTACGTCCTGATGACCGAGCCGCTCACCGACGAACAGTGGGCGTCCATCGGCTGGGAGGGACGCCAGGGCGTCTCCGACCTCGCCAACCAGTTCCACTACTACCGGCCGACGAAGGACGGACGTATCCTCTTCGGCGGCTACGACGCGGTCTACCACCCCGGTCGTAAGGTGAACCCCGCCTACGAGCACCGCCCCGAGACCTGGCGGAAGCTCGCCTCCCATTTCTTCACGACCTTCCCCCAGCTGGAGGGTCTGACGTTCAGCCACCGGTGGGCCGGGGCGATCGACTCGTCGACCCAGTTCACCTCCTTTTTCGGCACCGCCCGGGGAGGACGCGTGGCCTATGCCGCCGGTTTCACCGGACTCGGCGTGGGCTCCACCCGCTTCGCCGGTGACGTGATGCTCGACCTGCTGGAGGGTGCCGACACCGAACGGACCCGCCTGGAGATGGTGCGTCAGCGCCCGCTGCCGTTCCCGCCGGAGCCGGCTGCCACACTGGGCGTGGCGATGACCAAATGGTCGATGAACCGCGCCGACCACAATGAAGGGAAACGCAATATGCTGCTCAAGACTCTGGACGCCCTCGGCCTGGGATTCGACTCATGACCCCGCTGCGACCCGGCCAGGTGACGGACGCCCTCACTGTCCCGGTCGAACTCGACGGCATCACCGGCCTGGTGGAGTTCACCGACCATGTCGGCATCTGGGAGATGGCCCCGGGCGTGGACGAGGATGTCGAGGACGACGAGATCTTCGTCGTCCTCGCCGGCGCCGGCACCGTGGAGTTCCTCGAACCTGAGCTCCCGACCATCACCCTGCGTCCCGGCTCGGTCGTGCGCCTCACCGAAGGCATGCGTACCCGCTGGACCGTCACCGAGACGCTGCGCAAGATCTGGATCGCCTGACCACCCCCGGTGCCGGTGGAAAGATCAGGCCATGGGAACACTCACGTACAGCATCAACGTCACCCTCGACGGGTGCATCGACCACCGCGAGGGGATCGCCGACGAGGAGACGCATGCCTGGTACACCCGCCAGCTGGAGGAGAGCGACGGTCTTCTCTGGGGACGCGTCGTCTACGAGATGATGGAGAGCTACTGGCCCGCCGTCGCCCGCGGAGAGACCGCCGCCTCACCGGCCGAGGTCGACTGGGCCCGCACCCTCGAGAGGATGCCGAAGTACGTCGTCTCCACCACGCGGACCGACTTCCCGTGGACCGGCAGCCACCTGCTCACCGGCGACCTGCGCACCGCGGTGCAGGATCTCAAGGACAGCACGCCCGGCCACATCCTGCTGGGCAGTCCGGGTCTGGCCACCACACTCGACCGGCTGGACCTCATCGACGAGTACCGGTTCCTCGTCCACCCGGTGATCGCCGGCCACGGCCCACCCTCCACGGCAGCGGCCTGCCCGCCGCGCGTCACCTGGACCTGGTCTCCTCACAGACGCTGAACGACGGCGTGGTGGCGCTCAGGTATGTGCCCCGACACCCTTGCAGCGCGGCCCTTTCCGACATATAGTTGACACATCAACTACTTGACTTTGAAGGAGTAACCGTGAAGGCCTTCGGCTTCCTCAGCTTCGGACACTACGACCTCAGCGGTTCCGGCCGCATGCCCGGCGCGAAGGAGAACCTCAGGAACGCGCTGGAGATCGCCGTCGGCGCCGACGAACTCGGCGTCAACGGCGCGTACTTCCGCGTCCACCACTTCGCACCCCAGCACTCCGCCCCGATGCCTCTGCTCTCCGCCATCGCAGCGCGGACCAGCAACATCGAGGTCGGTACCGGCGTCATCGACATCCGCTACGAGAACCCGCTGCAGCTCGCCGAGGAAGCCGCACAGCTCGATCTGCTGT
>NHCFD04200__coassemble_274_pt1 | contig 24566 bp, 26 predicted proteins | sample NHCFD04200__metabat2_high_PE_017 | metagenome-assembled genome bin NHCFD04200 | reverse complement strand
GTGCACAGTCCGCCGACATAGAGGCCACGGGGGCCACTCCCCTGGTCCTCGACATCACCGAGGTCACTCCGGAGGAATGGGACACTCTGCTTGCCGGGTTCGACGTCATCGTCTGGTCCGCCGGTGCCGGCGGTGGTGCCCCCGAGCGCACGTACGCGGTCGACCGGGATGCCGCACTCGCGGTCATCGACTCCCTCGAACGGCTGCGCGACGCCGGGAAGACTCCCCGGTTCATCAATGTCTCCTACCTCGGCGCCACCCACCACCAGGTCCCCGAGAGTGACTCCTTCTTCCCCTACGCGGACGCGAAGAAGACCGTCGACGACCGACTCAACAGCACCGAGGGGCTTGAGTACCTGATCCTCGGGCCGTCCGCGCTCACCCTGGAGCCGGCCGTCGGATACGCGATACCGACCCCGGGCCTGCCGCGGGAAGACTCCCACACCTCCCGGGAACTCGTCGCCGAGATCATCACGGTGTTCGCGGACCGCAGGTCTCTCCCCCGTGAGCGGACGGTCGAGTTCGTCGACGGCTACCTTCCCGCCGGCGAGATCTAGACCGGGTCACTCCACGTCGAACGCCGGGCTGTAGGAGACGGTGGCCTCGGGGTAGCTACCCGTGCCGTCGAGACGCAGCGCCTGGAAGTAGGACGCCTGCTCCGGCGCCAACCCTGCCATGGTGAGCCCCTCACGGGGAGCGAAGCCGAAGCGGGCGTAGAGCGAAGGCTCACCGAGCAGGACCGCACCGGTCGCACCGTAGACGATGAGCAGGTCGAGAAGGGCCCGCATCAGCCCGGAGCCGGTGCCTTGCCCCTGGAAGTCCGGGTGTACCGACAGCGGTCCGATGCCGTACCACCAGCCTCCGTCAGGTGGATCGAGCGTCACACGGGACGCCGCGACATGACCGACGATGCGTCCGGCATGGACGGCGACCAGTGAGTACCGGAGCTCGCCGGCGTCCCGGAGAGCGTCAATGATCTTCGCCTCGGTGCCGGAGGCGTGTTCGACCTTGGCGAAGGCTTCGGCGGTCAGGGCACGGATGGCTCCGATGTCCGAGCCGTCGACGCGCTCGGGACGGATGACGGGGAGCCCCTGTCGGGTAGGGGCTGTGGCAGATGTGGCGTCTGTGATGGTGTTCATAACCGCATCGTACCGGTGTTCCTGCTGGTCGGCAGGGTTGAGACACCTGGTCCCAGCAGGTGGGCACGCGGAGGCCCACCCAGGCGCCGGCAGGTACTGAGGGTCAGTTCTTGTCCAGCACAGCCTTCAGCTCCGCCGCCGCGGCCCGCGGGTCAGCAGCCTCCGTCAGCGGACGCACCACCACGGCGCGCACCGGGTAGCCCGCAGCCCCCGCACCGGCTGCCGCCTGTACCTCCGGCAGGGTGGACGCATTCACCCCACCGATCGTGAACCACACCTTCTCCCGCTGCCACGGCTCAGGCGCCGAAGCCAGCATGGATGCGGTCTCCGTCACCAGCGTCAGGCCCGTCGCCGAACGCCCCGGCTTCGTCGGGGTCTCCCAGAGCGGCCCGGTGCAGAAGTAGTCGAGGTCGGCGTCCTCCATCGCGGCGCGTGCCTGCGACAGCGAGTGGGTGGACAGTCCCACCACCACGTCCGGGCCCAGCAGTGACCGCACCTGCGCGACAGTCAGATCGTCCTGGCCGACATGGAAGACATCCGCCCCCACCAGGGCGGCGATGTCCGCCCGGTCATTGACCGCGAACATCTTCCCGTGCTCCTCCGCCACCGAGGCCAGGACCTCCAGGGCGGCGATCTCGTCGCAGGTGTCGATGGACTTGTCGCGCAGCTGCACGATGTCCACCCCGCCCTCGTAGGCGGCGTGGAGGAAGTCCCGTAGATCGCCCTGCTCCGTGCGTGCAGGGGTGCACAGGTAAAGGGTGGAATCGGCCAGCTGGCGGAGCCGGCTGTCTCGCAGGTCACGGTCGGGGGTGGCGCGGAAACGGGAAAGGCTCATGTGGTGGAATGGTAGCCGTAGGCGAACTACGGGAGCCCCTGCAGGGGCTGAGAGGACCGGAGCACCGGTCGACCGTCCACACCTGACGCGGATCATGCCGCCGGAGGAAAGGAACGCATGAACACACACACGCCAGACACCATCGTCGTCGGCGCCGGCGTCGCCGGACTCACCGCCGCCTGGAACCTGCACAAGGCCGGGCAGAGCGTCACCGTCGTCGACCCCACCCCGGGGATGGGCGCCAGTCGCGCCGCCGCGGGCATGATCGCCGCGGTCAGCGAGGTCATGTACCAGCACCACACGATGCGCACACTGATGACGACCTCGGCCGCCCTCTATCCCCCGCTCGTCGCCGAACTCACCGAGCTCCTCGGCCACGACGTCGGCTACCGCGGTACCGAGACCCTCGACATCGGCGCGCACCCCGCCGACCGCGACTGGTTCGCCGATCTCGCCGAGGTCCAGCGCGCTGCGGGTATGACGGTCGAGCAGATCACCACCCGCCAGGCGCGGAAACTGGAGCCTGCACTCTCCCCCGCGATCTCGGGGGCCTTCCTCGTCGCCGGTGACCACCAGATCAACCCCCGGAAACTGGTCCCCGCCCTCATCGAGGCACTCGAACGGGACCCCGGTTTCCGGCTCATCCGGCAGCGCGTCACCGCGGTCCTCCGCGACGGCGGCGACACCGGCGCCGTCACAGGCGTCACCCTCGACGACGGCACGGAACTCCGCGCCGCCACCACCCTGCTGTGCCCGGGGGTCTCCTTGAGCAGCATCGGCAACCTCCCCGAGGCCGACTGCGTCAGACTTCGCCCGGTCCACGGCGACATCCTGCGCGCCCGACTGCGCCCCGGCCAGCCGCCGCTGCTGGAGCGCACCGTGCGCGGCATGGTCGACGGCCGCCCCGTCTACCTCGTCCCCCGCACCGACGGCGAGATCGTCATCGGCGCGACCGAGCGGGAGGACGGGTTCGACGGCGTGGTCCTGGAAGGCGCCTACCAGCTGCTGCGGGACGCCCAGACACTCGTCCCCGGTGCCGCGGACCTGGAACTCACCGAGATCCTCGCCCGCGCCCGGCCCGGTACCCCGGACGATCTGCCCTACATCGGACGCCTCGACGGTGTCGACGGGCTGGTCGTCTCCACCGGCTACTCCCGCCACGGCATCCTGCTCGCCCCACTGGGCGGACATCTCGCCGCCGGCCTCGTCCTCGGCACCGACGCCACCGACATCACCGCGGAGGACGCCGCGATCCTCGCCGCCACCGACCCCCGGCGGACATCCCCACACACCTCAGGAGCGACAGTATGACCGTCACCGTCAACGGTAAGCCCCACGACTACGCCGACGGCGCCACCGTCGCCGACGTCATCCTCGACATCACCGGTCACGCCCATGACGACGACCAGCTCGGTGTCGCCGTGGCCCTCGACGCGGCCGTCGTCCCGCGCAGCCGCTGGGCGTCCACCCCGGTGCCCGAGGACGCCGAGATCGAGATCATCACCGCCATGCAGGGAGGCTAGACACAGTGTCAGCAGCAGAGTCACTCACCATCGGATCCACCACCGTGGATTCCCGCCTGATCATGGGCACCGGCGGAGCGACATCGATGACTGTCCTGGAGGACGCCCTCGTCGCCTCCGGTACCCAGCTCACCACCGTCGCCCTGCGCCGCTTCAACCCCTCGACCGGGACCTCCCTGTTCGGCCTGCTCAACAAGCTGGGCATCGAGGTCCTGCCGAACACCGCCGGCTGCTACACCGCCCGCGACGCCCTGCTCACCGCCCGGCTCGGCCGGGAGGCACTGGGCACCGACCGGGTGAAGCTGGAGATCCTCGCCGACGACGAGACCCTGCTGCCCGATGTCGTCGAGCTGGTCGACGCCACCGAGCAGCTCACCAACGACGGTTTCGAAGTCTACGCCTACACCTCCGACGACCCGGCCGTGGCCCGGTCCCTGGAGTCCGCCGGTGCGGCCGCGGTCATGCCGCTGGGCGCGCCGATCGGTACCGGACTGGGCATCCTGAACCCGCACAACATCGAGCTGATCTGCTCCCGCGCCACCGTCCCGGTGATCCTCGATGCCGGGGTCGGCACCGCCTCGGACGCCGCCCTCGCCATGGAACTGGGCTGCGACGGCGTGCTGCTGGCCAGTGCCGTCACCCGCGCCCAGGACCCCGCGCTCATGGCCACGGCCATGCGGTCCGCCGTCGAGGCCGGTTATCTCGCCCGCCGGGCCGGACGCATCCCGAAGCGCACCCTGGCCGAGGGCGCGCTGGCGTCCTCGCCGATGGAGGGCCGCATCGGTTCGCGGGAGGACGAGTCACTGTGACCACGGCGAAGGCGCTCCCGTTCGCCCCACTCGTCGACCCGGTCGACGAACTGACCCGTGATGACCTCGTGCGCTACGCCCGTCACCTGACCCTGGACCAGATCGGTCCGGAGGGGCAGCGTCGACTGCGGGGTGCCCGGGTGCTCATCACCGGTGCCGGTGGCCTGGGATCACCCGCCCTGCTCTACCTCGCCGCGGCGGGTGTGGGCACCATCGGCATCATCGACGATGACGTGGTGGACGTCTCCAACCTGCAGCGTCAGGTCGTCCACGGCATGGACGACGTCGGCCGGGCGAAGGTCGAGTCCGCCGCGGACGCCGTCGCGCGGATCAACCCGACGGTCACCGTGGAGCAGCTCCGTACCCGCCTGACCGGGGACAATGCCGTGGACATCATCGGCGGCTACGACCTGGTCATGGACGGCGCGGACAACTTCGCGACCCGCTACGTCGTCTCCGACGCCTGCACCCTGACAGACACCCCGTGCGTCTGGGGCTCGATCCTTCGTTTCGACGGCCGGGTCTCGGTGTTCTGGAACGGCCCGGAGCATGACGGCATCAGCTACCGCGACCTGCACCCGGACGCCCCCGCGCCCGGCGAGGTGCCCAGCTGCGCCGCCGGTGGCGTCATCGGTGCACTGCCCGGAACCGTCGGATCACTCATGGTCACCGAGGCCGTGAAGCTCATCACCGGCACCGGCTCGCCGCTGTTCGGCCGGCTGCTCATCCACGACGGCATGGCGATGACCTTCCGCGAGCTGACGATCATCCCGGATCCGGACGCACCCCTGGTCACCGCCGTGGACGACGGTGTCTCCGACGCCTGTGCGGTCCCCTCCTACCCCACCGTGTCTCCGGCGGAGCTGCAGTCCCGGTTGGACGCCGGTGCGGTCCTCGTCGACGTCCGTGAGCCCTGGGAACGGGAGATCGTGTCCATCCCCGGCGCACTGCCCGTCCCTCTGGCCGAACTGCAGGCCCACGGCGCCGACGCCCTGCCTGACGAGGCCCGTGGCCGTGACGTGGTCTTCCACTGCAAGGCAGGCAGTCGCTCGGAGCAGGCACTGGACGCGGTCAGCCCCTGGTTCGCCGCCCGTGAGGAGAACGCCGCCCACCTTGACGGCGGTGTCCTGGCCTGGGTACAGGACCTGCACCCCGAGCTGCCGACCTACTGAGTCGGCTGCCGGGACCGCCACCGCGCCATCGCGGCCCTGCTGACAACCAGCCCGACCACGCCGATGATCCACACTCCTCCGACGGCGACGAACCAGGCGAACCGGAAATCGTCCCAGGCGTAGTCCGCGCCGTCGGCCGAGGCGTCCAGAGTCAGTCCGACCACCTGGGAGGCCACCATCGCGGCGGTGAAGCCACCCATGTTCGACAGGCCGGTGGCCGTCGCGGTGAAGCGTCGGTCGACCTCCTCGCGCACCGTGTCGAAACCGAAGTTCGCCACCGGTGCCAGGCCGGGCAGCACGATGTTCATGATGATGATCGCGGCGTAGCCACGCGGTGCGTCGGGCAGGAAGAAGACGACCCAGCTCACCGCGACGAGGACGGTCGCGCCCAGCGCCACGAGCGGGCGGCCCCGCCCGGCGCGCGCGGAGATGATGCCCGCCAACGGTCCGACGAGGACACTGACCACCATGTTCACCACGAGCACGGTGGAGGCCTGCCCGTCGGACAGGCCCATGCCGAGCGTCATCAGCGGCTTACCCCACAGCAGGGTGAAGACGACCTGGCTCATGAGCGTGAAATGGATGAAGAAGCCCATCCAGCACGCCGGGTGTCGCACCACGACGGCGAGGATCCGGCCGATACCGAGCTTCTCCCGGGCAGCGGTTTCCGCGACACCCGGGGTCGGGTCCGGGGTGTCCCGCACGGCCAGCCACACAAGAATCGCCACGAGGACGCTGGACGCGCCGAGACTGACGAAGGACGTCTCCCATCCCTGCCCGTGCAGCAGCGCGGTGAACGGCACCGCGGAAATGAACTGGCCGACATACCCGAGACCACCGGTGAGCTGGGTGAACAGCGGCGTCTTCCGCATCGGGATCCAGGCCGGCAGGATACGCATCACGGACAGGAATGCCGTGGCGTCCGCCGAACCGATGATGACGCGCGCGAGGATCGCCACCGGATAGGAACCGGTCGCCCCCAGCAGCACCTGCCCGAGGCCCATCATCAGTGCACCGACGACAAGCATGCGCCGTGGGCCGAAGCGGTCGATGAGCATGCCCATCGGGATCTGCGCACACGCGTACACACCGACCTGGACCGAGGAGAACACCGCAAGGCGGGACGCCGAGATGTCGAAGTGGTCCATCGCCTCCACACCGGCGACGCCGAGGGAGGTGCGCCCGGTGATCGCCAGGATGTAGGCGAGGATCGCCGCGCCCCAGACGGTGAGCGCCCGGGCGCTCAGCCGGTCTGCGGGGCGGGCGGCTGGGGTCGAGGAGGTGGGCGTAACAGGCACGTTTCCCCACCTTAGACCTGTGGTCCGATCACACGGTACGCAGTCACCCTCACACAGACAGCACGCCGCGCACCAGCACGGTCAGCGCACCGGCACCGGCGAGGACCAGTGCCAGCCGGTGCGCGGTCGCGCGGTCGGTGCGCTGCGCGATCCACATGCCGCCGCTGATGCCGAGGATGATGGCCAGCAGTGCGGCCGGCCAGATCCCCCAGGGCTCGGAACCGATGTCCCCGGCGCCGGAGAGCCACTTGATGACGAAACTCAGCGTCCCCGAGACGATGAACAGCGGTTGGAGCGTGGCGGCGAAGGTGCGCTGGTCCCAGCGGGACGCCTGGGCGTAGACGGTGATCACCGGGCCGGCGACGCCCGCCAGGGTGTTGGTGAACCCACCGACGACGCCGGCGACCAGGGCCGGCGCCTTCCCCGTCGCGGCAGGTATGTACCGCTTGCCGATGGTGGTCACTCCCAGCGCCAGAAGAATGAGGGCACCGACGATGATCTGCAGGACCGCCGGGCTGATGACGGTGATCAACCACGCGCCCGGCGCGGCACCGACCACCATGACCGACCCGATGAGTGCGAACTTCCGCCAGTCGACGTCGCGTCGCTGCGTCCACGTGGACAGGGCCGCGTTGACCGCGGCGATGACGTTGACGACCATGACGCCCTCGACCGGCCCCATCGCCAGGGACAGCACCGGTGCCCCGAGCAGCCCGACACCCATGCCGGACACCCGCTGCATGCACGAGCCGATGAGGATCGTGCCGAATACGAGGAGGACGAGAGTCATTCCCCACACTGTAGCCCCCGCCCTATACCATCTTGACGTGTGACTCCTCCTCCCCCCGTCGCCGCGCAGACCCCGGTCCACCACTCCCGTGTCGTGGTCTGGATCGGCTGGCTGGTCGCCCATCTGATCCCGGTCATCTGGATCGACCGCTTCGGCACCGCCACCGGCGACGTGCACTACTACTTCGTCGGCGTCAACAACTACGTCCCCGGTGCCATGACCGAGTACCCGGTGTTCGGGACGCTCCCCGCCCGGCTGGTCAACATCCTTCCCGGTGGGGAGGACGCCTACATCCGCTGGTTCGTCGTCCTCTGCGTCCTCACCTCGGCGGTCTTCACCGCCTGGCTGATCCACGTCGACCGCGACCCCGGTCACCGGGCCGCCTGGTTCTGGTCGCTGTTCATCGCCCTGTCCGGGCCGATCGTCCTGACCAGGCTCGACCTTTTCCCCGCGCTGACGGTCGCCGTCTTCGCCGCACTCCTCTTCGCCCGCTCCCGGACCGGACGCCGCCTCGCGACCGTCGCCCTGGCGCTGGCCACCATGATGAAGCTCTGGCCCGGGGTGCTGGGGGCTGCGTTGGTCGGTGGTTGGCGGCGACGTTCCACCTGGGCCCGGGTGCTGTGGTTCTTCGCCTCCCTCCTCATCCTCTGCGCCGTGGTGCTCGTGGTCTCGGGGACCGACGGACTGACCTCTCCCCTGGACTACCAGTCCGACCGCGGGCTGCAGATCGAGTCGGTGTTCGCCACCCCGGTGATGGTGGCCGCGGCCTTCGCCGCCGCCGGGGACGACCGCTGGCACATCGGTTATGCGGCGTCGAAGAGTTTCGAGATCACCGGACCCGGTGCCGGGATCATGACGACGGTCGCCACGGTGGCGACCGTGGCGATGGTGCTCATCGCCGTCGGTTGGGCGGTCACCCGGCTGGTGCGGGATGACTGGTCGCCGATGCAGGCCCTGGGGTTCAGTGTCTTCCTGGTGGCCCTGGTCATCGCGACAAACAAGGTCTTCTCCCCGCAGTACATCACCTGGCTCTCCCCGTTGGTGGCTGTCGCGCTGCTGGTGAGCCGACGTCGGATCGTGGTGATCCTGGCACTGGAGGTGCTGGTCACCGCCGTGCTGACGGCCGCCGTCTACCCGGTCTACTACGACTGGCTGATGTCGGCCCCGCCGTCGAAGGAGGGGGTGCTGTTCCTTGCGCTGCGCAACACCGGGATCCTGGTCATCCTGTGCACCACCGCGTGGTGGGCGCTCACCGCACGTCGGGAATCCCTGCCGCGATAGCCGGGAAGACCCGGAACATCAGCGGGGCCAGCGGGTGCGCGGCATCGTCCGGGGTGACCTCCGGAGTACCCAGGGGCGCCCACCGGTTCTCGGCGATCTCTGCTGCAGGCGACGGGGTGCCACCGGTCCACTCCGTGGTGAAGACGTCCGCGACGACGGTGTGGCCGTCCTCGTTCGCGGCCGGCGCGTGGTAGCGGCCCAGCGGGCGGAGGGACGCAGCGGTTAGCAGGACCCCGGTCTCCTCATGGACCTCACGGACAGCGGCGTCCAAAGGACTCTCCCCCTGCTCCGGCTTGCCGCCGGGGAACTGGAAGAGCTCCGTGCCTCGCTTACGCACGGTCAGGACCTCGGTGCGGTGCTCCCCGTCATGACGGAGGAAGGCGACGGCACTGACGCGGATCTCGGCACTCACCGCAGGGCGCGACGGATCGTCGAGACGGTGACCGCACAGGACTCGTCGGTCACCGAACCCTGGTAGGCACGGCAGACGTCGGACCCGTGCTGCATGACCATGAGCAGGCCGGCGCTGAGTTCCTCGGACAACCGCTCAAGGTCCTCCTCCCCGGAGACCAACGAGCACAGCTGGTTGTACAGGCCCTCGCCGGGCCCGGCGCCGTCCCCTGCCACCAGGAGACGGACATAGGCCTGGGCGGTCAGACCGAGCAGGTCGCCGTTGTCCCGGAGGTCGGCGACGTGACGACGGAAGGTGAACATCGACGGCATGGTCACGTGCCGGTCGCGCCACCGGGCGGTCGCGTGGGCCCGGTCGAGGGCCTGGTTGAGGGATCCGGTCATGGCGACGAGTTCCGTGCGCACCCCGGCGGGGACGAGTGCGCACTCCCCCAGGATGCGCAACCCCTCCCAGTGCTGCTCGAGCCAGGCGACACGCCCGGCGAAGGGCAGTGAGCCCTCGGACAGCCGACGGACCACCGCCGACCGGCTGAGGCAGTCGGTGACGGCCCCGGTGACGGCGTCCACCAGCTCAGCAGCGGCGGCGACCACACCCGACCTGTCCCCGGAGTCTGCCGGGAATGCCTGTTGTGTGTTCACGTCCACCACCTTTCGTTCGTGAGCCTAGCCTATCTTCAGCGGGGAGTCACCCCCGGGCCCGCTCCAGCCCCTCGAAGACGCCCGAGTTGAAGGCGAAAGCGTCCGAGGAGGAGTCAAGGAGGTGCTGTTGCTCCTCCGCCGTGAGCTGCAGGGCGTCCAGGGCTGCACGGTAGCCGTCCCGGTAGACCTTCGGCTTCGGGATGTGCGGGAATTCATAGAAGGTGAGGCCCTCGGAGGCGACGCCGTAGTGGCGCCCCATCAGACGGCCGATCACCTGGCCACCCGCCAGGTCACCCAGGTACCGGGTGTAGTGGTGGGCGATCAGTGCCGGGACGTCGCCGTCCCGGCCGATGCGCTGCAGTTCGGCGACATACGCGGCCGTCTCAGGGAGCGGCTCTGCGTTCACGGTGCCACCGAGGACGGTGAGATCGGCGACCAGCGCGGACCGGCGGTCGAGCTGCCGGTCGGCGATGTCGGCCAGGCGGGAGTCACCCGCACAGGCCTCGACCGCGTCTTCCAGCGCCGTGTAGAACAGGAGAGCCTGTTCCTGCAGGGCGATGAAAGCAGCGGCATCCAGCTCCCCACCGAGCAGCTCCTCCATGAAGGACGAGTGCTCGGCCTTGTCGTGCGCCTGGCGGGTCTCGCCACGCAGACGCTCCGACAGGCTCAGAGCGGGGAGAGCAGTGGTCATGATCGGTTCCTCCGGGTGTACGGTCCTCGTGCATCGTGCTCCACGAGGGTAACCAAGGCTGGCCTGACCCGACATCAATCGAAAGGTTGATTGTCCGGTTGACCGACCGGAAGCCCTGCTCCCGGGGTCGGACGGATCCACAGCTGTCCGTCGACCTCACTGACGCTGACCGGCCACTGGTAGACCTCCGACAGTCGCTCGGAGGTGCACACCTCCCGCGGCGTCCCCGTGACGACGATCCGTCCGTCGCACAGCAGGGCGAGCCGGTCGCAGTAGCGGGCGGCGAGGTTGAGGTCGTGGAGCACCACGATCACTCCCCTGCCCTCACCGCCCTCACCGGGACGCTCCGCCACCCGGCGTGCACTGTGCATGGTGCGTTCCTGGTGGCCGATGTCCATCGCCGCGGTCGGCTCGTCGAGCATGACGCACCGGGCCTGCTGCGCCAGGACACGTGCGAGGGCGACACGGGCACGCTCACCACCGGACAGGGTGGTGATCTCCCGGTGCTGCATGTGGTCCATACCGACCTCGGCGAGGCAGGCGTCCACGATCCCGGCGTCCCGGCCCGGATCCTTCGGCCAGGCGGCCCGGCCCATTTCCACGACATCGCGGACGAGGTGGGCGAAGGAGACCGTCGAATCCTGCAGCATGACCGCACGGGCACGGGCGGCGTCCCGCGGGGTGTAGTCGTGGTAGTCACGGCCGAGCAGTGTGACCGAGCCGGTGGTGGGGTGGGTGTCCCCCGCGAGCACGGCGAGCAGGGTCGACTTGCCGGCACCGTTCGGGCCGATGAGTCCGAGGACCTCCCCGCAGTTCAGGGTGAGGTCGAGTCCGTGCAGGATCTCGCGTCCACCGAGTTCCGCGGTCACCGAGTCGGCGACGAGGAGGGCCGTGTCCTGTGTGCCGCTCATACGACACCACCTTTCTTCAGCATGCGCCGCAGGAGAATGAAGAACGTCGGTCCACCGACCAGCGCGGTGAAGATGCCGATGGGCAGGTCCGCGAAGGCGATGAGCGTGCGGGCCGCCACATCGGCGACGAGCAGCAGGACCGCGCCGCCCACCGCGCTGAGCGGGACGAGCCACCGGTTGGACGCACCGATGACCTGACGCAGGATGTGCGGCACGATGAGCCCGACGAAGCCGATGATGCCGGCGTAGCTCACCGCCAGGGCGGCCAGCGCCGTCGACAGTCCGATAATCGAGATGCGCATGGCGGTGACGTTCACACCGGCATGGCCGGCAGCCCGTTCACCCAGGCTCAGCAGATCCATCTTCCCGGCGATGACGCAGGACGCGATGATGCAGAGCACCACCGGCACGACCACGACACCGACCTGGTTCCACATCGCGCCGTTGAGCGAACCCATCTGCCAGAAGATGATCTGTTCACGCGACGAGGTCGGGGCGAGGAAGACCATGAAGGAGATGACCGCACCGGCCACCGCGTTGACCGCGATACCGGTGAGCACGAGGGTGAGGACCTTGACCTCACCGTTCATCGAGGACAGCCTGTAGATCACCACGGTGGTCAGTACACCGGCGATGAAGGCCAGCAGCGGTGTCGTCGCCGAGCCCAGGAAGGCCAGGTTGAACACGATGCCCAGCGCGGCGCCGACACCGGCTCCGGAAGTCACACCGATGACGCTGGGCTCGGTCAGCGGATTGCCGAACAACCCCTGCAGCAGGGTGCCTGCCACAGCCAGGGCCGCACCGACGAGCAGACACAGGACGATGCGCGGCAGCCGGATGTGCCAGAGCACGTTCGCCCCCGCCACCGAGTTGTCGCCGGGTCCGGCGGCGAGGGCCTTGACCACGTCCCCGGGCGACAGTGTGTACTGGCCGAGAACCAGATTCACCACCACGGCGACCACCAGGAGAGCGACGAGGATTCCCAGGGTGGTCCACCGCACCGTCTTCCGGTGCTCCAGTATCGACCGGTGGTCCGCAAGCAGTTTCACGGAAGGTGAGCCTACCCCGGTACCGGGCCTCTGCCGGAAATCATTCGTCGTACTGGGCGTCCACGACTTCCTCGCCCCAGAACACGCGGTCCACGACGCGTCGGGCGCGGCGGGTCTTCTTGAGGTAGTTGTCGAGGAAGCCCTGTGAGTCCGCCGGATCCCAGCCCGCCGCGGCCGCGACGTGCACCAGCTGGGCGCCGGGCGGTGGCAGCTGGTCGGGGACCTTCGCCTTGGACAGCACCAGGGCGTTGCGGGCCTCGCTGGCGGTGATCCAGGCGTCCTGCAGTGTCGCGACGTCGAACTCGGAGAGCAGCCCGGCGGTGCGGATCTCCTCGAGCACCTCCAGCGTGGAGGTGTTGTGCAGCGTCGGGATCCGGTGGCAGTGCTGCAGGGTAAGCAGCTGTACGGTCCATTCGACGTCGGCGAGGCCGCCACGACCCAGCTTGGTGTGGGTCGCACGGTTCGCACCACGCGGCAGACGTTCGCCGTCGACGCGCGCCTTCATCCGACGGACCTCCTGGACGGTCTTCTGGTCCGCACCGCCCTCCGGGTAGCGGAAGGGGTCGATGGCACGCAGGAACCGGATACCCAGATCCTTGTCACCGGCGACCCACGTCGCGCGCAGCAGCGCCTGGAACTCCCAGGTCTCACCCCACCGCTCGTAGTAAGCGCGGTACGACTCGAGGGTGCGGACCGAGGCCCCGCTGCGTCCTTCCGGACGCAGGTCCAGGTCGACCTCCAGCGGCGGGTCGAGGGAGGGCTTGGCCAGCCGGGCACGCAGCCGGTCGACGATACCGATCGACCAGGTCACGGCGTCATTGGTGGTGCCGGTCTCACCGTCACCGTCCTCGTCGAGGCCGGCAGCCTCCCCGGAGTTCCCGACCGGCTCACAGACGAAGAGCACGTCGGCGTCGGAGCGGTAGCTCAGCTCCGCACCACCGAGCCGGCCCATGCCGATCACCGAGATGACGGCCGGGGCGTTGCGCCGGTTGGCGTCCTCCCAGGCCCGGATCTCCGCCGACAGGGCGGCCTCGAGCACCGCATCCCACACCCACGACAGGGAGCGGGCGACCTCGGGAAGCTCCATCATGCCGAGCAGGTCGGCGGCGGCGACGCGGGCCAGTTCGGTGCGGCGCAGCGACCGGGCGGCGGCGATGGCCTTGTCCGGGTCGGTGTAGCGCCCGGCCGCGGCGACCAGCGAGTGACTGATGACCGAGGCGTCCTTCTCCAGGAGCTTCGGCTGCGTCGCACCGTCCGAGAGCAGTTTCACCGCGTCCGGGGCGGCGAGGAAGAGGTCGGAGACGTACGGCGAGGTGCCGAGGATCTTCATGAGCCGCTGGCCGACGATGTTCTCGTCCCGCAGCAGCCGCAGGAACCACGACCGGTCGGACGCCGCCTCCGACAGTTTCCGGTAGGCCAGCAGCCCGGCGTCGGGGTCCACGGTCGCCGAAAGCCACTCCATGAGCGACGGGAGGATGACCGCCTGGACCCGGGCGCGGCGGGTGCCGCCGGACGCCAGCGCGGAGAGGTGGTCCATCGCCCGGTCCGGGTAGCGGTAGCCCAGGGCGGCGAGCTGACGCTGCGCCGCCTCCGGGGTGAGCCGCAGCTCGTCGACACTCATCTCGACCACGGACGTCAGCAGCGGGCGGTAGAAGAGCTTGTTGTGCAGCTGGCGGATCTGCCGGCCGGTGGCACGGACCCTGGCCTCCAGTTCCTCGGCGAGGGTGCGGGTGCCCTCGGCGACCAGTCCCGAGGTTCGCGCCAACCAGGTCCGCGCCGCCCGGTCGGACACCTCCGGCAGTAGATGGGTGCGCTTGAGGTGGCTGAGCTGCATCCGGTGCTCCAGCAGGCGCATGAAGCTGTAACAGTCGATCAGGGTGCGCCCGTCCTCGCGTCCGACGTAGCCGCCGGCGACGAGCGCATTGAGCGCGTCGACGGTGGACAGGACACGCAGCGACTCATCGGCGCGGCCGTGGACCAGCTGCAGCAGCTGGACCGCGAACTCCACGTCCCGCAGTCCGCCGGATCCCAGCTTCAGTTCGCGGGACTTCAGTTCCTCGGGCACGTTCTCGATGACGCGGCGACGCATCGCCTGGACGTCGGGGACGAAATCCTCACGCTGCGAGGCGGTCCACACCATCGGTGCGAGGTTGTCGACGTAGGCCCTGCCCAGGTCGAGGTCACCGGTCATGGGACGCGCCTTGAGCAGTGCCTGGAACTCCCAGGTGGATGCCCACTTGCGGTAGTAGGTCAGGTGGGAGTCCAGGGTGCGGACCAGGGCGCCGTGCCTGCCCTCGGGACGCAGCGCGGCGTCCACCTCGAAGAAGCACCGGCATCCGATGTTGATGAACTCACCGGCCAGCCGGGTGGTGTCGGCGTCGGCAGGTTCCGCGACGAAGATGACGTCCACGTCGGAGATGTAGTTCAGCTCCAGGGCCCCGCACTTGCCCATCGCCAGCACCGCGATCTTCACCGGGACCGGCCCGGTCGGGAAGACCTTGGCGACAGCGACGGAGAGCGCGGCGGTGAGGGCGGCGTCCGCGGCATCGGCCAGCCGGTCGGCGATGACCTCGAAGGGCACGAAATCGGGGTACCCGGTCCGGCCCTTGGGGGTGGGCGACTCACCACGCCGGGGGACGAAGGTGCCGGCCAGGTCGATGGCGGCGACACGGGCGAGAATGGTGCGGTAGGCGGTACGCATCGCGCGGTCGGCGTCCGCGCCGGTGACCGTGGCGCGCCGCAGCAGGGAGTCCGCGGCATGCAGCGGGTCACCGTCCTCGTCGGTGCCCTCGACCTCCTCGGCGCCGACCGAGTCCAGCATGGTGGTGAGCATGGCCCGGCCGCCGGGCAGCTCCTCGCCGAGCAGCGGCCAGATCTCCGGATTGGCGACGACATGGTCGCCGAGCAGGGTGGACGCCCCGAACAGGCCCAGCAGCCGGACCCGGAACACGTGGTCGGTGTCCAACCGGTCCTGCAGACCCGCAGGGTCGTCGGTGGCCTGCATGAGGCGGACGATGTTGTTCAGTGCCTGGTCCGGGTCACCGGTCGCCGCCAGCGTCCAGAGGAGGTCGAGCCGCTCCTCTGTGTCCCACCCCAGGGCCGCCAGATCGGCGGCGGCGTGGGGGCGGCTCAGCCCCAGGGACGCCGCGGAGGGGATGCGGGATCGAGAGGTGCGTGGCTGGTTCACCGGAGTTCCGTCCTAGTCCCGCCGGAACCTGGGTGACAGGCCGGCGACGTCGATGATCTCCCCACCATCGTAGTGAACGCCGCCCACCGGCGGGACGCCGTGGTCCCGAACCGGTCCTAGAACTCCAGGTTGTGCGCGAGCTCCCAGGGGGTCACCTGGGACTGGTAGGACTTCCACTCACGCCACTTGTTGCGCAGGAAGAACTCGAAGACGTGCTCGCCGAGTGCGTCGGCGACCAGTTCGGACTTCTCCATCTCGTGCAGTGCGAGATCCAGGTCGGTCGGCAGGTCCTTGTAGCCCATCGCCATCCGCTCACGGCGGGTCATGTGGGCGATGTCCTCTTCGGCCGGGGGCATCAGCTCGTAGCCCTCGCGGATGCCCTTGAGGCCTGCGGCCAGCAGGACCGCGTAGGTGAGGTACGGGTTCGCCGCGGAGTCGGGGCTACGCACCTCGACGCGACGGGAGGCCGGCTTGTTCACCGTGTACATCGGGACGCGGATCATGGCCGAACGGTTCGCTGCACCCCAGGTGGCTGCGGTCGGGGCCTCGGCGCCGCTGGTGACACGCTTGTAGGAGTTGACCCACTGGTTGGTCACCGCGGAGATCTCCGGGGCGTGCTCCAGGATGCCGGCGATGAAGGACTTCGCCGTCCCGGAGAGGAAGTACTCGTCGTCCGGGTCGTGGAAGGCGTTGGTCTCCCCCTCGAACAGGGACATGTGGGTGTGCATCGCCGAACCGGTCAGGTCACGGAAGGGCTTCGGCATGAAGGTCGCGCGCACACCGTTGCGCTTCGCGATCTGCTTGATGATGTAGCGGAAGCTCATGATGTTGTCCGCCATGGACAGCGCATCCGCGAAACGCAGGTCGATCTCCTGCTGGCCCGGGGACGCCTCATGGTGCGAGAACTCCACGGAGATACCCATGGACTCCAGGGCGGTGATGGCGTCCTGCCGGAACTGCGGGGCGGCGTCGGTGACGGCCTGGTCGAAGTATCCGCCGGTGTCGGCGGGCACGGGACGCCCGTCGGGGCCGTTCTCCTCCTTGAGGAGGAAGAACTCGATCTCCGGGTGGATGTAGCAGTTGAAGCCCTGGTCCGCGGCGATGTTCATCTGGCGACGCAGCACCTGGCGCGGGTCAGCCCAGCTGGGCTCCCCGTCGGGCATCGCGATGTCACAGAACATGCGGGCGGTGAGGTTCGTGGACCCGTCGGAGTTGTCCAGCGGAAGGATCTGGAAGGTGGACGGGTCGGGACGCGCGATGGTGTCGGACTCCACCACGCGGGAGAAGCCCTCGATCGAGGAGCCGTCGAAGCCGATCCCCTCCTCGAAAGCACCCTCGAGTTCAGCCGGAGCGACAGCCACGGACTTGAGATATCCCTGGATGTCCGTGAACCAGAGGCGGACGAAGCGGATGTCCCGTTCCTCAAGGGTCCGGAGAACGAATTCCTGTTGACGACTCATGGCGACCATCGTATCCACGGATTGACCCCCGGTGTCGGGGTCCCCCTCTCCCCACGCGTGATGTTACAAGTCGTTAACACTGCACCGCCGATAGTGGCACAATGCTGTGACATGTCTGACTCCACAACTGCACCCTCCGTCGGTTACCTCGCCCCCACCCGCCAGGTCCGGATCGGGGATCTCCGCAAGAAGAAGGCCACCGGCGAAAAATGGGCCATGCTCACCGCCTACGACTACTCCACCGCCCGCGCCCTGGCCGACGGCGGCGTGGAGTGCCTGCTCGTCGGTGACTCCGCCGCGAACGTGGTCTTCGGGTACAACCAGACACAGCAGATCAGCCTCGACGAGATGATCTACATCGCCGCCGCTGTCGTCCGCGGTGCGGGCAACGCCCTCGTCATCGCCGACCTCCCCTTCGGCACCTACGAGGCCTCCGACGAGCAGGCCGTCCTCTCCGCCTCGGAGATGATGCGGCGGTCCGGTGCCGCCATGGTGAAGATCGAGGGTGGCGTGCGCATCGCCCCGCGCATCCGCGCCCTGGTCAACGCGGGTATCCCGGTGTGCGCCCACGTCGGTTTCACCCCGCAGTCGGTCAACGCACTGTCGGGGTTCAAGGTGCAGGGACGCGGGGACGCCGCCGAGCAGCTCCTCGCCGATGTCCGCGCCGTCGCCGAGGCCGGTGCCGACATGGTCGTGCTCGAGATGGTCCCCGCGGAGGTCGCGGCGAAGGCCACCGCCGAGGTGGGGATCTCCACCATCGGTATCGGTGCCGGCCCGGACACGGACGCCCAGGTGCTGGTGTGGCACGACATGGCCGCGTTCCCGGCGGACGGTCACCGGCCGAAGTTCGCCAGGCAGTGGGCGCAGGTCGGCGCGGACCTCACCGCCGCCGCGGCGTCCTACAAGCGGGAGGTCGCCGAGGGCACCTTCCCCGCCGCCGAGCACTGCTTCTGAGCGGTAGGAGTCAGTCCTCGTCCCACTCGTCGGCGGCCTCGGAGCGGGCTCTGGCGGTCGCCAGGGCGCGGCGGGCGGCGTCCTCGGAGTCGTAGGGGCCCATGCGGGTGTCCCACCCGTGCTTCTTTCCCTGGGTGACGTCACCGGTGGAGGTGTCGAAGTACCACTTCTGGTCGCTGTCGGTCATGCCACCGAGTGTACCCGTCGGACGCCGTCACAGGAGGCCGGCGACGATGACACCGAGCGCGACGACCCCCAGAATCACCGAGCACACCGCGATCCCCATCACCGCCCCCGTCTCCGGACGCAGCCTGCCGTTCGCCACCCCGTCGACATCCCTGTCGTACCGGGTGCGCTGGCCGGCGTAGATCCACAGTCCGGCGAAGCCCAGCAGACCCGTCACCAGGATCACCGGGCGGCCGTAGGACGAGACCCAGGACAGCAGCGCGGTCGCCGTGAGGATCAGCCGCATGGCGGTCCGGCTCCAGGACAGGCTGGTCCGTTCCGGCTGCAGTCCCGGGTCCCGCGTCGGTCTCATGTCAGGACCATCAGCCCGAGAAGCACCGCCGCGAGGATCGACCCGGCGGACAGCACGGGGACGATCGAGGGGGCAGGCAACGGCTCATCCCGACGCATGGCGCGTTCGATCCGCAGCCACCGCACCGCGGACCCCGCCGCGAGCAGGATCCCCACCGCGATGGCGCACAGTGCCGCGAATGTCCGGATCCCCGGTTCCAGGACCGAGTCCGGCAGGGCCTCGGTACCCACACCGCCGGCGATGAAGGCCAGCGCGGTACGCATCCAGGCGAGGAAGGTCCGCTCATTGGCGAGCGTGAAGCGCGGGTCGGGTTCCTCACCGTCCGGGAAGAACCACCTCGACACCGCCGACCTGTCGTCGGCGGCCGGTCCGGGGTCGCTGTCCGTGTCACGCTGTGCAGTCACGCTGTCCAGTCTATGGGTCAGCGGGAAAAGAAGGGTCGAGAGGGTCTGTGAGCCGGATTCTGTTCCACCCGGCAGCGCCCGGAGGCGCCACCGGAGGTGGTGATCATCCATCTACGACGACCGTTGCCGGCCGCCTCTAGCGGTCTACCTGCCCCTTGTCCGACGAGCAGCCGTCGGGGCACATCGCACCACCGGCCCCGGAGGGTTGCGGTGCGAGCACGTGACCTTGCTCCCGGTGGGGTTTACCCAGCTGCCCCGGTCACCCGGGGCACTGGTGCGCTCTTACCGCACCTTTTCACCCTTACCCGGCATACACCGGGCGGTCATTTTCTGTGGCACTGGCCCGCGGGTCACCCCGGGTTGCCGTTAACAACCACCGTGCTCTGAGGAGTCCGGACTTTCCTCGACCCCGGCCTGCTCCCTCGACGGGAACGGTTCCGGGAGCCGCGATCACCCGACCCTCTCGACGCCGTTCACGATAGCAGTGCGCAGCACGGAAACCCTCACAGCCCCCGCAGATAGTGGGTGTCGTTGAACTCCCTGACCACGGAGCGCTCCGGGTAGAACTCAGCGACGGACAGGCCCGCGAGATCCAGGTGCAGCGTCGAGTACACCGTCGCCGGCGCCTTCAGCGCCGAACGCAGGATCGCCTTGATCGGTGACACGTGGCTGACGAGCAGCACGGTGCGTCCTCCCCCGCCGGCCAGCAGCTCGTCGACCAGACGGTCGCAGCGGGACGCCACGGCGTCCATCGACTCCCCGCCGACGGTCGGTACGGAGGGATCGGCGACCCAGTCGGCGTGCTCGGCCGGCCAGCGGCGGTGGACCTCATCGAAGCCGAGGCCCTCCCAGACGCCGAAGTCGGTCTCGATGAGATCGTCTGCCCCGGTGACGTCCAGGTCGAGGGCCTCGGCGGCGGACTCGGCGGTCTGCCGCGCCCGCAGCAAGGGAGAGCTGTAGATCGCGTCGATCCCCTCACCCTGGTCCTGCCGGGTCCGCAACCAGGACGCTGCCCGTGCCACCTGGGCACTGCCCAGGTCGGTCAGGGCGGGGTCGCTGCGACCGGAGAAGACGCCGGCCACGGACATCGGGGTCTGCCCGTGGCGCAGCAGGAGCAGGCGCAGGGGGGCCTGCCCGGAACCGAACCAGTCCGGACGCGAGCTCCCGGTATCCTTCTCAGCCACGGGTCACTCCCCCGTCCGCAGCAGCAGGACGCCGCACTCCGGGCAGGTGACCTGCCGGGACAGCGGGGTGTTGGCGATGCGTCGTGCCGCGGAGTGGTCGAGTTCGATGCAGCAGCACCGGCAGGTCGACCCGGCGAGTTCTGCGGCACCCATTCCGTGCTCGGCCTCATTCTCCTCGTAGACCGTCCGCAGCTCCGGGGACAGTGCGTCCCGCAGTGCCGTCGAGCGCTCCTGGAGCCCGTCGAGTTGGACGCGGATCTCGCCGGACACCGCGGCAGCCTCCTCCCGGGCGCGGTGGAGCGCCTCGTCGACCTCGCCGTGGGGCGTGTCCTCCTCGCCGATCCGTCCGAAGGTGGCCAGGGTGCGTTCCTCGCGGTCGATGTCGGCCTCGATCTCGGCCAGGCGGCGCTCGGCGACCTGGAGGTCGTGCTGGAGGTCGCGGCGCCGTTCGCGGTCGGTGTCGGCGCGTAGTCCGGCGAGGTCGTCCCGTCGGCGGGCCCGCAGTCGGGCGGCGTCGGCCTGCAGCCGGTGCACCGTGCCGGTCATGTCGTGGGTGATGCGGCGGGTGCTCAGTGCATGGCGTCGGACCTCGTCGGCCTGCTGCTCGAGCCGTTCGACGGTCGCGGTCTCGGGCAGTGCGTCCAGTCGGGCGGTGAGCAGCCGGATCCGGTCGTCGACGCCGACGAGTTCGGTGAGGGTCGTCCGGTCGGTGTCGGTGAGTACGACGGGCGGGGTGGTCATGGGCGGTCCTTTGCTGCAGAGGTGGAGCTGTGGTGCAGCGTCCAGGGGTCGGTACGCAGGTCGATCACCGAGGCGCTCAGCCGTGGATCGGCACCCAGCAGGTCGGCGGCCTGGGCGCACCAGGGGAACTCACTGGCCCAGTGGGCGGTGTCCACCACCGCACAGCCGCCGGCACGCAGGTGCTCGTCGACGGGGTGATGACGCAGGTCCGAGGTGACGAAGCAGTCCACGTCGAGGCCGAGGACGGTGCCGAGGAAGCTGTCACCGGATCCGGAGGCCACCGCGACGCGCCGGATCATCCGGTCGGGGTCGCCGGCGGCGCGTACGCCCCACTCGGTCGCGGGCAACCGGTCGGCGACGCGGGCGGTGAACTCGCGCAAGGTCATCGGGGTGTCAAGCTCCCCGACCCGGCCGATACCGGTGGCGGTGAGCGGGTCGACACCCTCGGGCACCGGGGTCAACGGTGCACCCGGGGTGACGCCGAGAAGTTCCGCAAGCCGGTCGTTGACACCGGGTCGGGCGGAATCCGCGCTGGTGTGGGCGGCGTAGAGAGCGACCCCTGCCCGGATCAGCCGGTGGATGATGCGGCCTTTGGGGTGGGTCACGGGCACGCCGGTCACCCCGCGCAGCAGTGGCGGGTGGTGGACCAGCAGGAAGTCTGCACCGTCGGCGATCGCGGCGTCCGCCACGGCGTCGGTGCAGTCGAGGGCGACGCGGACGGTACGGACGGTGTCCGCGGGGTCGCCGCAGACGAGTCCGCAGGCGTCCCAGGATTCCGCGAGGTCCGGCGGATAGGCCTGTTCAATGAGCGCGACGACGTCTCCGACGGTCGCCGGCGAGGTGGGATGGGCGGAGTTGTTCACGTGGTCAACGATAGCGTCCTACGGCAGAGTGCCCCGGTTTCTGGCACTGTAGGGCCTGTGGCAGATTCATCGGACAGCATGCCGGCCCCGGGGCCGGAGACCCGGATCCTTCTCGTCGATGTCGACGGGACACTGGTGGATTCGTTCCCCGGGATCCGGGACAGTTTCCTGCACGCCCTGGCGGCCAACGGGGTCCCCGCGCCCCCGGACGACCAGGTGGCGCGGATCTCCGGCCCGCCGATGGAGGACACCCTCCGTGGTCTGGGCCTGGAGGGGGAGCTCCTTGACCGCACCTACCGGACCTACCGCGAGGACTACTCCGGTGGAGGCTGGCAGACCGCCGAGGTCATCCCGGGGATGCGTGATCTCGTGCAGTCCTGGAAGGACGCCGGGTACGTGCTCGCCACCGCGACCTCGAAGGTGGAGACCACCGCGCGGCTGATGCTGGAGCGCTTCGACCTGCTCGACCTCTTCGATGTCGTGGCGACCGCCTCCGGCGAACGGGGCGGTCGGCGGGCCAAGGCCGACGTCATCGCCTACGCACTGGAACAGCTCGGCCTCGACGCCACCCCGGTGGACGACGGCGGCCCGGAGCACCGCGGCAACGTGCTCATGATCGGTGACCGGATCCACGATGTCGAGGGTGCCCACGCCTACGGTGTGCGCAGTGTCCTGGTGGACTGGGGTTACGGCGACCGCGCCGAGCACAAGGCCTCGGACTGGTCGGTGGCCGATGTCGACGAACTCAGCCGGGTCGTGGCGGACTGGGCGGATGCACGCCCGCAGATCTGTGTGGTGTGCACCGGTAACATCTGCCGGTCACCGATGGGCGAGATCATGCTGCGGGACGCGCTGACGGAGCAGGGCCTCATCGGCGAGGTGAAGCTCAACTCCTGCGGCACCACCGGCTGGCATGTCGGTGAGGCCGCCGATCCGCGGGCGGCGGCGTGCCTGGAGCGGGCGGGGTACAGCGCCTCGGGCCATGCGGCGGCCGAGTTCGGCCCCGAGCACCGGGACGCCGACCTCTTCCTCGTGATGGATGACGCGAACCGCAGGGCCCTGGTGAAGGTGGGGGTCGATCCGGAGAAGATCCGGTTGTTCCGCTCCTTCGGCCCGGCCGGCGACAAGGAGGTCGCCGACCCCTACTACGGGGAGGACGCCGACTTCGAGCGTGCCGAACACCAGCTCGCCGAGGCGCTGCCGGGGGTCGTCGAGTGGGCCCGGGCGAGGGTCCTCGACTTCTGAGCCGCCTCTAGCGCAGGTCGGCGACCGCGGAGTCCGTTTCCCCGTGACGGGAGCAGACAGCGGTCCAGCCGTGCGGGGTCACCTGGACGACGCGGCGGCGTCCGCACTCCGGGCAGAAACGGGGGGCGTCGAGGCCTGCCTTCTGGGCCGGCGAGTACTCGATCCACTCCCCCTCCCCCAGATCTGCCCCGGTGTAGGGATCCCAGGGTCCGGCCCCTTTCCTTCCTGCCACCGTCACACGCTCCGGGAGAGGACCTTGATGGGCAGTCGCATGCGGTCCATCATGTCCATGTCCTGTTCGGCCGGGCGGCCCAGTGTGGTGAGGTAGTTGCCGACGATGATGCCGTTGATGCCGCCGGTCAGCCCCTGTTCCACGCCCATGTCGCCGAGGGTGAGCTCGCGGCCACCGGCGAAGCGCAGCGTGGTGGCGGGCATGGCGAGCCGGAACATGCCGATGGCGCGCAGGGCGTCCTTGCCGTCCATGACCTCCATGTGGCCGAAGGGCGTGCCCGGGCGGGGGTCGAGGAAGTTCAGCGGGACCTCATGGGGGTCGAGCTCGGCGAGCTGCACGGCGAACTCGGCGCGCTGTTCAGGGGTCTCCCCCATGCCGATGATGCCGCCGCAGCAGACCTCGATACCGGCGTCCTTGATCATGAGCATCGTCTCGCGGCGCTCTTCCCAGGTATGGGTGGTCACGACCTCGGGGAAGTAACTGCGGGCGGTCTCGAGGTTGTGGTTGTAGCGGTGGACGCCCACGGCCTTGAGTCGGACGACCTGTTCCGGGGTGAGGATGCCGACCGAGACGGCGACGTCGATGCCGTCGACATTGGCGTAGATCTGCTGGACCGCGTCCTCCAGCTGGGACATGAGTGCCTCGTCGGGGCCCTTGACGGCGGCGACGATGCAGAACTCGCTGGCGCCGGTCTTGGCGGTCTGGCGGGCCTGTTCGATGAGCTGGGCGATGTCCAGCTTCGTGGAGCGCACCGGGGACTCGAAGAGCCCGGACTGGGAGCAGAAGTGGCAGTCCTCGGGGCAGCCGCCGGTCTTGAGGCTGACGATGCCCTCCATCTCGACCTCCTCGCCGCACCACTTCACCCGCACCTCGTGTGCGAGGGCGAGCAGGTCGGGGATGCGGTCGTCTGGCAGGTCCAGGACCTTGATGAGGTCGTCGTAGTCGAGGCCCTGTCCTTCGTCGAGGACGCGGGCACGCGCGGTGGTGAGTATGTCCGTCATGGAACATACTCTAACTTGAACAGTGTTCAGGTGCCAGTCAGAACCGTTCGTCGTCGCGGGAATTGCGGTCCGACCAGGCCCTGCTGTTCCTGCTGTGGCCGTAGCGGTCGGCGAGTTTGCGTTCCCGGCTGACCGTCGCAGCGTCCTTCTCCGGGACCACCTCCTCCGGGGCGGGTGCAGGCTCCGGGGTGGCGACGGGTTCCGGGGCG
>NHCFD04200__coassemble_273_pt1 | contig 24622 bp, 20 predicted proteins | sample NHCFD04200__metabat2_high_PE_017 | metagenome-assembled genome bin NHCFD04200 | reverse complement strand
ACCGGCGTGGACGAGTCCGCCAACGGTTCGCTGCCCTACGCATCCTCCCTCTGCGGAGCCTGCTTCGACGCCTGCCCGGTGAAGATCAACATCCCCGAGATGCTCACCCGGCTGCGCAACGAGGACCAGGAGGTCAACCACAACACCCGCCTGCCGCACACCCAGCTGGACGCCGCACTCGACGGCGCGAAGTGGATGATGAGCGACGGCCGGCGCATGGGCCTGGTCGAGAAGGGCCTGCCGATCGCCAACCGGCTGTCCCCGAAGGCCGGCCTGTGGGGGCTGCCCGGCGTCGCCGGGAAATGGACCTCCTCACGCGATGTCCCGCAGCCGCCGAAGCAGTCCTTCCGCAGCTGGTTCAAGGACCGTGAGAAGAACGGCGAGAAGGGAAAGAACAATGACTGACGCACGCACCGAGGTCCTCGCCAGGATCCGGTCGTCCCTGGGCCTGCGCGACGGGGAGAACAGCACCCTGCCCGCCGGGGAGACCACCGACATCCCACGGAACTACCGCCGCAGCGGCGACCTCGCTTCCGGCTCCCCCGAACTCGTCGACCTCCTCGTCGACCGTCTCGAGGATTACGACGCCACCGTGCGACGCGTCGCGGACACCGACGGCGCCATCGCGGACGCGGTGGCGTCCTACCTGGCCGACCGCGGTCACGGTGGGGACGGGAACACCGTCGTCGCCCCCGCCGACGTCGACGCCCGATGGCTCGGTTCCTTCGAGGACGCCGGCGGCGAGGTCCTCCAGGACTCTGCCTCCGCCCCCCTCTCCGTGGCCGACCTCGACCGGGTGGACGCCGTGGTCACCGCGTCCTTCTGCTCGGTGGCGGAATCGGGGACCATCCTGCTCGCCGGACCGGACTCCGGACGCCGCGCCACGACCCTGGTCCCCGACCACCACGTCGTCGTGGTGAAGGTCGCCGACATCGTCGAACTGCTGCCCGAGGCCGTCACCCTGCTCACGGGCGCCGGTCTGCACACCTCCCCGGTGACGATGGTCGCCGGGCCGAGTGCCTCGGTCGACATCGAGCTGGTGCGTGTGCAGGGCGTCCACGGGCCGCGGACCCTGGACGTGGTGCTCGCGGGGTAGTCACTCCCCGGCGGGGAGGTTGCGCTCCGCCGGCTTCCGGATGAAGACGACGGAGGCCAGCGCACCCACCAGGGCCAGCACGGCGGCGATGATGAAGATGCCGTGCAGTCCGTCCAGGAAGAACTGCAGCGACTGCTGCGCCAACGGCGCCGACTGCTCCGCGATCGCCCGGAACTGGCCCGCCTCGGCGGCCTCCTGGGCGACATCCCGGAACTGGTCGGGAATCGGCAGACCGTCCAGCCCGGACCCGACCTTGTTCGCCAGGTACGCGCCGTAGACCGCCACACCGAAGGCCGTGCCGAGCGGCAGCGCCGTATTCGCCAGACCACTGGCCATGCCCGTGCGGGACGCCGGCACGACCTCCACCGCCAGACTCATCACGTGCGGCAGCATGAGGCCGGTTCCCGCACCCATCACCACGAGCATCGGCAGCAGTGTCTGCCAGCCCGAGGACGCGTCCAGCCGCAGCCCCAGCATCAGTCCGGCGGCGACGACGACCATGCCGACGGCCTGCACCCACCCCACCGGGATCCACGTCACCGCCCGGATACCGACCGCCGAGAAGATGATCATCGGCACCGCCAGACCACTGGCCACGTAGCCGATCTCCAGGGCGGACAGCCCCAGCTGACCCGACATCCACAGAACCAGGAACGGCAGCATGCCGAAGCTGAACATGCGGGACGCGAAGGCGTTGAAGGTCACCGTGGCGAAGGAGGGGATACGGAACAGGCGGAAGTCCACCATCGCGGCGTCCTTCTTGTTCATCTCCCAGAGGATGAGCGCGGCGAAGAGGAGCACACCGGCGATGAGCGCGGCGAGGATCGCGTGATCCGTCCAGCCGCGGTTCTCGCCGTCGATGATGCCGTAGTTCACCAGCACCAGGGCACCCACCGTCAGCACCATGGCGAACGGGGCGACACGCGGCGCCTTCTGCTGCGACGGATCGCCCCGACGGTGCAGGTCAGGAACACAGAACAGGGTGGCGAGGATGACGAGGACGCCGATCGGGATGTTGATCGCGAAGATCCACTTCCACTGCCCCGTCTCGACCAGCGCACCACCGATGAGCGGGCCGAAGGCACTGGCCGCGCCACCGATGCCCATCATCGCGGCGACCGCCTTCGTACGCTTGGCGGAGTCGTCCGGGGAGAAGGCGTCCGACAGCAGCGGGGTGGCCGTACCGAAGACCAACGCACCACCGGCACCCTGGAGGGCTCGGAAGGCGATGAGGCCTGCCTCCGAGCCGGTGACGGTACAGCCGATGGACGCCGCGAGGAAGACGACGTGTCCGATGAGGAAGATCGTGCGGCGTCCGATGATGTCCGAGAGGCTCGCAGCGGCGAGCATGAGGGACGCGAAGGTCAGCGAGTAGGCGTTGATGACCCACTGGGAGCCGGACAGGGTCAGCCCGAGATCCTCGCGGATGGCGGGGAGGGCGACGAGGACGATCGTGATGTCCAGCGTCATCATGATGGTGGAGACCGCGGAGACACCGAGACTCCAGCCGACGATGCCCCGGGACGACCGGTCGGGGTCGGCCTTGGCCTTGACCTTCCGGTGCCTTCCCGGGCTTCCTCGGCCGGTCCGTGCGCTGGGTGCGGTAGTCATTCCAGTCACTGTATCGGAGGGGAACGCGGTTGTGGTGGAACAGTGGTCACAGAAGTCTCATTCAGCCCCAGGCAGCCCCATGCAGCCCCAGGCATGACGGAACCCCCGCGTCCGTCCGGGATGGACAGGCGCGGGGGTTCCGGGACCCTTTGACGGGACGCTGTGGCTCAGAGACCGCCGAGCAGCAGATGGAGCAGATCGCCGACAATTCCAACGAGACCGGAAACGAGACCCATTGTTTTCCTCCTGAGGAAAATAGGTTGAGGTGAGGGTAGATGTTCAGGCCGTCCGGGTGTCCGGATCAGCGCTTCGAACACCCATGAATGTATGGGGGTAGCACTATCAACTGATTGCCTGGCCGTTACAGGTCAGTGACAGCACCTGTTTCCGCCGTGTTACACCAGGGTTTTCCTCTACTCTCTCCCGCTTCCGACCCGGTATGCGTAAGGTGGCCCGCATGAATGAATCTCCTTTCAATGCCACGCTGACCGTCGGCCGGCTCGAGCTGCCGAACCGCATCGTCCAGGCCCCCATGGGCCGCCTCCGCGCCGACCTGGAGGGACGCCCCGGCGATCTCATGGTCGAGTACTTCCGGCAGCGCGCCGGTATGGGCCTCATCGTCACCGACGGCACCTCCCCGTCCCTCGACGGCCGCGCCATGTACACCCAGCCCGGCCTGTACTCCGATGACCAGGTCCCCGGCTGGGCCGCCGTCGCCGATGCCGTCCATGCCGAAGGAGGACGCATCGTCGCCCAGCTCATGCACGCCGGCTGGAACACCCACGAGAAGGTCACCGGCCTGCCGGTCGTCTCCGCGAGCGCCGTGGACCACCGCGGCTGGGCGCACGACGCCGAAGGTAACCGTCTCCCCTACGAGACCCCTGTCGCCCTCGACGCCGAGGGCCTCACCCGGATCCGTGCCGACTTCGCCGCCGCCGCCCGCCGTGCCGTCGACGCCGGACTCGACGGCGTGGAGCTCCACTCCGCCAACGGCTACCTGCTGCACTCCTTCCTCGCCCCGAACTCCAATATCCGCGACGACGAATACGGCGGATCCCCGGAGAACCGGGCACGCTTCGTCATCGAGGTCGCTGCCGCAGTCGCCGAGGAGATCGGCGCCGACCGACTCGGCATCCGCATCAGCCCCGGCATGACGATCCAGGGTGCCGTGGAAGACGACGACGCCGTCGCCGCCGAGACCTACCGGCACCTCATCGACGGCCTCAACGCCCTGGGTGGCGGCTCCGGCATCGCCTACCTCAACCTGGCCCAGCCCACCCTCGACGGCGAGCTGGCGACCGGCATCCGCGAGCAGTTCAACGGCCCCGTCTTCGCCAACCGGACCACCGGCACCAAGCAGGTCAGTACGCGGCAGGACGCGCTGGACATCCTCTCGCTCGGCTACGACGCCGCCACTGTCGCCCGCCCTGCCCTGGCCAATCCCGACCTCGTCGTCCGGTGGACCGCCCCGGATTACACGGAGGAGTCGCTCAACGCCCCGGACCCGAAGACCTTCTACTTCGGCGGCGAGAAGGGCTACACCGACTACCCGACACTCTGACGGGTACCTGTCTTCCCCCGCGTCCTCCCGCTGCGCGCCCACTCCGCGCCCCCTTTCTCCGCAACTCACCCTCACAGGCAGTTGGAATCCCCGATTCGCTGCCGGTGAGGGTGAGTTGGCGTCGGTACGGTGACCGATCTCCACTTTCCCTGCCAAAATGCCCCGCAGCTCGCCCAGACCCTGTTAACTCACATCCATGGGGAAATTCGGGGGAGAACACTGGGACGCCGCAGAATCCGATGGACGGATCAGACCTGGACGCGGTCCGCTCTTCACGCGACGCGTCCTGCCCGGACTCGCGCCGATGCTGCGCAAGGAGGCACTGGACAACGGTGTCCCGCGCAGCGTCGTCGACGCATCGGACCGGCCCACCCGAGGTGTGGTGATACCGCCGGAGGCCGAGGGGCCTTTCCCGGAACGTCTCGGGCCTTTCGGCTGGTCGAGCGAAGATCCCGGCCCCTTCCGTTGGGACATCATCACCCGCCTCCGGGCCCACTGGCTGCTCTGCCAGGACGCAGTCGCCTGCGGGTGGGACGCGCTGGCGATGCACGGTCTACCGCACTGGGCAGACAGCGAACCGGTCGACCTTTACTCGACGCGCACCCGGCGCAATGCCGGCAGCCGGTTCGGTGCACGCTTCCGCCCGATGCCGGCGAAGCTCACTACCGTCTGCCCCGACCGACTGTTCCCCACCCTGCGGTGCGTGGACGCGGCAACTGCTCTCGCCCAGTGCCTCTCCACAGTCGCCCGGGGAAAGAAGACCTGGTGGGCCCCTGCGGTACCCGGGTTGGACGACCGGGAAGTACGTATGGTCCAGCTCATCGACGCCACCTACCAGTGCACCTATCTCACTGCCGACCAGATCCTCGCCGCCGCCTACCGCAAGGTGAACCGACGCGTCCTCGAGGATCTGCTGACGTTGTGCGACTACGGGGCGCAGTCCCCGATGGAGTCCGTGCTGCGACTGATGGTGCGGGACACGCTGGCGGACATCGGCGGGGAGCCCACCTGGACCTCACAGGTGACTGTGTCACTGACCGACGGCCAGGTGGTCAAGGACAGTCACCGAGGGAAGAAGACCACTCCCGATCTGGCATGCACCAGTCTCCGCGTCGCCCTGTACTACGACGGTCGGCATCACGACGGCGACGACCAGACGGACACCGACTTCCGGCTGTTCCAGCAGCTGAGGGGGGTGGGGTGGGAGGCGGTGCGGATCAACCGGGCTCTGCTGGCCGACCCGGAGGAACTGATGAAGCAGGTCAACGCCGCCATCTCCCGCGCGGCTGCGGCACCTGCCGCAGAATGACGCACCTCTGCCCTTCCCCGAACTCGTCACGCCCCCTGTTCCCGCCAACTCACCCTCAGAAGCAGCGGAAAGTGTGGATCGGCTGCCGGTGAGGGTGAGTTGCGGAGGAATGTGGGGGGGCGGGGAGTGGTGGACGCGGACGCAGTCGGCGGGCAGCTACTTCCTGCAGGTCACGATCGGCGAGGGGTCGTACTTCGTCGTCGTGGTGTTCCGGGAGACCTCACGACCCGAGAGATCACGCACCACGCGGGTGTCCGTGGTGGTGAACCCGCGCGAGCCCGAGGACGGGGAGCACTTGTCACCCTCCAGCTCGATACGCTCCGGGTCGGTGTAGTTCGTCTTGGCACCCGGGATCGACTCCACGTCCACGTGCCGCACACCGCGCAGCTTCACCGACACCGAGGAGCTGTCCGCCGAGGCCTGGATCAGCACCGGGGTGTCGAAGGTGTTCTTGAACTGCAGGTCGATGGCACCTTCATAGACCGTCGCCTCGCGTCCCGCGGGGTACCGGCTGATGTAGTAGGAGTGCGCCGTGTGCGCCACATCCTCCATCCCGGCGAAGTAGGACGCGTTGTACAGCGTCGTGGCGAACTGGCTGATGCCACCGCCGACGGCGGTGTCCGCATGGCCGTCCTGGATGACGCCCGCGTCCACGTACCCCTGCGCCTCGCCACGAGGACCGGTGTATCCGTTGAGGCTGAAGGTCTCGCCCGGCAGCACGATCGCACCGTTGACCTGCTCGGCGACCCGGCGGATGTTCACGCCGGAGTCGCTGGCGAAGCCGTCGGTGGAGAATTCACCCATGACGTCGTCGAAGGTCGCCTTCTCCGCCATCTCGGTGGTGTACGTCGCCTTACGGTCGTTGTAGGTCACGTCGTGGTGGCGCTCCCGGGTGTCCAGCAGCTTGTCATCGAGCTTGTCGAGGGTCTTCTCCCAGTCGATCTCCACCCCGTCCTGGGACGGGATGACGGTGAGGTCATTGCCGTTGACCTCGAAGTTCGCGTTGCGGAACTCCACCTCGGTCTGCCCCAGCTGTCCGGTGAGGATCTCCTTGGCGGCCTCGGTGTTCCAGTCGGTACGCAGGCTGTCCCCGTCCGGGACGAAGGTGACCACGCGGCCCATGTCCGCAGGACGCAACACACCTTCGACGTTGTCACGACCGGCGAAAACGAGGTCACCGGAGGTCACCTTGTCGACGACTTCACGGGCGACCTTGTCGGCCTCCTCACGGCTGACGGCGGCCCTGGTCACGTCGGCGTCCACGCTCACCCTGTGGTCGGTGTTGAGCCAGTTGTCGCGGATCGCTGCGTCCACGGCGTCCTGCTCGACGCTCTGACCGTCCACGTCATCGGCGATGTCGGCCTTGCCCTGGTCATTGATGGCCAGGGTGGCGTTCGAGGCGTCCTGACTGAGGTCGTCGGCGACCCGGCGGACGGTACCGCTGACGAGATTGTCGTTGAAGTGACTGACGGTGCCGACCTCGCGGGTCTGCCAGAAACTGGTCAGTCGGGTGATCGGGTTCTTCGGCTGTTCACCGGCCTGGTCGACGGTGGCGTCCCAGTCGACGGTCAGGCCGGAGGTCACCGGGTCGACGGTGGTCTCGAGCCCGCCGGCGGTCACGTCCACCGGGGTCTTCACCTCGTCGGCGAGCTGGTTGCGCAGGCGGACCTCCGCCTGGTTCGGTGACATCCCCCCGATGTCGACGCCGCCGACGGTCACACCGCGGGGCACCGTCCCCTCGGACATGACCAGGTCGGTGGCGTAGAGGACGCCACCGATCCCGAGCACTCCGAGCAGCGTCCACAGCCACCAGAGGCGCCGGAACAGGGACCTGTTGGCGCGTCGGGGTGCGTGGACGTCATGTGTTCTGCTGCTCACGCCCCATACCTTAACCGTTCACAGGCTCCGGTACGCCCGTTGCCGGTCCCGAAGCGCAGATCCGGTCCGCCGCCGTCGTCACCACACCGAGGTCAAGTGATCCGTCGGCGACTGCCGCGACGACGGCATCGAGGACGCCGGATACGGCCGCTGCGTCCATCCCGGAGGACACGAGCGGGGCGTCCGCCCCGGCACGCAGGGCGGTGACCACGGCATCCCCGGGGCTGAAGTGGTCGGTGATCGCCTGCATGCCGGTGAGGTCGTCGGTGTAGATGACGCCGTCGAAGCCCGGCGCGTCATTGACCCCGCTGCGCAGCAGCCCGTAGGACGCCGGATTCAGCGAGGCCGGCGTCTCAGCACCGTTGACACCCTCGACGTCGAAGCCGGGGACCTGCATGTGCCCGACCATCACCGCGACCCCGGGGACCTGCGCCAGTTCGGCGAAGGGCTGCAGGTCCGGACCCATCTGGTCGATCGGCGGGGTGGTGACGGTGCCGAGGTGGGAATCCCCGGTGGCGTGGCCGTGGCCGGGGAAGTGCTTGATCACAGGGGTGACGCCCCCGGCGAGCAGCCCGTCGATGACCGCCCGTCCGTACTCCACCACGACGGCGGGGTCGGCGGAGAAGGCGCGGTCCCCGATGGCGTTGTCGCTGACCGCCTCGCCACCGTCGAGGTCGACGTCCGGCGCGAAGTCCACGGTGATGCCGAGGTCGCGGAGCTTGCGGGCGTGGTCGGTGAACAGTTCGGTGACCTCGGCGGGGGCCATGGTCGCCGTCATCTCCCGGGCGGAGGGCAGCGGGCCGGTGAGGTCGGCGAGCCGTTGGACCTGACCGCCCTCCTCGTCGACGGAGACGGTGAGGTCGCCGCCCGCCCGTTCCTGCAGGGCGGCGAGCGAACGGGCGGGGTCGCCCTGGCCGTTGAGGAGCGACTGGTCGGTGGTGGAACCGATGAAGATGTGGCGGACACCGGCGTCGACGGCGGCAGCGGCGTCGTCGAATCCGGTCACACCGACAGAGAGGGTGGATGCCGCCGCCCGGCGTACCGCCTCGCTGTCCGCGGGGTCGATCTCACCGACGCAGGAGACGGGCTGTTCGGCGGGCGCGGTACCCGGCGTGGTCTCCGAACTCTCTGCCGCGGACGTGGCGACGGAGGTGCCGGAGTCCGTGGAATCGGAGGAGTCGGAGGAGTCGGTCGAACAGGCACCGAGGAGGCTCCCGGAGAGGGTGGCGGTCACCGCCAGGAGTGCGACAGCGGTGGTGCGGCTGCGGGTGGTGGTGCGGGTGTGCCTTCGGGCGTTCATCCTCCCGACGGTACGTGGTGGGACTACGCTCGTGTGCATGAGCAGCGACACGAACGCCCCCACCGATTCTGTCCTCATCGCCTTTGACGGTTCTGACCAGGCGAAAGCAGCCATCCGCTATGCGGCACGACTGCTGTCTACCCACAAGGCGTACATCATCACCGCCTGGGAACCGATCCACCGTCAGGCCGCCCGCGCGGCCGGTGTGGGTGGACTGGCGACCGGCGGCCAGGGGATCAATGAAGACCCCTCGGACTACTCCACCGATCCGGCGTACATCGACGCCACGGAGATCAGCCACGCCGGGGTCGCCCTGGCCGCCGAGCTTGGTTTCGAGACCGAACCCTACCTGGTAGAGTCCTCGACAGCCGTGTGGAGCGCCATCGTCGAGGCGTCCCAGGAGCTGGATGTCGACCTCATCGTCGCCGGTACCCGGGCACTGAGTGGGTGGCAGTCGCTCCTGCACTCCAGCGTGGCGGACAATCTCGTCAAGCACGCCGGTGTCCCGGTGCTCGTCGTGCCCCCGCTCGACGAGCCGCTCCAGTAACAGTTACCGCAGCACCAGACCAGAGGACAGAGAACCCATGCCCTTCGAGACCGACTCCACGCCCCGCCGTAGTCTCGGCCCCGCTGTCGCCTCCGCCGTCGTCGGCGTCGTCCTCGGCGGTCTCGTCGCTGTCGGCGTCGGCATGGTCGCCGACAGTTCCAGTCTGCCGTCGAACAACGTCGACGCGAACGACGCCGTCCTGGGCTCGGTCCAGTACGGCGAGCGGCGCTGACTGACACCACATTGACTCCGACGCTCACCAGGCGCGGGTGGATCCTCTCCACCTGCGCCTGGCTCGTGCTGTGTCTGGCCCAGGCACCGCTGCTGACCGTCGCGGACACCAAGCACGACCTCGTGGCGGACCCGTGGGGGTTCCTCCACCAGGCCCTCTCGCCGTGGACCGATGTCTTCCCCCTGGGCCAGCTGCAGAACCAGGCCTACGGTTACCTCTTCCCGCACGGGCTGTTCTTCGCCCTGCTCTCCTGGCTGCCCGACTGGCTGACCCAACGCCTGTGGTGGACGCTGCTGCTCACGCTCGCCTTCGCCGGCACGGTGAAACTGCTGGACGCGCTGGGCCCGCACGGCACCGGGTCCCGGGCGTCCCGGCTGGTCGCCGCGGTCCTGTTCGCACTCTCGCCGCGGATCATGACCACCCTCGGCGCGATCTCCTCGGAGGCGTGGACGATCGCGCTGGTGCCGTGGATCCTGCTGCCGGTGGTGCGGATCCTGGGCGCGTCTTCCCCGGCCCGCCGACAGACCGCCACCGCCGCCTGTTCCTCGGCGGTGGCGGTGCTGTGCCTTGGGGCGGTGAACGCCGTCGCCTCCCTGGCTGCCGTGCTGCCGGCGGTGATCTGGTGGGTCTGCCACGCCCGCCGACCCACCGCCTGGCGCTTCCTTGCCTGGTGGGTTCCGGCGGGAGTCCTCGCGTGTTTCTGGTGGGTCGGACCGCTGCTGATCCTCGGCCGATACTCCCCGCCGTTCACCGACTTCATCGAGTCCGCGGGGATCACCACCCACTGGTTCAGCCTCGGCGAGGTGCTGCGCGGCACCACGAGCTGGACGCCCTACCTCTCCGACGAGCGTCAGGCCGGTGCCGCACTCGTCGGCGAGCCGGTTTTCGTCGCCGCGACGCTGTTCCTCGCACTGCTCGGCCTGTGGGGACTGTCGGGCATGTCCCGCACCCGGGTGCCTTACCGTCACGTGTGGCTGGTGATGCTGGGCTGCGGGCTGCTCATCTTCGGTGTCGCCGGACCGTTCTCCCCGGTCCAGGACGCCGCCCGGTCCTTCCTCGACGGCGCCGGCGCTCCGCTGCGCAACCTCCACAAGTTCGACGCCCTGGTCCACCTGCCGCTGGTCATCGGCGTCGCCCATCTGCTGGGCCGGGTGAGCGTGCCGGGGTGGGCGCAGCGTGGCCACTGGGCACACCCCGAGAAGCACCGGCCGGTGATCATGGTGACCGCCGTCGGACTGCTCGTCGCCACCCTCACCGCCCCGGCCTGGTCCGCCCGGCTGGTGCCCGTCGACGGTTACCGGTCCGTCCCCTCCTACTGGACGGAAGCCGCGGACTGGCTCAATGACCCGGCGAACGGGGCGGCGGACTCCCGCACGATGATTCTGCCGCGGGCCGCGTCCGCCCGGCAGGACTGGGGAAACACCCGCGATGAGCCGGCCCAGGCACTGCTCGACGTCCCCTGGGTCGTCAGGGACGCGGTACCGCTGGTCCCACCCGAGGCGATCCGCGGGCTCGACGGGGTCCAGCGCGAGTTCGACACGGGGGCTCCCTCGGAATCCCTCGCCGCGGCGCTGACCCAGCAGGGGGTCGGCTATCTGCTGGTCCGCTCCGATCTCACCCGGGTCGCCGACACGCCCGGCGCGCGGTCGGTGCTGCGCACTCTGCGGAACTCCCCGGGGTTCACCGAGGAGGCGTCCTTCGGCGACGGCGACGTGCGGATCTTCCGGGTCGGTGGTGCTGACGGCGCGTCCCCGACCGCCCCGCGGACCGTGCACACCGACGATCTGGATGTCGTCGCCGGTGGCCCGGAGGTCCTGCCCCGGCTGGCCGCCGCCGACGGGGGCACCCCGCGTGACCGCGTCCTCACCGGGGACGCCGGCGGCCTCGGCCTGACCGGGCCCGTCACCGTCACGGACACTCCCGCCCTGCGCGAGCACTCCTACGGCACCGTGACCTCGCCGGATTCCGCGATCCGGGCGGCAGGTGACCCGTGGCGCGGGAGGAACCCGGTGCGCGACTACCCGGTCGACGGCGCACAGACCACCGTCCGCGAGACCGACGGACGCCTGATCCCCAGCTCCGCCGGTGATGATCCGACGTCCTTCGGCGGGGCGGACACCCTCTCCCCGGTCTCCGCCGCCGTGGACGGCGACCCTTCGACCGCCTGGTACCCGGCGTCCGGTTCCCCGGTGAACCAGTCCGTCACGGCGGAGCTCGCGCAGCCGGTCGGGCAGCTGCGCCTCACCGCCCGCGCCCAGGGCTCGGCGCTGCGGCTGCATGTCACGACGCTGCGGGGCGGGAGCACTGTGGCGTCCTCCACCGTGCAGGTACCGGTCGGCCGGGAGAAGACCTTCACCCTCCCCCCGGGTGAAGCCGACCGCGTCGAGCTGCGCATCACCGGTGCCTTCGGCAGTGCCGGGCTCAGCGAGTTCTCGCTCACCGCCCCTGACGGCACCGATGTCACGCCGCGGCGCGACATCGTCGTACCGACCCCGGAAGGACGCGAGGTCTCGCGCTGGGTGCTCGGCCAGGAGATCCCCGAGGGCACGATGCGGCGCGTCATCACGGTCCCGGAGACCGGCGCGACGGTGGAGGTGTCCTCCGCGGACTGCGAGGCCACGACCTCCGTCGACGGGGACGCCGTGCGCTGCGGGCAGAGCCTTGACCTGACCCCCGGGGAGCACACGGTGCACAGCACCGCCCGGTGGGTCGAACTGACGGACACGACGACGGAAGCGTCGGTGTCCGACGGGGATGCCGGCGACCGGATCGTCTACACCCCCACTTCGGTCAACGCCGGCCGGGTCGGGACACTGGATGTCGACGGGACCTCGGTGGAGCTTGAACCGGTGACCGTCAACGGCTGGTCACAGGGCTGGCTCGTCCCCGCGGACCTCGCCCCGGAGATGTCGGACGAGGACCTCGCCGCCGCGGTGTCCGTGGACTTCTCCGCGACCTCGACGTACCGGACCTGGCTGGCGGCGGGGCTCGGCACGGCGGTGCTGCTGCTCGGGGCCTGGGCGCTGCTGCTGTGGCGGGGCCGGGGTGACAGGAGGAGTGTCGGCATCACGCACCCTGAGGTCGGTTCCGTGGAGGTCCGAGCAGCCTCAGACTGCGCGATGCCGACCAGCCGGGTCGCCACCGTCGCCTGGGCAGGGGTCAGCTGGGTCCTCGCCGGCATCCCCGGCGTCCTCGCGGCGGCGGTGACCGTGGGCATCCTGCGGTACGGGCCCCGGGTGTGGTCCGGTGTCCGGCCGTCGTGGATCTTCCTCGCATCCGGCGGTCTGGCGACCCTGCTGCTCACCCGCAGTCCGTGGGGCACCGACGGCTACGCCGGTGACTCCTCCGTCGTACAACTCGCGCTCGTCGTCTGCCTGACCGCGGTCGTCCTGACTCCCCTCGCCCGCCACCACCGCGAGACCGCCCGGCGCGCCGGATCCTCCACCAGCGCGTAGCTCAACGCCGCGACCGGCACCGAGAGGGCAGCGGTCACCGCGAAGACCAGCAGCATCACCACGTAGCCGCCGCTGAACAGGCTGATCCCCAGCAGCGGGAAGACCAGCGACAGGATCGCCATGTGCCACAGGAAGATCGAGTAGGACCAGCGTCCCAGAGCCTGCATCACCGTGCTCTCGAGGAACCGGGACCGCGGGGCCAGGGCCACCGGCACCACCAGTGCCGCAGCGAAGGCGACTCCGCAGGTCGTCCGGCGCGCGAACTCCCCCGGCGAGGCGGAGGACAGCCCCTCCGGTCCGCCGAAGGACGCCAGGACCAGTACCCCGACAGCCAGGGCGACCCACAGGAGGCGGCGTCCGGCCCAGCGTCGGACGGTCTCTGCACGGGGCCCGCCGACCTCCGCCAGCCAGCCCTCGGTCTCCGCGGCGAGCAGGCCGACGCAGAAGGAACCGAAGAAGGCCCAGGGCATGATGTGCGGATTGAGGTCGCCCGTCCGCGGCCCGGCGAGGAAGGGCCACAGCGCACTGAGCACGCCGACGGTGACGATGGCGGCGACCCGGACCGCGCGGCGTCGGCGTCCCACCGCCAGGGCCAGCAGCGGCATGACCAGGTAGAGGAACATCTCCACGCACAGTGACCAGAGGTGTGTCAGACCGCCGATCATGCCGTCGGGGACGTAGTTCTGCAGCAGCAGGAGGTTCGCGACGATCTGGAGGACGCCCGGATCACCGGCGACCGGGAAGAAGGCGATGACGATGATGACGACCGCCAGGCTGGCGGGCATGATCCGGCCCAGGCGTTTGACGTAGTAATCCGCCCAACGGCGGCGTCCTTCCGCGGAGAAGGTGAAGTCGGAGGCGTGGCGTCGCCAGAGCAGGAACCCGGAGAGCGCGAAGAAGACGGGCACGAAGAAGTCGGTGCGCGCGATGATGCGGTTGATGACCGCGCCGGTGTCGTTGCCGGTCTGGAAGGCGGCGTGGGTGAGGATGATCCCGAGCGCGGCGACGGCGCGCAGGCCCTCCAACGCCGGGAGGAAGGGGAGGCGCGACATGGATTCCGATCTTACCCCCGGCACGAGGTTTCTCCCGTTAAACTAGCCCGCATGAAAAAGGTTCTCTCTCACGCGCTCATCGTCATCGGTGCCGCGCTGATCGTCATCGCCATCGCCCTGCCGATCTACGTGTTGCCGAAGGGCAAGGTGATCCCCAAGGACGTCGAGTCCTACACCGTCACCGATGAGACGGAGGGTCGCCTACTGGACGCGGCCGCACTGGCCGCGGGCAAGCCCGTGGGAGACAACGCGAAGAAGCGGGAGTGCCGTGGCGACTCGCCCACCGTCTCCTGTTACATCTGGCCCGATGTGCCGCTCCAGAACCAGCGCCGCGTCATCGCCCAGGAGCCGACCACGGACAAGGAGGTCACCCTCGAGGCGGGTAACACCGTCTTCCGCACCGACCTGCCTGAGCCGCAGAACCTCATCGCTGCGACGATCGACCGCGTCACCCTGACCCGGAAGACCGCCTTCCCGGTCGACAAGCCTGTCTCGTCCTTCGACATGACCGCCCCGACCGTCGGTGGCGGCGTCGCCGAGGAGGACACCCCGGTGTTCGTCCGTGACGGTCTGCAGTACCAGTTCCCCTTCGGCACCGAGAAGAAGGCCTACCCCTACTTCGACGGCCAGGTGCTCAAGAGCCAGGACATCGACTACGTCGACAAGGAGACGATGAAGGGTGAGACGGTCTACCGCTTCGAGCAGACCGTCGCCCCGACCGAGCTGTACCCGAACGTCGAGTCCCGCCTCGACGCCGACGGTGAGCTCTCCGCGGCGGACAAGCAGTCCCTGGCAGCGCTGCGCCTGAAGTTTCCGGCGTCCACCTGGGGCCTGTCCCGCGACGAGGTCGACGGCTGGGACGAGGACGACGAGACCGGCCCCGAGGTCGAGATGTCCCGCTACTACACCGTCAACCGCACGCTGCACGTTCAGCCGGACACCGGCGTGATCGTCAAGGGTGCCGAGGAAGTGTGGATGTACTACGCCCGGGACGACGCCGAGGCCGCCGAGATGGCGAAGCCGGAGAACCGCGAGAAGGAGCTGGCCAACCCGACCCGCACCGCACTGTACTTCCCGGGCGAGTTCAACCAGGCCACCCAGGACTCACAGATGCAGCGGGCGAAGGACGGCCTGAAGAAGATGGACCTCATCGGTCAGTGGCTGCCCTGGGGTGCCGGCCTCATCGGTCTGATCCTGCTGATCATCGGTGTCGTGCTGCACCGCAGCGTGCGGAAGGGCTGAGTGACCTGACCGCAGGTACCCTGCAGAAGTGACCACCACGACCGACGCCACCGTGTCCCGCACCGGGAATCGGTGGCGTCTGTCATGGTGCGTGGTCCTGACGGTGGTCGTGCTGTGGCCGTTCGCCGTGGCCGTGGTGGCCGGGTGGGACCGGGACAGTGCCCTGCTGCTGCGCGACATGTCCGTGCCCGGGTCCATGGCGCTCAACGACCTCGCCACCGGAGCGCACGGACTGGCCCGGGCCGTTCCGCAGGACGCCGTGCTCGCGTTCCTCTCCCCGGCGCTCCCACCGACGGTGGTCGTGGGACTGCTCATGTGTGCCTGTGGTGCGGCGGGTGCATGGGGTGCCACGGTACTGGCGCAGCGGTTCGGCGCCGGGCGCGTGGGCCAGGCGCTCGCGTCTTTCCTCGTGGTGTGGAACCCGTACGTCGCCGAGCGGCTGTTGCAGGGGCACTGGTCGGTGGTCGCCGCCGGGATGCTCCTGCCGCTGGTCGCATGGCTTTCCCTGGAACGTCGTCGGGTGTGGCTCGTGGTGGCGCTCGCGGTGTGCGCGCTGACGCCGACCGGGCTGATCCTGGCGGTGGTGACCGCGGTCGTGGCGTCCGGTTGGCGGTTGTTCTCCCTGGTCCCGGTGGTCGCCGGAGCTGTACTGTCACTGCCCTGGGTCATTCCGTCGCTGGGGGACGCCTCGGCGACCCTCACCGATGCAGGTGGCGCGTCCCTGTTCGCCGCGCGGGCGGAGCCGTGGGTGGGCACGCTCGGTGCCCTCGCCGGGCTCGGCGGGATCTGGAACGCGGACGCCGTGCCGGACCACCGTGTGCCGGTCGCCGGAGTACTGCTCGCCGTGGCTGCCGTGGTCGTGGCGGTGGTGCTGTGGCGACGGGGTGAATGGTCCGGCGGTCTGCGTCGGCTGTCGGTGCTGGCCGTGACTGCGGTGCTGGTGCCTGCCCTGCTGGCGACCGGTCCGGGAGTCACACTGCTCGGCGAGGTGCTGGAGGTTCTCCCCGGGGCAGGGCTGCTGCGGGACACCCAGAAGTTCGTGGTGCTGGCACTGCCCGCACTGGTGGTCCTGCTCGCCCGGGTGGAGGTGCCGGTGCCGCGGGTGGCTCTGAGCGTCCCGACGTCTGCCACGGTCTTCCTCGTCGGCGCGCTCACGTTTCTGCAGGTTCCCGTACTTCCCGTTGACCTGTCCGACCTGCGTCCGACGACGCTCGACCGCGGCTACGCCGATGCCGTGGACGCGGTGGAGGACGCCGGCGCCGGACGTACGCTGCTGTGGCCGCCGGGGAACTACCGGATCCTCGGCGGGCGGCCGGTGCTCGACCCGCTGCTGAAGATGCTGCCCGGTTCCCCGGTGGACCCCGGCTATCTCGTCGTCGACGGGCGGATCGTCGACGGGGACCCGGATACGGTGCGGCTGCTCTCCGACCTCGCGGCCGGCGACGACGGTCTGGTCGAGGCGGGTGTCGACCTGGTGCTCGTCGAGACCGATGCCGCGCAGGACGCCGGGGTCGGGATCCCCGCCGTGCTCACCGACGAGGCGTCCTCCCATGAACTGGTGTGGTCGGCCGACGGGTGGAAGCTCTACCGCGTGCGGTGAGCTTCCGGTCGGGGCACGGGTGTACACAATCGTGACGGATCCTGCGCCTCCGTTGTCTGGGAGGTGAGGATCCGTCACGATCGTGTACAGGGATACCGGGGTGTGGCGGAGACTACTTGCCGCCCAGCGCGCCGGCCTTCCACTCGTCGATGAAATCAGAGTTGTCCCCGGCCCACTCTGCAGCGGCCTTGTCGAGGTTCTCGCCACCGTAGTTGTCGTCGGAGAACATCACGTTCTCCAGGGACGCCAGGTGCTCGTCGTCGAGGACCAGGTTCTGCAGCAGCTGCGCGACATAGGGGTTGTCGTCGGAGAATCCGGTGCGGGAGAAGTTGTAGATGTTCTCCGCACCGCCCATCGCGCCTTCCGGATCCTCGAGGTCACGGACCGGGAAGGCGTCGTAGGCCCAGTGCGGGCGCCACAGGGTGACCAGGATGTCATCGCCGGAATTGGTCGCCTTCTTCAGCTCGGCGAGCATCGCCGGGGTCGAGGAGGTGACGAAATCCCAGTCGTCCAGGCCGTAGACCGGGATAGCCTTCTCGGTCTGGGTGGTGAGACCGGCACTGGGCTCGATGCCCACGATCCGCTTGCCGTAGTCGCTGCCCAGGTCCTTGAGATCGGCGATCGACTGTGCCGGGGAGTCCTCGTTGACCGCGAGGGTGAGCACGGCATTGTCGTACCAGCAGCCCAGCGGTTCGATCGAGTCCTGGTACTGCTCCAGGTACTCCTCGTGGGTGACAGGCAACCATGTGTCCATGACGACGTCGATGTCACCCTGGGAGACACCGGTGTAGCCGGGACCGGCATCCAGCGACTGGATGTCGACGGAGTAGCCCTCGTCCTGGAGCACGTACTTGAGCAGGTGGGATGCGGCGAAGGACTCGTCCCAGCCGTTGAATGCGGCGAGGGTGATCTTCTTGTCGTCGTCGGTGTCCATGGTGTTGACGTCGGACGAGTTCTCGCCCGGGGTGCAGTCGGCGAACTGTGCGGCGTAGGGCTCGTTGCCGTCGTCGCCTTCGACCTCGTCATTGGAGTTCTTCGCTCCGCAGGCGCCCAGGGAGAGGGTAAGTGCGCCGACCGCGAGGGCCGAGGCTACGGTGCGGGTCTTCGTTGCGGTGATGTGCATGATGTCCTCCTACGCGTCCTGACCCTGCTGTGCGCGGGCCTTGGCCAGCGGGGTCTTGTTTCCGAGTCCGGCGGTGACGCGGTCGAGGAAGACCGCGAGGATCACCACGGCGACACCGGCGTTGACACCCAGCGGGACATTGATGCTGCTGATCGCGGAGGTGATGTCCGCGCCGAGTCCCGGGGCACCGGCCATACCGGCCAGGACCACCATGGACAGGGCCAGCATGATGACCTGGTTGATACCGGCCATGATGGTCGGCAGTGCCAGCGGCAGCTGGATGCGGAACAGGATGTGGGTGCTCGTCGCGCCGAAGGCACGACCGGCTTCCACGGTCTCCTTGTCGACCTGGCGGATGCCCAGCTCGGTGAAGCGGACGCCGGGAGGCATACAGAAGATGAGGGTGGCGATCATGCCCGGGGTGACGCCGATGCCGAAGATCACGATGATCGGCACCAGGTACGCCAGGGCGGGCATGGCCTGCATGAAGTCGAGGACCGGCTTGACGGTCTTCGAGACGGTCTCCGACTTCGCGGCCCAGATACCCAACGGAACGGCCAACACCACCGCGATGAGCACGGCGACAAGCACCTGGGACAGGGTCTCCATGGCCTGCGGCCACTCATCGACCGCCCGGACCAGATAGAAGCCCAGGGCGGTCAGGATGCCTGCCTGCCAGGAGACTGCGGCCCAGGCGATGAGCCCGAAGACGATGATCATGACCCAGTAGATCGGCGAGTCCAGGACCCAGTGGAAGGCGTCGTGCAGCCCGTCGAGGATGGTGCCGATGAAGTCCAGCAGCCAGCGGAAGGTGTCGGTAAACCAGTCGATGAAGTCGGCGATCCAGTCTCCGAGCGGGACATCAGGATTGGCGAAGGTACCCATCAGTTCTCATCCTCCTCGGCGTCGTCGTACTCGTAGTCCGGCGTCGCCATGGCGGAGACGATGTCCCCGGCCTCGACGGTGCCGACCACGGAACCGTTGTCGGCGACGGCGATCGGGCCGGCGGCGGACGCGGAGTGCTCGAAGAGGTCCGAGACCATGTCGGACGCCTGGACCACCGGGAAACTGCCGGAGTCCGGGTGGGACTCGAACTCGGCCTCGTCGATCGGCGTCATGATCTCTGCGGCGGTGAGGACGCGGGACCGGTCGACGTCGGCGATGAACTCGGCGACATAGGCGTCCGCCGGGTTCGTGAGGATCTCATGGGCGGTGCCGATCTGTGCGACACGGCCGTCACGCATGATCGCGATGCGGTCGCCGAGCTTCATGGCCTCGTTGAGGTCGTGGCTGATGAAGATGATCGTCTTCTTCAGGTCCTGCTGCAGTTCGATGAGCTGGTCCTGCATCTCGGTGCGGATCAGCGGATCGAGCGCGGAGAAGGCCTCGTCCATGAGCAGGATGTCGGTCTCCGCGGCGAGCGCACGGGCCAGGCCGACGCGCTGCTGCATACCGCCGGAAAGCTGACCGGGGAGCTTGTCGCCCCAGCCGTCGAGCCCTACCTTGGCGAGCCACTCATCGGCCTTGGCGAGGCGCTCTGCCTTCGGGGTCCCCTGGATCTCCAGGGCGTAGGCGGCGTTCTCGCGCACGGTGCGGTGGGGCAGCAGGGCAAAATGCTGGAACACCATGGAGACATGCTTGGCACGCAGGTCACGCAGTGATTTTCCGTCGAGTTCGGCGATGTTCTTCCCCATCACCTCGACAGATCCGGCGGTGGCTTTCCAGAGTCCGTTGATCATGCGGATCAGGGTCGATTTACCGGACCCCGACAGTCCCATGACAACGAAAATCTCTCCTTCCTCCACCTCGAAATTCACGTCGATCACGGCGGCGGTCCCCAAGGCCGTCAGCTCACTCCGGTCGGCCCCCGCCTCCAACTTCCGGATCACTTCACCAGACTTTTTCCCGAACACCTTGTAGAGGTGTTCGGCTCGCACTGCAGTCATCGGTCATCTCCTCCAGCTGTAGCAGTTACGGCTCTCGTCAGAAGAACACCCGACCACTCTACCGAATCTGAGAATTCCACTCACGGCGGAAACCTGGCATTTACCGGTAAATAACCCCGGACACAACGTTGTTACCTGCGAGGACGATGAATTCTCTCCAACAGCGATTTCCACGCCTCTCCGGTGAGATTCCACGAGAAATTGTGCGCCCGTTCGCGGGCGGCGTCACCGAGTTCGCGGCGCCTGTCCGGGTCGTCCAGCAGCCCTGCCAGAGCGGTGATGAGGCCACCTTCTGAATCCACCAGTAGCCCGGTTTGACCGTCGACGACACTGTCACGGAGACCGTCGGAGGACGCGTAGCCGATCGTCGGCACGCCGTGCAGCCCGGCCTCGACGACAGCCAACCCCCACCCCTCCTTCGCACTCGGCATGAGGTGCACCGCCGCTCCGGCGAGCAGGCGGTGCTTGATCTCCTCGGTGACATGGCCGTGGAAGACCACGTTGCCGGTCACGCCCAGGTCCTCGGCGCACCGCCGCAGATTCTCCGACCACCAGCCGTCGCCGATGATGTCGAGCACGGTTCCCGGATGGTCCGGCAGGACCACGGCCAGCGCGTGCAGGGCATGTTCGATCTGCTTGTACGGGGTGAGGCGGGACAGGGTGACCAGATGGAGACCGGAGTCCCGGGGCACGGGTGCGGGCTCCGGCGGGGCGTCCACCCCGTTGCGGATGATGGTGATCCGGTCGCGGTCCACCCCGAGGCCCACCAGGTCGTCCGCACTCGGCGCGGAGACGGTGACGTACGGGGTGTGCCGGTGGATCCACGGGGACAGCCGGGATTCGACGAACCAGCCGACCCGGGACAGCACGGGGCCCGCGACCGGCCACTGGTCACGGTGGCAGTGGTGGGTCAGCAGCACGACCGGGACACCGCAGCCGCGCCCGGCGCGTCCCCGGCCGAACACGCGCGCGAAGAAGGGGACGCCGTTCTGGGTGTCCACGATGACGTCGAACCGCCGGCGCAGCATGGACAACCATGCGCGCGGATAGACGGTGAGCGGACCACCGCCACGGACGTAGGTCACCCCGTTGCGGTGCTCCACCGGGGCGGAACCGGGGTAGCGCGCGGTGCGGAAGGTGACGTCGTGGCGTCCTCCCGCGGGGGACGCGAGATACTCCGCGACGCGCTCGAGGTAGACCTCACTGCCGCCGCCCTCGGGGTGCCGGGAATCGCGCCAGCAGAGCAGTAGGACTTTCATGGTGGGAACAACGGTAACACTCAACTGATGAGGGGTGACTTCCCCTGCTAGCGTCGCACTTATGCACCCCGCACCGCCGCCGCCCCCGTTCCGGCACCTCGACACCACCACCGGTGTCGCCGCCCTGGCGGAGGCGCTGTGCGACCCGCCGGACATGACACCCACTCTGGTGGTGACCGCCGTGAACCGGACCCGCGGGATTCCGCTGGATCTGGCACATATCGCCGATGAGGTGGGGGACGCCGCCCGTCTCGTCGTGATCACCGACCCGAATCTGACCCGCGCGCTCACCGGACTGATGCCGCCGGGGACCACCCCGTACAACGGTGCGGCGCGGATCTACCCGGCGCACGACCTGACGTGGACGGGGGACTGTTTCGCCGGTGACCTCCTGTTCGCGAACATCCGACCGGACAACGGGGCGCGGATCGCCGGGGTGATCTCCGCCCGACTGCTGACCATGGCGGAGAACGCGCAGGGGTTCGAGGCGCTGGACGCCCTGGCGGACCGTTCCGCGGGAGCTGTCGCGGAGGACGCCGACCCGCGGCCGTTCCGTGGCGAGTTCACCGGCGCGTCCTCGGCGACAGTGGGCATGATCTCCTCGGCGGACGCCCCGGGTGTGGGCATGCTGCGGGTCGACCTGGACACACTGCTGCCCGGCGCACCGGTCGTCATCGGCAGCATCTTCGCCGACGGTGACGAGGTCAGCGGACATTTCGACGCCTCCGGCGCGGTTGTCGACGTGGCCGGGATGCGCACGGCGGAGCAGCTGGCCGGGGACCTGGTGGTGCAGCACTGCTATCCCGCGGTGGTGACCGGCGTGGTGGCGAAGAGCCAGGTGAGTGTGCAGGTGGTACCGGGGAAGACCTCCTACCTGACGCAGTCCGGGATCGGTACGTCCGTATCCGCCGGAGACGTGATCGCGGTGCAGGTGCAGTCCGTCGGCGAACGCCACGGCACGCTGAAGATCATCGTCGGCCCGGCGCCGGAGGACGCGACGGTGGAGGACGCCCCGTCACTGCGCACCGGCGGTCCGGCGTGGGTGTCCATGCATGCGCCGCTGGACGAGACCACATCCGGTGCGGAGAGCTCCACCTCCCGGAACGACGTCACGGTCGGCGTCCCCGCGGGATCCGTCGCGGAACTGGAGGGGCTGCGCCGGAAGGTGCCGCAGCTGAAGCACGAGAAGGCCGAGCTCTCGCGCACCATCGGACAGCTGCACGAGAAGCTGGAGATCATCGGCCGGGAGAACGACCACACCTGGCAGGAGAACGACCGGCTCACCGATGAGAACGAGCGGCTGCAGGAGGCGCTGCGCCGGGCCGGCGTCCACGTTCCGACGACACTTCCCGGGGCGGGACAGGGCAGAGGCCCCCGCCGCCGGGTGCGCACCGAGGTGGAGGTCGTGCACACCGAGCGGCCGTTCATCGGCAACGAGTTCACGGACCCGGCGGACCAGCTGGACCTCGAGGTCCGGGTGGAGTGGGCGCGGCGGGTCGATGCCGCGGAGAAGGCCGCCCACCCGCTGCGCTTCCGGTTCGGGGTGCAGTTCCTCGGGTCCGTGCGTCGGGTCATCGACGACAGCGAAGCCCTGCGGTGGAAGCTGCCCCGGGTGATGATGTGGATCGCCAGCGGCTACGAGGACCGCACCACCCGTCCCCACCAGTTCCGGATCTCCGATGCGGGCGGGGCGCCGTACCTGGTCCGCGACGACCGGGCGAAGGCCTACCGGGTCGATCTGGAGACGAACACGGCAGCCGCCCGGCGGCTGCACTACTGGAAACTGCCGGACGGGACGGTGGAGTTCCAGCGGGTCGGTTTCCACGACGAACCGGGGTTCTGACGCTCCCGGGGCGTGGGGCCTCACGTGTGAGGTCGGTGTTGTCCACAGGGGTCGAGTTGTCCACAGGGTCCTGGGGTTATGTGTTCCGAGTTCAGGGGCGGCTCTCTTACGCAAGCTACCGTCAGCGGAAGACATGTCATGCCGAGGCGATAAGGAGCAGGAGAACCTACTATGCGTCAACACAACCTTGACGAACACGGAGACGTCAATATAAGGTTTACGCGTGAGGGTCACTGACAGCGCCCTCAAACACAAGGTGACAGAGGAGTCCATTCATCACGCGTGGGCCAACGCCATCCGGCTCGTCGAGTTCGAATACGACGGTGAGGAGAGACTCCTTGTCATCGGCCCGGACTCGGGCGGCGCACTCCTCGAACTGGTTGCAGTGCCCGCAGATGAACCGGCACGGATCATCCACGCGGACCGGTTACGGGCCAAGCTCTACGAATACCTTCGCTAAGGACAGTGAATTGCATGACCACCAGTCACATCAATGACATCACCGGGCTTGATGACCTCGACCCAGCCACCACCCCAGCCCGCGATGCCACCAACTTCCGACGCATCATCGCCGCACGTGACAAGGTCAACGAAGCCAAAGAAGAGCTCCAGGCCGCAGTGGATGCCGCCCGTAGCAGCGGCGATTCGTGGACGGTCATCGGTGCTGCCCTCGACATCAGCAAGCAGGCGGCTTACCAGAGGTTCGGCAGACGCCGGGCGTGATTCTCGATCCCGTCCGCGCAGACCTCACCGCACCGCGCAGTCCGCCCGGACCTCCGCGCTGATCACGCCACGGTCCTGCAGCCAGGCGAAGATCCGGCAGCCCAGGCAGAACCCGGCGAAACCCTCGAGCGATGCCGCGACAACCAGCAGGGCGAGCACCACATCGGCAGCGACCGTCGCAGCGTCCCCGCCGACCAGGCGCAGCACCAGCGCCACCCCGGAGAACACCACCCCGATCCCCTGCGCGAACCGCTTCGGCGGCCCGGCGGTCATCACCGGCTCCCCGAACACCGCCCCGGCCAGCCACCGCACCGACAGCTGACCGAAGGGGTCGAACCGCGGTCCGGCGAGCACCCGCAGCACGAAACCGGCGAACAGCAGCGCGTTGAGCACCAGCGCCACGGTGCCCCATCCGAGCAGAGATGCCACGACGGTCACCACCGTCAGCGCCACGACCAGCATCGCCGTCGTCCGCGCAGCCCGGTCGTTGACCACCGGCGGGAACCACCACAGCGTCCCCGCGCCACGGGGCGGACGCGCGTCCTGCCCGGACGACGAGGGGATGACCGGGGTGTTGAGGTTGTACTGCTGGCTCATGCTCCGCGGAGCGTACTCCCCCGCCACCACTCTGACCAGGGTTCCGGTCACGCTGTGCCATGATCGACGCATGCCCGCGCCATCTTCTGCGTCCTCACGCCCGTCACACGGCACCGCCGAGTTTGCGTCACCTTTTTCGCTGTTCTCTGCCACGGATCGGTGGAAATGGTGACGCAAACGTCGACCGACGCCGCCCGGCGTCCCCTCCCCACGCTGCGCCGCCGCGCGACACTTCGCCGTTCCCTCGG
>NHCFD04200__coassemble_262_pt1 | contig 25415 bp, 24 predicted proteins | sample NHCFD04200__metabat2_high_PE_017 | metagenome-assembled genome bin NHCFD04200 | reverse complement strand
GGAGAGCGGTCGAGAGTGGTGTGGTGAGGTGTCGGGCGTCTGCTACCGATGGTACGTCATAACATGAAACAATACAAGTGGTCGTACGAACATATTTTCTGGTACTGTCGTCGATACCCGCTCCTCTCCCCCGCCCCCACTGCACATAGACTGGTCACCATGGCTCTCACCTTCCCTTCCCTGGACACCCTCCGCACCCGTGGCACGATGAAATGGACGAAGTACGACCCCGACGTCCTGCCGTTGTGGGTCGCCGAAACCGACTTCGAGACCTGCCCTGCCGTCGCCGCGGCCGTGAAGGACGCTGTCGACCGTGAGTACTTCGGCTATCCGGAGATGGGTGCGGCGTCCCGCGAGCTCGCCGAGGCGCTGGCGTCCTTCTCCCTGGCCCGCCACGGCTGGATGGTCGACCCAGCAAACGTCACCTACTGCCCCGACGTCGTCAAGGGAGTCATGGTGGCGATCGAGGCGCTCACCGAGGAGGGATCGACCATCGTCATCCCGATGCCCGCCTATCCCCCGTTCCAGAAAGTGCCGCAGGCCACCCGCCGGCCGGCCGTGTACGTCCCGATGGGCGAGAACGGTTTCGACCTCGAGGCACTTGAGCAGGCCTTCTCCTCGGAATCCAACCCGCACGGTGTCGGCTCGATGATCCTGTGCAACCCCTTCAACCCGCTCGGCCGTGCGTTCACCGCCGAGGAACTGAGCGCAGTCGTCGATCTCGCCGCCGCCCACCACGTGCGCGTCATCTCCGACGAGATCCACGCCCCGCTGGTCTACTCCGGCAACCACGTCCCCACCGCCACCGTCTCGGAGACCGCCGCAGCGAACACCGTCACGGTCACCGCCACCTCCAAGGGCTGGAACACCGCCGGCCTGAAGTGCGCACAGATCATCGCGTCGAATGCGGAGGACGCCAAGATCATCGGCCGGCTGTCCAACCTGCTCACCGGTGAAGCCTCCACCATCGGCCTGAAGGCGGCGACCGCCGCCTACACCGAGGGGTACGACTGGCTCGTCGAGGAGGTCGACTACCTGGCGGCCAACTGGGCCCACCTGGAGAAGCGGCTGCCCGAGGTCCTCCCCGGCATCCGGCTGCCGCAGCAGGAGGCGACGTTCCTCGCCTGGCTGGACCTCTCCGGGGTCGACCGCCTGCGCGACGGAAACGGCACCGTCACCCACCCGGCCGAGCGACTGCGGACGCTGGCCAAGGTCGCCTTCAACGAGGGCACCGACTTCGGCCCGGTCGGGGCAGGGCACGCTCGGTTGAACTTCGGGACATCGAGGGCCATTCTCGACGAAGCACTTGACCGCATCGCCGCCGCCGACCTCCGTGGCGGCGAGCCCGTCCCCGGAGACCTGTGAACAGTCTGACCCGAATACTCCGCTCGACCCGCCAGCTGTGGCCGTACTACGTCATGATCATCGTGGCGTCCACGGCGACCGCACTGCTGAATCTGGCGGCACCCTTCCTTATCAAGGCGGCGACCGACGTCATCGTCGACGCCATCAACGGCCTGCGTGATGTCGATGACGCCGTCACCGTCGTCATCTTCATCGCCCTGGCACTGTTCGCCGCCGAGCTGACCTACACCGTCGTGCACAATATCGGCGGCTGGTTCGGCGACGTCATGGCGCTGAAGATGCGCCAGCTGCTCTCCGACCGGTACTTCGCCAAACTGCTGTCCCTGCCGCAGACCTACTTCGACAAGCAGGTCACCGGCACCGTCATCTCACGGCTCGACCGCTCCATCCTGGGCCTCACCCAGTTCATCCAGAGCTTCGCGAACAACTTCTTCTCGATGATGCTCACCGTGATCCTCGTGCTGACGGTGACCTCCTGGTACTACTGGCCGCTCACCCTGCTGCTCCTCATCGTCTTCCCGCTGTACCTGTGGCTCACCGCCCTGACCAGTAAGCGCTGGATGGTGTGGGAGAAGGACAAGAACCACCACATCGACACCGCCCAGGGTCGCTTCGCCGAGGTCATCGGCCAGGTCAAGGTCGTGAAATCCTTCGTCACCGAACGTCGCGAACTCCGCGGATTCCAGCAGCATTTCGCCGAGACCGTCGACCTGACGAAGTCACAGTCACGCTGGTGGCACCTTATGGACACCATCCGCACCGGCGGCATGAACCTCATCTTCCTGGCCATCTACCTGGTACTGTTCATCCGTACCCTGCACGGGCACTTCAGTATCGGCGACATGGTCCTGCTCGTCCAGCTGGTCGCCACCATCCGTGGCCCCGCGTCCATGATGAGTTGGATGGTCGATTCGGCGCAGAAGGCCGCCGGCGGATCCCGCGACTACTTCGCCGCGATGGACGAGATCCCCGAGCCCACCGCCGACGCCGCCCTGCTGGACGCCGCGTCCCCGCACGGTGCCGCCCTCGTCGAGCCCCTGCCGGCCATCGAGCCTCTCCCCGCGACGTCTCCGGACGCCCCGGTCATCGACTTCGACCAGGTGTCTTTCGGCTACGATTCGGACGCCCCGGAGGATGAGGTCATCCACAAGGTGTCGTTCACCGCCCACCACAACGAGAAGGTCGCACTGGTCGGCGAGTCCGGTGGCGGAAAGTCCACCCTCGTCAACCTGCTGCTCGGGTTGTACCGGCCGACCGCCGGTACCCTGCGTATCAACGGTCATGACAGCGAGGACCTCACCGCCGCGCAGCTGCGCAGCATGGTCGGCGTGGTCTTCCAGGAGCCGTCGCTGTTCTCCGGCACCATCCGCGAGAACATCGCCTACGGACGCCCCGATGCCTCCGAGGAGGAGATCCTCGACGTCGCCCGACGCGCCAACGCCGACGTCTTCATCAGCAGGTTCAGCGACGGCTACGACACGGTCATCGGCGAGCGTGGCCTCCGGCTGTCCGGCGGGCAGAAGCAGCGCATCGCCGTCGCCCGCGCGATGCTGAAGGACGCCCCCATCCTCGTCCTCGACGAGGCGACCTCTGCCCTCGACACCCGCGCCGAGCAGGCAGTCCAGGCGGGTCTGGAGGAACTGATGGTGGGACGCACCACGCTGGTCATCGCCCACCGCCTGTCGACCATCGCCACGGTGGACACGATCGTCACCCTCGACGGCGGGCATGTCGGGGAGATCGGCTCCCCTGCCGAACTGGCGACCTCCGGTGGCATCTACGCCGAACTGCTGCGCCTGACCGCCAGCACCTCGGCCGCGGACCGGAAGCGACTGCGCAGTTTCGGTTTCCATGACGGAACCCCCGTCGACGACGAGGAGGAACCTGTCGTCGACGGGGGTCCGGAGGAACGCGGAGACTAGTCCTTGGCGCCGCCGATGATCTTGTTGGCGGCGTCGGTGGACTTGTCCTTGAGCTCCTCGCCCTTCTGCTTGGCGTCGGACTTGACCTGGTCGGCCTTGCCTTCGTCCTTGAGGGACTCGTTGTCGGAGGCGTTACCGAGAGCCTCCTTGGCCTTACCGGCCAGACCCTCGGCCTTGTTCTTCAGATCGTCGATTCCGGACATGCTGACCAACTCCTTGGGTTCGGGGATGTACCCCTCCACTTGTACCGGAGAAATTCGCGGTCTGCATCGGATTCCGGGGTCGGAACAGAAGTGAACGGGGCCAACTTCTGGACTAGGCGCTGTAGTCGTAGAAGCCCTTGCCGGACTTGCGGCCGAGCTGACCTGCCTGCACCATACGGCGCAGCAGCGGCGGGCAGGCGTAGGAAGGGTCGCCGTACTCCTCGTGCATGACGTCGGCGATGAAGGCGCAGGTGTCCAGGCCGACCATGTCGGCGAGGGTCAGCGGGCCCATCGGGTGGGACGCACCGAGCTTCATACCGGTGTCGATGTCCTCCTTGGTGGCCACACCCTGCTCGACCATGCGGATGGCGGAGAGCAGGTAGGGCACCAGGAGGAAGTTCACGATGAAGCCGGAACGGTCCTTGGCGAGGATGGCGGTCTTGCCGAGCACCTCGGTGGCGTAGGTACGGGCGGTCTCGACCGTCTCCCCGGTGGTGGTGAGGGCCGGGATGACCTCCACGAGCTTGAGGACCGGCACCGGGTTGAAGAAGTGCAGGCCGATGACGCGGCCCGGGTTCTCGGTGGCCGAGGCGATGGTCTGGATCGGCAGCGAGGAGGTGTTGGAGCACAGCGGGGCGGTCTTGTCCGTCACGATGGCGTCGAGCTTGGCGAAGACGTCCTTCTTGATGTCCTCGTTCTCGATGATCGCCTCCATGACCAGCTCACGGTCGGCGAAGTCCTCGAGATCGGTGGTGAAGGTGAGGCGTCCGAGGGCGGCGTCCCGGTCCTCCTCGGAGAGCTTGCCGCGCTCGACGGCCTTGGCGAGGGACTTCTCGATCTTGGCCTTGCCGAAGTCCAGGAACTCCCGCTTGGCCTCCCACACCAGGACGTCACTGCCGGACTTGGCGGCCACCTCGGCGATGCCGCCGCCCATCTGGCCGGCTCCGATGACACCTACACGCTGAACCATGTTGTTCTCCTTGTCGCAAGACGGATTGTTATATCTGCATAGTGTAACCGGGGTCACTGCTCCCCGTGACATCCGACTCTAACGGAGGTCCTCGTAGTCCTCGGGGTCGGCGTCCTCAACCTCCCCGACCACGCCCAGGTCGCCGGCGACGATGATGTTCCCGGGGACGATGAGGTTGCCGTCGGCGTCGTAGGACGCGGTAGGCAGCTCGTGGCCGGCGTTGTCGTAGCCGGGGGCGGGCTTGCGCTCGTTCTCCTCCAACGCCTCCGGGGTGTGCGTCTTCTCCCACTGCCGCGTCCGCGGTTCGGGACGGGCGTGGTAGTCGGCGCTCATACCCTTGAGGATCGAGTACATCATCACGAAGAACATGAGGAAGAACGGCAGACCGATGATGATCGACACCTCCTGCAGGGCGTCGATGCCGGCGTCCGGCGACATGATGAGGATCGCCGCGGCGACCGCACCGATGGAGACCGCCCACAGGACGCGTTGCCAGGTCGGGGTCACGTTCTCCTCACCGACGGCGAACATGTCGGTGACCAGGGCTGCGGAGTCGATCGAGGTGACGAAGAAGATTGCCACGATCACCAGGGCGAAACCGCTGACCACCGTCGTCCAGGGCATGGTGTCGAGCAGGATGAACAGTGAGGACGCCGCGTCCCCGTCCTCCACCACGGGCCCGGAGACGCTGCCGGGGTTGTTGCGCTCGGCGTTGATGCCGGCGAACCCGAAGACGGAGAACCAGACGAGAATGAACAGGGCGGGCAGGGCCAGCACACCGCCGACGAACTCGCGGACCGTGCGTCCCTTGGAGATACGGGCGACGAACATGCCGATGAAGGGCGACCAGCAGATCGTCCAGGCCCAGTAGAAGACGGTCCAGGTGCCCTGCCAGCCCTCGGTGGTGATCTCGTCGGCGTCCGACCAGAACATCAGCCGGGGCAGCCACTCGGCGTAGATCGAGGCGGTGTCCAGGGTGCCGCGCAGCAGCAGGAGCGTCGGGCCGGCGATGAGGACGAAGACCATGAGGACCACGGCCATGATGATGTTGATGTTCGAGAGGTTCTTGATGCCCTTGTCCAGGCCAGCGGCAACCGACCAGCAGGACGCCGCGACGATGACCACGATGATCCCCACCAGCAGCAGCGTGGAGCCCTCGATACCGAAGACGGTCCCCAGGCCGGACTCGATCTGGAGGACGCCGAGCCCCAGGGACACGGCGATTCCGAAGACCGTGCCGATGATGGCGAGGGCGTCGATGAGTTTGCCGGGCCAGGCGTAGATCGCACCGCCGAGGACCGGCGCGAACGCCGAAGAGACGCGCGGCGGCAGGTTGCGCTTGTAGATGAAGTAGCCGAGGGCGAGCCCGGGCAGGGCGAAGATCACCCACATGTGGACACCGAAGTGGTACATCGTGAAGCCCATGGCCTGGTTGACGGCCTCGTGGGACATCGGCTCCTCGTTCTGCATGGGCACGTTGACCGCGTGGTTGATCGGCTCGGCCACACCCCAGAACATGAGGACGCTGCCCAGACCACCGGCGAAGAGCATCGCGAACCAGCTCTTGAGGGAGTACTCGGGGCCCTCGCCGTCCGGCCCCAGGCGCATCCGGCCGAAGTGACTGACCGCCAGGACGAGCAGGAAGATCAAAGCGAGCGTGACGCCACCGATGTACATCCAGTTGAGGTTGGTCATCAACCAGTCGGAGATCGTGCCGAAGACGTCACGGGCGCCTTCGCTGAAGAGGATGCACACGGCCACGAAGGCGACGATGAATCCTGCCGAGGTCCACAGGATGAGCGGATCAGGGCCCCTCTTCGCGTCCTTCACCTCCTCCCCCGTGGACGTGGTCGTTCCGGTGTCAGGTGAAGTGGTCACAACTTGTCCGGTTCCTCCGGGTCACCCCGGATGGTAGAGGTCAGGTGAACAGGTGACACCGGAGTATACATGGACACACAGAACACCCCCGGCACCTGACATGGCCGGGGGTGTTCTGCTGACGTTTCAAGAGGAGAATGCGCAGCTGCCGTATAGAAGGTTCCTTCCGATTCCGTTTCATCCCGTCTCTCTCGGGGACACCACTGAATCTACGACCCGTCCCTGGCAGGTACCTGGCAGGGCGCTGCTGTGTCACTATGACATTCCGTACCCTCTCAGGCACCCACGCGGTGCAGGTGGTTCTGCGTTCCGTCGAAGACGTTGAACAGCACCGGAGAGCCGTTCGAGAGGGTGCCGACGACATGGGTCTTGCCGTCCGGGCCGAGGACGTAGAGCGGGCTGCCCGAGTCACCGGCGATGGCCGGGATGGCTGCGAAGACCTCCTGGCTCTTCGTGTTGACGGAGATCACCGGACCACAGGTCCGGCCGGTCTTGGCGCCGTCCTTGCAGACGATGCCGCCGACGAGATTCTGGGTCACCGGGACCGGGGCACCGGTCTCGATGCGCTGGCCGGTGAGCAGCGGGTCGAGCAGCGGGATGCCGGTGTCCGCGGTGCTGGAGATGCCGTTGAGGTCCGGGTCGACCGAGTCGTCGAGACGGAACCAGCCGAAGTCGTTGAGGCCGGCATTCGGCTCAAGGTAGTTCGCTCCGCCGTCGAGGAGGTGACCGCCGGCGGCGATGTCCTCGGCGTCCGCGAGGAGCTCACCGCTCTCGGTGGTGACCTTGACCGGCTGGCCGCCGAACTCCTCCGGGTCGAGGCAGTGACCGGCGGTGACCCCGTAGACGTCGTCCCCGCTCTTGACGACCGAGTTCAGGGTGCACATACCCTCGGCACCGTTGTCGGCGGCGATGACGATGGGCGCTCCGCCGTGGGTGGTGGTGGCACCGGCGACGGCCGGGGAGACGGCGGTCGCGGTGAGTGCCAGCGCACCAAGGACAGTGGTTTTACGGAGAAAGCTCATGACTCCGCAGTCTAGACTGTCCTCGCCACAGGAGGTACCGATGCCCGGAAAAGCCGGATTCCACACGTACAGCACATACAGCACGTTCAGCCACCGTCGCGTCGTCGGACACGGGGAGGACGCCTACGCCCGGTGCGTCTCCGCACTGCTGTCAGGACGCGCCCACCGGGCGGCCGGTGCCCCACTCACCGGGCCGTTCACCGTCGGCGGGGTGGTGACCATCCGTCCGCTCGGGCTACGGTCACTCAGCTCACCCTGCCGCATCCTCGTCCGGGAGTCAGGACCGGAGAGTACTCTCCTGGTCTACGGCACACTGCCCGGGCACCTGGAGGACGGCGAGGAGACCTTCCGGGTGGAGCTGACGGACGCCGACGAGGTGGTCGTCACCGTTTCCGCGTTCTCCCGGCCCGCGCACTGGCTCACCCGGCTCGGCGGGCCGGTCGCCCTGGCCGCCCAGCGCCTCATGGCACGCCGGTACGTCGCCGCGATCGGGAGTCAGTAGGCGGCGTCCACGTCAAGTTCGGTGGGCATCCGCTCCCCCGCCAGAAAGGCGCGGTAGTTCTCCACGACCGGGCCCGCGAGCTGGGGGTCCATCGAGGAGACGGTGTTGGCCGAGTGTGTGGTGACGGTGACGTTGTCCATGTCCCACAGCGGATGGCCGTCCGGCAGCGGCTCCGGATCCGTGACATCCAGCCCCGCCCCGGAGACCTGACCGGAATTCAGGGCGTCCACCAGGTCATCGGTGACGACGAGCGGACCGCGCGCCACGTTGACCAGCGTCACACCACGACGGCAGGACGCCAGGGCATCGGCGTCGATGAGACCACGGGTGTCGTCGGTGAGCGGGGCGGAGACGATGATGTGGTCGGCGTCCGGGAGGACCTCCCCCAGCCGGTCGAAGGCGACGGTCTGCCGGGCACCGTCGACCGGGCGTCCTGAATGGTTGACGGCGATGAACTCCACGCCGAAGGGGGTGAGCATGTCGATGAGGTGGCGCCCGATCCCGCCGGCGCCGACGATGAGCACCGTGGAGCCGGCCAGCCAGCGGGTGCCCTTGTCCACCTCACGCCAGACACTCCAGGTCTTCTGACGGGCGATGCGGACATGCATGTGCGTCACCGAGAGGAGCAGACCGACCGCGGCCTCCGCGACCTGGCGTCCGTAGATGCCCGAGGCATTCGACCAGCGGCGGTCACCGGACGGACCGGCGGTGACGACGCCGGCGTCGAGGAACCCCTCGATCCCCGCCTGACAGAGCTGCACCCACTTCACCCGTTCGGGCAGCTCGGGGAACTTGTCCGGGGACATCGCGACGCAGAGGAAGGCGTCCGCGTCCGCGATGTCGTCGACGATCTCCGCCCCCGCCGCCTCCAGGGCTGCGGCGGTCTCAGGGAGGGGGATGGCTGCGATGTTGATCTTCATGCCACCCCTTTGTACCCGGTCAGTTGTTGAGCCGGTCGTTGAGATCGTTGAGGAAGTTGTCGACGTCGTCGCCGAGCTGGTTCCCCCAGTCCTCGAGATCCTCCTGGCTGGGCAACTCCGTGGGCAACTCACTGGGGAGCTGGATGCCGGAGTCGTCATTGCCGGTGTCGTCACCCCGGTCCGGTTCCGGGACGGGGGCCGGGGTGGTCTCCTCGACCGTCTGCGTCACCGTGGACCCGGAGGAGTCGTCATCGTCGCGGTTGTTGAGCCAGAGGACGAAGAAGAGCAGGGCGATCAGCGCGGCGAGGAGCAGGATGACCGAGATCCACACACCGGTGCTGCTGCGGCGCGGCGTCTGCTGGTACTGAGGCTGGTAACCGAACTGCTCCGTCGGTGCGTCCTCCGGCAGACGCCGGTAGTCCGGTGGCTGCGGTCGGTCGCGGTCGGGGTAGTTGTCACGTGAATCCATTGTGCGAGTGTAACCGGCCCCGCAACCCCGAACGGGTATGCGCGTTCTGTTCCCGGGCACCGACCATTTAAGATGGGGCGCGAAGTGACGAGACGTTCCACGACTGCACCGATGAACCAGGAGACGTTCAGATGACCCGCATCAGCCGTACCGCTGCCCTTTCCGCCGCCGCCGTTCTGGCACTGGGGATCACGGCGTGCTCCCCACCGCACCAGAAGAACAGCGACTCCGCCCACGTCACCGACGTCACCCCGGAGTCCGGCTACACCGGTGGCGGCGTCCCGGAGACCTCCGCCAGCGAGTCCGCTGAGGCCACCGGGGCTGAGCTGGAGACCGGTGTCGAGTCCGGCTTCGTCACGACCGAAGAGCCGGTCGCACAGTAGCCAACGGCAGGTCGCGCTCGGCGGCCCACTGTTCCCAGGCGTCCTGACCGCGTCCGCGGAACGCCCCCTCCAGGGAGTCACGGTCCATCGGATCGACACCGAGCTCCTCCCCCAGCCGCATGATGAAGTGCGGCTCGATCGCCGCCAGAGCGATCCACCCGTCGTCCGCGGTGCGGTAGATGCCGTAGGTCGGCAGCCCGCCACCCAGCGGCGTCCCCGGACCGCACAGGCCCGACCTCACCGAGGCCGCGGCGTCCTCCACCACCTGCGCCAGCGCAACCTCACGGTAGCCGCCGGCACCACTGCGGGACGCATGGAACAGCAGCGCCGTGGCGTCCCCCACCACCCGTTCGGCACCGGCCAGGTCGGCAACCGGGATCACCGGCATCATCGGCGGGCTCAGCGTCCCCGCCTCCGCCTGGTAGGTCAGGTCATGGCCGGGGCGGTCGGCATCCGTGCCGGCATGACCGACCACCGCGACCTGACTCAGCCGTGGGTGCCGGGAATGAAGATCTGCCCAGGCCAGCCCCAGTTTCTCCAGGGCGCGCGGACGCGACGAGGTGATCAGCAGATCGGCGTCCGCCAGCAGAGACTCCAACGCCTCACGCCCCGCGGCATCCTTGAGATCGAGCGTCCGCACCTCCTGCCCTTCGGCGAGGAGACGGTAGTAGTCGGGGGACGCGACGGCCAGCGGATCACCCGCCGGCGGTTCGACCTTGGTGACGGTCGCCCCCAGCGTGACCAGACGGTTTGCGGCCACCGGGCCGGGGAGATTCGGTGCGAGGGTGACGACGCGGACGCCGGACAGCGGAGATTCAGCGGTAGAAACAGACACCTGTCTGATCCTAATGACGGCACCGGTTATTCTGGTCCGCATGCGAATCTTCGGTTTCGGCAGTTACGGCGGACCTGAGGTCGCCGGTTTCCTCGACGTCCCCGCCCCCGACCCCGCCACCGTACCCGACGGCAGCGTACTCGTCGCGACCACGGTCACCTCGGTGAACCCCGCGGACATCAAGGTCCGTTCCGGGGAGAGGCAGGGCAGTTTCCCGGTGCGTTTCCCCATGGCGATGGGTCGCGAGGCCGCCGGTATCGTGCTCGCGGCTGATCCGGTGACCGGCATCGCCCCGGGCATGGCGGTGTTCGGGAACACCGTCTCCCGTACCGGTTCCTTCGCCGAGAAGGTCTACCTCGACGGCGTCGGAGCCACCCCTGTGCCCGAAGGCGTCACCCCGGCACAGGCCGCCTGCATCCCGGTGTCCGCCGGAACAGCCTGGGACATACTCAACGAACTGCGCCACGACGGACTGGAGACCGGTGGCACGGTGCTGGTCCTCGGCGCCGGCGGCGGAGTCGGACACTGTGCGGTGCAGCTCGCCCGGGCCCTCGGCATGGAAGTCACCGGTGTGGCCGGTGCGGACAAGCACGACTTCGTCGAGTCGCTCGGTGCGACCCACGTCGCCGCCGGTGACGACTGGATGTCGACGGTGAACGAGATCGGACCGGTGGACGCCGTCATCGACCTCGTCGGTGGTGAGGTCCTCGTCGACGCACTCGGGATGACCGCCGGCCCGGTCCGCAGCGTCGCCGACCCGTCCGTCGGAGGCGGTGTGACCCGCCGCCGCAGCCGCACCGTGTTCTCCGAACTCGCCGGGCTGATCGCCGACGGAACGTTCACGCCGCACATCTCGGCGTCCTTCCCCTTCCCCCGTGCCGCCGACGCGGTCGCCGCGGTGGAGAACGGGCACGCACTGGGGAAGACGGTCGTCAGGTTCTGACCACCCCCACCTGAATCCTGATTCACGGGTACGCTCGCGGACATGAGCGAAATTCAGAATGTCACCGTGCTGGGGACCGGCGTCCTCGGCTCCCAGATCGTCATGCAGGCCGCCTACGCAGGGAAGAATGTCGTCGCCTACGACATCAAGCAGGAGTTCCTCGACAAGCTCCCCGCCCGTTGGGAGTGGATGCGCGGCCACTACGCCAAGGATCTGTCCGACTTCACCGCCGAGAAGTTCGATGACTCCGTCGGACGCATCACCACCTCCACCGACATCGCCGAGGCCGTCGGCGACGCAGACGTCGTCATCGAAGCCGTCCCCGAGAACCTCGACCTCAAGAAGGAGGTCTGGGGCAACGTGGGTAAGGCGGTGAAGGACTCCGCCATCCTGCTGACCAACTCCTCCTCGCTGCGTCCCTCCGACTTCGCGGACGCCACCGGGCGCGCCGACCGCTTCCTCGCCCTGCACTTCGCGAACATGGTGTGGCGCTCCAACACCGGTGAGGTCATGGCGACCCCGAAGACCGATCCGGCGGTCTTCGACCGCACCGTGGAGTTCGCCAGCGAGATCAACCTGCAGCCCTTCCCGGTCCACAAGGAGACCCCGGGCTACCTGCTCAACAGCCTGCTCATCCCGTGGCTGGACGCCGCCGGTGACCTCTACGCCAACGAGGTCGCCAACCCGCACGTCATCGACCAGGACTGGAAGGTCTCCACCGGCGCCCCGAAGGGTCCGTTCGAGACCTACGACATCGTCGGATTCAACGTCGCCGTGAACATCGGCCGCAACCGGCCGGACGCCACCGAGTCCCAGAAGAAGTTCAACAACCTCCTCCAGGAGCGCGGCATCGACCAGGGTAAGGCCGGCCTCGGCGACGGCTGCGGCTTCTACGAGTACGACGGGAACGGCAGGATCGTCCGACCGAACCCGGACTGGATCATCTACGAGGACTGACCGACCACTACGATCAGGCACCATGCCCAAGAAAGTCGACCATGACCTGAGACGCCACGAGATCATCGGCTCGGTCTGGCGACTGATCGCCGACGAGGGGATCGACGCGGTGACCACCCGGCGCATCGCCGAGGTCACCGGCTACTCCAACGGGCTGCTGCGCTACTACTTCCCCGGCAAGGACTCGGTCATCACCGAGGCCTACCGGTACGTCGTCGAAGCCACCGACATCCGCGCCGCCCTGTCCAGCACCGAGCGGGGGCTCGCCGGACTGCGGACGCTGGCCCTCGAGATCATGCCGCTCGACGATGTCCGACGGGCGGAGGCCCGGGTCGCACTGGCCTTCTGGCAGCGTGCGTTGAACCACGAGGATGAAGCTGCCCTGTTCGCCACGAGTTTCAGTTCCTGGCGGGACTTCTTCACCGCCCGCTTCACCGAGGCGGTGGCCGACGGGGAGGTCGCGGCGGACACGGACACCGCTGCAGCAGTGGATGAACTGCAGAATCTGCTGATGGGGACGCAGATCACCGCAGCTTTCGGCAGGCCGGAGGGGGACGTGGACCGACTCACCGCACTGCTCGACCGTTTCATCGCCCGTTTTTCTCCGTCTGTACAATAACGTCACCGCGCAGCAACCGGCCAGAAACACGGCGACTGTTGACTGTCCACCATGACAGCAACGATCAGTACCGCACTCCAGACCCGCTACTTCTCCGAGCCCGACATGATCGCCGCCGGAGTCACCGACATGCCGGCCTGCGTCGACACCATGGAGAAGACCTTCGCCCTGCTGGGCGTCGACGACTACCGGATGGGCGGGGCCAACCACAACTCCCACGGCTCCGAAATCCTCTTCCCCGACGACTCCCCGCACCCGCGGATGCCCGTCAACGGCCCCGACCGCCGCTTCATGGCGATGCCCGCCTACCTCGGCGGCGAGTTCCACACCGCCGGTGTGAAGTGGTACGGCTCCAACATCGACAACCGTCGCTCCGGACTGCCCCGGTCGATCCACACCTTCATCCTCAACGACGCCGACACCGGCGCCCCGCTGGCGATCATGAACGCCAACCTCCTCTCCTCCTACCGCACCGGCGCGGTCTCCGGGGTCGGCGCCAGACACCTCGCCACACCCGGCGCGACCGTCGCCGCGGTCATCGGCCCGGGTGTGATGGGCAAGACCGCACTCGAGGCCTTCGCCGCCGGCGTCCCCACCCTGCACACGGTCCGCATCAAGGGCCGCAGTCAGGCCGGCATCGAGAACTTCGTGACCTGGGTACACGAGACCCTGCCGCAGTTCACCACCGTTGAGATCTGTGAGACCGCCGAGGAGGCCGTCCGCGGCGCCGAGGTCATCGCCTACGCCACCACCGCGCCGACCGGCGCGGCGAACTACCCGGCCATCGACCCGGCATGGCTCTCCCCCGGCGCCTTCGTCTCCGCCCCGGCCTGCATCAACCTGCCGGACGAGTGGCTGGCCGGCGGAGCAGGACGCCTCGTGCTCGACAACCGCAGCCTCTACGAGGCCTGGCACGAGGAGTTCGGCGACGACGCCTACGAGACCGTCGGCATCATCGGCAACAAGTTCCTCTCCCTCGAGAAGAACGGGGCGATCCCCGAGGGCACCGTCGTCGATGTCGCCGACATCATCAACGGTGAGGTCGTGGGCCGGCGCAGCGACGACGACATCGTCATCTACTCCGTCGGCGGCATGCCGGTCGAGGACGTGGCCTGGGCGACAACGCTCTACCGCCGCGCCTGCGAGGAGAACATCGGCACCGTGCTTCCGGTGTGGGATACCCCGGAGATGGCATGATGACCACTCCCGCACACTACGACTACGTCGTCATCGGCTGCGGCACCATCGGCTCGATGGCGCTGTGGCAGCTCACCGAACTCGCGCCCGGGGCCAGCGTCCTCGGTATCGAACGCTTCGACCGCGTCCACACGAAGGGCTCCTACTCCGGCGAGTCGCGGCTGTTCCGCGTCGCGCTGAAGGAGGGCGGCATCTACATCCCCCTGGTGCAGCAGGCCCGTGGGATGTGGCTGGAGATGAACGAACGTTCCGGTCGCGACATCTTCCTGCCCGTCGGCGCGATCTCCGTCGGTCCGGCGGACTTCCCCACCATGGTGCAGACCATGGAGGTCATCGAGGAGTTCGGCCTCGACCACGAGGTACTGGACGCCGCGGAGCTCGCCGAACGCTTCCCGGTCTTCGCCGCGTCCTCCCCCGGTGCCGCGCCGGACGCCGCGATCATCGACCCGGCCGGCGGCGGGATCCGCCCCGAGCTGTCCGTCGCCTACGCCCAGCAGTTCGCGATCGACGCCGGTGCGCAGCTGTGGGACAACACCCGCGTGCTGGCCGTGGAGCCCGGTCCGGAGAGCACGCTGATCCGCACGGAGAAGGGCGAGATCACCGCCGGCAGGGTGATCGTGGCCAACGGGTCCTGGGCCGCCGACCTCTACCCGGACCTCGCCGGGCACATCAGTGTCCAGAGCATCCCGCTGACCTGGTACCTGCCACTGGACATCACCGGCTTCCTCCCGGAGAACCTGCCGATCTTCATGCGCGACGTCATCCGCGACAACGGCGAGATCTGGCACTGCTACGGCGCTCCGACCATCGACGGCTACTCCGTGAAGATCTCCCACGGGGACTTCGTCGGTGAGGGAACGACCCCCGACGATCTCGAGGCGCTGCGTACCGGTGAGATCCCGGCGGAGGTACTGCAGGTCTTCTCCGAACGGGCCTCCACCTTCTTCACCGGCATGCTCGACGCCCCGGTACGGATCTCCCTGCACCACGACGGCTTCACCACCGACCACGCCCCGGTGCTCGGCCATGCACCGGGCACCGACGGAGCCGTCACCGTCGCCACCGGCATGAGCGGCAACGGCATGAAGTTCGCCCCGGTCTACGGCCGGATCGCCGCCGAACTGGCGGTGACCGGAGACTCCCCGCTGCGTCCCGCCGCCTTCGACTACCCGGTGACCGCCCGCGAGCCCTCTGCCGCCATCATCCCCGCCACGATCCACTAGGAGCTTCCCGTGAGCACCACGACAGCAACCACCGCACCCGCGACCTCCGGACAGGGCCTGAAATCCGGGTCGCTGACCACCGCGTCCATCGTCTTCATGGTCATCGCCGCCGCCGCACCACTGACCGTCATCGGCGGCGCACTGCCGATCGGCATGTCCATCGGCAACGGCCCCGGTTACCCCGCGATGTACGCCCTCGGCGCCGTCATCCTCATCCTCTTCTCGGTGGGCCTGACCACCATGTCGAGGTTCATCGACGAGCCGGGCGCCTTCTACTCCTATGTCGAGACCGCGTTCGGACGCCGCCTCGGGATGGGTACCGCCTACCTCGCCCTGCTGACCTACACCGCCATCCAGTTCGCGGTCTACGGTTTCCTCGGCGCACAGCTGTCCTCCCTCATCGCCCCGCTGGTCGACATCCCCTGGTGGGTGTACTCGCTGGCCGTCGTCGGCGTGGTCGGCTACCTCGGCTACCGCAACATCGAGCTGAGCTCGAAGGCCCTGGGCATCCTGCTCATCGCCGAGATCGCCATCGTCGTGCTCATCGATGTCTTCGTCACCGGCAAGGGCGGTGCCGAGGGGCTCAACGCCGACCCCTTCCTGCCGGAGAACATGTTCTCCGGGTCGATGGGCATCGGCCTGATGATGGCGATGGCCGGCTTCATCGGTTTCGAGGCCACCACCGTCTTCCGCTCCGAGGCGAAGGACCCGGACAGGACCATCCCGCGGGCGACCTACATCTCCGTCGCCGTCATCGGCATCTTCTACACCGTCTCCGGCTGGGCCGTGGTCCAGGCCTGGGGCACCGACAACGTGCTGGCCGAGGCCACGAACGACCCGGACAACATGATCGCGAACACCGCGGAGAACTACCTCGGGTCCTGGGCCGGTCCGGTAGTCGATGTCCTGCTGCTGACCAGCCTGTTCGCCTGCGTCCTGTCCTTCCACAATGTGCTCACCCGCTACCAGCACGCCATCTCGCACAAGCGTGGCCTGCCCCGTGCGCTGCGTGCGGTCCACCTGACACACCGCTCGCCGCACATGTCCTCCATCGTCCAGACCGCGACGATCCTGCTGCTCACCGTGGTCTGCGCGGTCATCGGACTGGATCCGGTGGCAGAGATCTTCACCTGGTTCTCCGGCCTGGCGACCTTCACCATCGTCATCCTCATGCTGCTGGTGTCGGTGGCCGTGGTGGCCTGGTTCCGAACCCGGTCTGACCTGCCGGTGTCCGCATGGAAGCGGCTCATCGCCCCGGTGCTGTCCTTCCTCGGACTGGGCACCGCCCTGTTCTTCATCATGACGAACTTCACCGTGCTCTTCGGCAGCGCGTCCGTCGCCTGGGTCATGGCGGTCTCCGCACCGGTGGTCTTCCTCCTCGGCACGGTCTTCGCCACCTTCGTCCCCGAGTACGACGACAAGGTCATCACCCGCAACATGGCGAAGCGGATGGCTCGTGATGAGCGCGCGGATCAGTCCTGACGGGCGACCATCTCGGTGATCCACACCGGGGCGAACGGTGAGACACAGTTTTTCGCCGTCGGATAGTCCCGGAACACCCCGAGCTTCTCACCGACCGCCAGTGCGCGGTCGCGGAGCCCGGGGTGATGTATGCCGATCTGGGCCAGAACCTCGTTCTGGGACCACTGCAGTACCTCCGGGGAGGACGCCATCTCCGCCTCGATCAGGTCGAGGAGCGCTGTGAGGTCGTGCGGTCCGGCGTGCCTGCCTGCGGTGATGTCGCGGGCGGTGAGTGACCATCCGGCAGCGGCGATGACCGGGTCGGCGTCCCCGAACCAGCGGTCGCGCAGTGCGGCGGCGTGGCCGGACTTCACGACGACATAACTGAGCAGCCAGGCACGTACCTTGGGGGTGGACGCCTCGCGGTACATCCGGTCCAGGTCATCGGCGGTGCAGCTCTTCGGGCGCAGCAGCAGGGTCGCAGCGAGATTCGCGGCGGAGTCGCCGCTCTGCCACAGGGCGAGACCGACCTCATGCCGGGCGGCGGGGTTCATGCCCGTCGTGGCGTCCTTCACCGCGTTGCGCAGTGCAGTGAGATTCACGGCGTGCTCGTCGCCGTGCCGACGGTTGACGGCGAGGATATCGGGATCAGCCAGCGCGGTGAGATCGGCGCGGATCCGGTCGGCGGTGTCAGTCACAGCTGCTGGTATCCGTCCGTCGTGAGCTGCACCGCGGCACCGGTGGAATTGTCCGTGACAGTGAGGGAGTCTCCGGCGGTGCCGTCCACGGTGTAGCGCTCACCGACGTCGGTCACCCCGTCGGCGGGCAGGCGGTCGGCCGGGCTGATGCCGGAGTTGCCGAGCAGAGCGTAGACCTCGGGATCACCGCCGGGACGGTACGCCACGGCATTGGCTTCGCCGCCGTCGGTCGCACCCCAGCCGAGGTGGGCGGGTGCCTCGCAGGCCCAGGCGTAGCCCTCGGTCTCAGGCTGGTCGACGAAGTCGCAGAGCAGGGTGTACTCCCCCATCGGTACCTGGTAGCTGCCTGCGGCGACCGTGGTGGTGGTCGGGGCCTGCGCGGTGTCCGGCTGGGACGGGGTGGGCTGCGGGGCGACGTCCCGGCCCTCGGTCGGTTGCGGGGCAGCCTCGTCCTCGGGGGATTCAGCGGGGGTCGAGGAGCTCAGTGCCGTGTCGACGTGGTTGTCGTTGCTGCCGGCGTCCTCCACCCCGGTCCCGTCGTTGTCGCACCCGCCGAGCAGCAGGGCGCCGCCGAGCACGCCGACGGCGGCAACGGCGGACAGACGGACGGTGCGGCGTTCACGGTGTGACACGACGGGACTCCTCGTTGACTGTTTCTGTACCCCACCACCGTGCCACAACTGCGGGGTGGGCGGTGGCGGTGGGTGTCTGTCGCCGAAGACGCCACCGAAGAAGAGGTGGTCACGACCGAGAAGTCTGATGCCCTGGTAAACTTCCCACCGGAACTACCACGAGAGGACCTCATGATGATCCGAAGAAGCCTCGGCGCCGTCGGAGGCGTCCTCCTGCTCGCGTCGACGTCGCCGACTACACCACCGGTTCCCTGGTCAGCTGGACGCTCGAGGGACCGGGCCTGAACTGCTACATCAACAAGCATTCAAGTTCGGACTCGATGGGCTGCAGCCTCGACTTCACCGAGGACGTGCGAGACACTTCCAAGGGGGAGGCCGCCGGCGCGGTTCTACTGGGGCTCCGACAACCGCTTCGAGCCGAAGATGCAGACCGGTGGCGGTGACAGCTCCGACTCCGTGAAGACCCTGCGTCCCGGCCAGCGGATCAGTGCAGCCGGGGCCACCTGCGTGGCCTCGGGCGACCGCGCGATGGCATGCGAGCGTGACGGTAAGCAGTTCACCTACGACGGCGGCGACGTCCCGGGCGGAGAACATCAAGGTGAGCTGCGGGAAGGGGTCGATGACGGTGAAGATCCCGGCCTCCACGCCGGGCACCCGTCCGACTGACCTCCCTATTCGAACAAATGATTGACAGTGTCCGGCTGCCTGTGTATCCTTTGTGTCAGTGAAACAAAGGAGGGTCACCGACCATGACCACCACCCTCGAAGACCGTCACCGCCAGATCTCCGACCACATCTCGAAGTCCATCATCCCCCTGATGAAAACCATGGACATGAGCCTGGTCGCCGCACTCACCACCACCGACAGGGCCACCCGCACCACCACGGCACTCGCCTGGCGCGGACGCACCCGCGCCGACGCCGTCCGCTTCACCCACGCCGCCGACATCGCCGAACGGATGAGCGACCTGTTCACCACCGCATCTGAGCGCACCCGTCTGACCGTCGATCACCTCGACCTCATCTGGACGCGTATCCACCGGCACCTGGTGACCGTGCCCGCTTCTCTCGTGAGCGACGTGCGGACGAGCCTTGACACCGCCGTCGAACCCGCTGTCTCCTACTGGCTTGACGACCACCCCGGCACCGGCACCGTCAATCTCGCCGATCTGCGCGACCATCTCGACCTCATCCTCGCCGACGTCGCACCCGGCCTGACCAACGCCACCGCCCGCGCCGAACGCGAAGCCGCCAATCTCACCCGCCGCGGCAACGTCCTCACCCTGACCTGCGGCGACACCATCATGGCCGCGGGCATCGACAACGCCCTCACCGATCGTGCGAAGAACATCCTCACCGATCTCCGCAAGATCAGGGACAACAATCCCGAGAGCACACCGGAGCTGCCGACCCGGGCCGAGGTCAAGGCCCAGGTCCTCCTCGACCTGCTCGGCGACAATCCCGAGAGCCTCGCCGTGACCGTCAATCTCTTCCGCACCACCACGGACGGCGTGCACGGCACCGGCACCGCCTACAGCCCGGACATCGGCTGGCTCGATGTCGACTCCGCCGACCGCCTCGAGTCCGCCGCCCGCACCTCCCCCAACGGCCGCATCCGTACCCTGCCGGACAGTCCCGATGACCTCACCGTCACCGACGCCTACAAGTTCCCCGTTCTCGTCCAGATCGCCGCCGAAGCACGCGACGGCCACTGCCGCTTCCCCGGTTGCACCGTCCCCGCCACCCGCTGTGAAAAGGACCATATCGAAAACTCACCGCACACCGACCCCACCAGCGACGGGGCGACCAGTATCGACAACCTGGAGAACCTCTGCCCCGAACACCACCGGGCCAAGACCCTCGGCATCTGGAAAGCCGCGTCACCCGACAGAGGGCTCACCATCCACTGGACCGGCCCGCTCGGCGAGAAGTACACGACTTACGCTTCCGGGCCTACCGCTCCTTACGTCCGCCAACGCGCAGAGACGCACGCCGAGGAACCTGAACCGGAGGATCCTTCCCGACAGGAGTAGATGTCACCACCCCGGTTTCCCGGACCTCGCGTAGAGGTGCTCGGGCCGACCGGACTGCCCGTACTTCAGCCGCACCGTGACCACGCCACGGCCAGCCATGGCCGCCAGGCGTCTCTGGGCAGTGGCCCGGGACACCCCGGACAGTTCAGCCACCTCAGCGGCGGACCGTTCGCCGTCCCCCAGCGCATCGAGGACGAGCTGCTCCGTCGCTGAACCTCCCGCACTCGCCGGCCGGGTACTCCCGTGCATCAGCGACAGTGCCTTGTCGATGTCCTTCTGGTTGAGCGCGTGCGGGGTGTCCACGATCCGTCGGTACCGGGCGAAGCGGTCCAGCCGTTCCGTCAGGGACTGCCTGGTGAAAGGCTTGACCAGGTACGCATGCACCCCGGCAGCCAGAGCACAACGGACCGTTGCCGGCTCCGTGGCCGCGGACAGGACAAAAGCGTCCAGCCCCGACGCCCGGACCAGGTCGATGCCGTTCCCGTCGGGCAGGTACACGTCCGCGAGCAGCAGGTCCGGCTGGCGCGTTGCGATGAGTTCGCAGGCCTCCGCGACTGTCCGCGCGGTGCCCACCACCTCGAACCCCCTGGTCGCGGTGACGACATCAGCGTGAATCTGCGCCACCCGGAAATCGTCGTCGATCACGAGCACCTGTAGTGGCCGTCCGGTCTTCTGCGCTGTCATTCGTCCGTTCCTTCCGCTGGATCACCTGTACTCACGATGTGCGGCAACCGCACCCCGAACACCGCTCCGGAGCTCTCGCCACCGGCATCGATGACCCAGAGTTCGCCACCACGGCGATTCACGAGGTCCCGGGACAACGTCATGCCGATCCCGTGACCGTGGACCGGGTCGGATCCAGGGTCAGGGCCAGTATTCAATCCCGCAGACCGCAGCCCCTCCCCGGAATCCGCGACGACGAAGGTCAGACCGTCGCCGTCCTGCAGGGCAGTGACCTCGACCCAGGCATCGCCACCTGTCTCAGAGCCACCTACCGCAGCGGTCACCGCGTTGTCGACCAGATTGCCGAGCACCGTGGCGACATCCTCCACGGCGGAGACCGGCGCAATGGTGCCGAGGACCAGGGTCTCCTCGCCGATGCGCAGCACTACACCACGTTCAGCGGCCTCGGTGGACTTCGCCCCGAGGAAGGACTGCAGGAAAGGTTCGGTGAGCAGGCCTGCATTCTCCAGGGGGAAGTCCACCGGCCCGCGCTCGGTCATCTCCCCGAGGAACTCACGGGCGTCGTCGGTGCGTCCTGCATCGAGCAGGCCGGTGGCGACGTGGATCCGGTTGGCGAATTCATGACGCTGCACCCGCAGTGCCCCACCCAGTGCCTGGACCGACCCGAGGCGTCGACTGAGGGTGAGCAGGTCGGTCCGGTCACGCACGACGATGACCGTGCCGAGCAGCCGGCCGTCCCGCAGCACCGGGTGTGCGTCCAGGTAGAGCACCCGTTCGCCGACGACAACCTGGTCACAGGGCTCGCCTGCACGGAGTCGCTGCAGCACTTCCGGAGGAAGACCGAGGTCGGCGAAAGGTCTTCCCGCGGCGTCCTTCACCTGCAGCAGGGTTTCCGCCGCCGGATTGAGGACCCGCACCACCTCGTCGGTGTCGAGGGAGAGGACGCCGTCATCCACACCGTCCAGCACCGCGGACTGTGCACGGACCAGTTCCGTGAGCTCCTCCGGCTGGAGTCCGAGGGTCACCCGCTCCCACCGGCGTCGCATGATCACCGAAGCGACGAAACCGAGAACGACCGCCCCCACTGCCGCGCCGCCGACGCCGGCGAGCAGGCGGGGCAGGTCGTCGAAGACCTGTTCCTGCCGGAATCCCACGCTGACCTCGCCGACGGGTTCGTCACTGCCCGGCGCGTACACCGGGACCTTCGCCCGGGCGGACCGGCCGAGCGTGCCTGACTCCCAGGCGGTCACCTCCTCCCCGCGCAGTGCGGCCTCGTGGTCGGTGCTGACCTCCTCACCGATGCGGTCGGGATCCGGGTGCGCCAGCCGGATGCCGTCCCGGTCGGTGACCACGACGAAGAGCGCGCCGGTGCGGTCGCTGGTGTCGCGCGCGAACGACTGGAGGGCACTGTCCACCGACGGCGCGTCACCGGAGGCCACCTCCTCCCTGACCTGCGGGGAGGACGCCACGCTGCGGGCGATACCGACGGCGGACGTCGACGCCTCGTCCCTCAGACGGTCGTAGGTGATCCAGGAGAACACCCCGGCACACACGGCCACGACGGCGACGACGGTCGCCAGCTGCAGCAGCAGGACCCGGGTGGAGTATCGCATTCCGGAGATTTTATCCCCCACACCATTGCTGCACACAATGCGCAGAAGTACCAGTGTGCGCAGAACTCCGACTAATGCGCACAACCGCTGTCCTGTGTGGCGGATCACTTTAGAGTGCCAACATTCCCGGCAACACACACTGACACACTCAAGGAGGAGAAGAGATGTCCACCACCGGCCTTCTCACACTCGCCGCCGACGCCTCGGACGCCGGCTACGACCTGAGCCACACCCCCTCCGACGGCATTCTCGTCGCCCTCGGATTCCTCATGATCCTCACCTTCATGGCGCTGATCATGACCGGGCGGATGACCCCGATGCTGGCGCTGATCCTGGTACCCACTGTCTTCGGACTCATCGGCGGCGCCGGGCTCGGCCTCGGCGACATGATCATCGACGCGGTGAAAGACATGGCCCCCACCGCGGCACTCCTGATGTTCGCGATCATGTACTTCGGGATCATGATCGACGTCGGACTCTTCGACCCGTTGATCAGGATGATCACCCGAATCCTCGGTAACGACCCGGCGAAGATCGTGCTCGGTACCGCCGTGCTCGCCGGCGCGGTCTCCCTCGACGGCGACGGTTCCACGACCTACATCATCACCACCTCCGCCATGCTGCCGCTCTACCTGCGGCTCGGCATGAGCCCCGTCGTGCTGACCTGTGTCGCCGGCCTCATCAACGGCACCATGAACATCCTGCCCTGGGGTGGCCCGACGGTCCGTGCCGCCGCCGCCCTGGGCCTGGAGCCCTCCGAGGTCTTCGTGCCGATGATCCCCTCGCTCATCGCCGGTGTCGTCGTCTGCCTCGGTTTCGCCTGGATGCTGGGCCTCGCAGAGCGCAAGCGCCTCGGCGCGGTCGGTGTTCCGGTCGTTGCCGGTGACACAGAGTCCGACCAGACCTCCATGGCCGGCACCATGCTGAATCCCGACCGCGAGACGCTGCGTCCCAAGCTGATCTGGTTCAACCTGATCCTCACCGTCGCGGTGATGGTCCTGCTGGTCATCGACATCTTCCCCCTCGCCTACGTCTTCATGGTCGGTGCGGCGATCGCCCTGGTCGTCAACTTCCCGAAGGTCAAGGATCAGGCCCATGAGATGGTCGCGCACTCCAGCTCGATCGTCGCCGTCTCCGGCATGGTCTTCGCCGCGGCCTGCCTCGTCGGCGTCCTGTCCGGTACCGGCATGGTGGACGCCATGGCCGAGTGGATCACCACGGTGATCCCGGACTCCCTCGGCGGCTACCTCGCGCCGATCACCGGCCTGCTGTCGATGCCCTTCACGTTCTTCATGTCGAATGACGCCTTCTACTTCGGCGTCCTGCCGGTGCTCTCCGAGAGTGCCGCGCACTACGGCATCGAGCCGGTGCAGATGGCCCAGGCCTCCATCACCGGCCAGCCGGTCCACATGCAGTCCCCCCTGGTCCCTGCCATCCTCCTGCTGGTCTCCCTGGCCAATGTCGGCCTGGGTGCCCACCACCGCAAGGTGCTGTGGCGTGCCGTGGTGGTCTCCCTGGTGATGCTCGCCGTCGGGATTCTGGTCGGCGTCATCCCCTTCCACGTGGGGTAGGAGTCAGGTCAGAGGAACGCAGCAGTTCCATGATCTGTTCCACCACCTCCGTGGGAAGCTCCGCGGGGAGCTCCGAGACCGGCACGGCGTCCCCGTCGTAGGCCTGTTCGGCGTGCTCCGCAGAGTCGATGCCGATGCTCTCGTCTTTCGCGGTGATGCGGATCGGGCTGACCTTGTCCATCAGCCAGGCGATCGCATAGGTCGCGCAGAAGGAGAACCCGACGGTGACCAGGATCGCGACAAGTTCGCGCCACAGCATGTCCCAGCCACCGCCGAAGATGATGCCGGTGTGGTGCGCGGGGGCGTCCGGCGAGCCGACGAACACCACGAGCATCGCCGCGGCCATGCCGGCGACACCGTGGACGGCGAAGACATCCGCCGAATCGTCGATACCGAACCGGTGGGCCAGCCGGACCGCGCCGAATGCGGCTGCGGCGCCGACCACGCCGACGAGGATCGCGAAGACCGGATCCACCGCGTCCGCCGTCGGGGTGATCGCCACCAGACCGGCGATCGCGCCGGTACCCAGGCCCATCAGGGTGTAGGAACCGTCGACGATGCGCTGCATGACGATGTAGCCGATCATGCCGCCGGCCAGGGCGAGCAGCGTGGTCATCACGGTGTACTCGGCGACGAAGTTGGCCCCGCCGGCCGAACCGCCGTTGAACCCCATCCAGCCCATCGCGAGCATGCCCACGCCGATGAGTGTCAGCGGCAGGTTGTGCGGACGCTGGTCGTGCTCGGCGCGGCGTCCCAGGAAGATCGCGAGTGCCAGGCCCGCGGCACCGGCGTTCATGTGCACCGGGGTACCGCCGGCGTAGTCGTGGACCTCGAGGACGGTGCGGAACCAGCCGTCGTCGGCGAAGGCCCAGTGGGCGACCGGGGCGTAGACCACGAGCACCCAGATCACCGCGAAGCCCATCCAGGCGTCGAACTTCATACGCCCCGCTGCGCCGGAGGAGACCAGTGCCACCGAGATCGCCGCGAACAGGGTGTAGAACGCCGTGGTGACTGTTGTCCCCGCCCCGTCGTCACTGGTCAGTGTGCTGAAGAAGGTGAAGCTCGTCGGGTCACCGATGATCCCCACCCCACCGGCGGACTCGCCGAGCACCAGCCCGTGCCCGATGAGAACGTAGACGATGACGGTGACGGCCAGTGAGGTCATCACCATCATCATCATGTTCAGGACGCTGCGGCCGTTGAGCATTCCTCCGTAGAGCATCGCCAGCCCCGGGAACATCAGGAGCATCAGGGCGAAAGCGGTACACATCCACGCAATGTCAGCTGCACTCATGGAGTTAAACAGTAGGAAACA
>NHCFD04200__coassemble_176_pt1 | contig 43727 bp, 36 predicted proteins | sample NHCFD04200__metabat2_high_PE_017 | metagenome-assembled genome bin NHCFD04200 | reverse complement strand
CGGCTCGGAGGAGGCCGCCGCCTCGCTGGACGCGGCCGCGGAGGACGCCGCTTCCCGGGCCACCTCCACCGCCCGGCGCAGCAGCAGTTCGGACTCGACCACCGCGTCCGCCCGAGTCATGCCGGTGGCCACCAGGCCGTCGACGGTCACCTCGTAGGAGCAGGCCGTGGCGACCTCCGCACCGGCGGCGAAGAAGTCGGCGTGGGCGTCCCGGACCTCACCCGGGTTGTCCCTGAGGATCTGGGCGGACCACAGCGCACCGGTGATGTCGTTGCCGCGGTCCTCCAGGCGGGTCCCCAGGCCGCCGTCGAGGATCACGGGGCGCTCGATGAGAGTGGTGAGCAGGGAAGGGTCATGCTTATCGGTCATTGGCCCGAGTATAGGCTGACCCTCATGTCAGACATCGCCGGGGCAGCAGACCCCACCACGGCCACGGGCCTCAAGCGCACCATGGAGCAGCGTCACCTGGTGATGATCGCCCTCGGTGGCGTCATCGGCTCGGGCCTGTTCGTCTCCTCCGGCTACACCATCAGTGAGGCTGGCCCGCTCGGCGCCGTCCTCGCCTATGTCCTGGGCGCGCTGGTCGCCTGGATGGTGATGTGCTGTCTCGGCGAGCTCGCCGTGGTCTACCCGGTCTCCGGTGGTTTCCACATCTACGCCTCCCGGAATCTGGGGCAGGCCTGGGGATTCGCGACGGCGTGGCTCTACTGGCTGTGCTGGGCGGTGGCTCTGGGCAGTGAGTTCACCGCATCCGGCATCCTCATGCAACGGTGGTTCCCCGGCATCAGCGTGTGGGTCTGGTGCCTGGTCTTCGGCATCCTGCTGTTCGCCCTCAACGCCGTTTCTGCCCGGGTGTTCGGCGAGACCGAGTTCTGGCTCTCGCTGATCAAGGTCGTCGCGGTGCTCGCCCTGATCATCGTGGGCGCGGCCACCATCGTCGGCATCAACCCGGTCGCCGACGGGCCCACCCCCGGACTCGGTAACTTCGACACCGACGCCGGACTCTTCCCTGCAGGCTTCGGCGGCATGCTCGTGGTCACTCTCGGCGTCTTCTACGCCTTCTCCGGCACCGAGCTGATCGGCGTGGCCGCCGGGGAGGCGAAGAACCCGGAGACGGTCATCCCGAAAGCCATCCGCACCGCGGTGATCCGCCTGACGGTGTTCTTCGTCGGCGCGATCCTCGTCATTGCCGCCCTCGTCCCTTATGAGGACGCCGGTCTCGACGAATCCCCCTTCGTCACCGTCTTCGACATCGCCGGGATCTCCGGGATGGGCGATGTGATGAACTTCGTCATCATCGCCGCCCTGCTCTCGGCCGGGAACTCCGGCCTCTTCTCCTGTACCCGCATGCTGCACTCCATGGCGGCGGAGGGGCAGGCACCGAAGGCGTTCCTGCGCACCACGAAACGCGGTATCCCGATGCTCGCACTGTGCGTGTCGATGGTCGGCGGGGTGGCCTCCCTGCTGTCGAGTGAGATCGCGCCGGGCAGCCTGTACATGATCCTCGTCTCCATCGCCGGGTTCGCGGTGGTGGCGGTCTGGATCGCGATCGCGGCGTCCCAGCTCTCCTTCCGGCGCCGGTTCCTCGCCGCCGGGGGAGCGGTCGCCGGTCTGCACTACCGGGCGCCGGCGTCCCGGGTGCTGGCGTGGCTCTCGATCATTGCGCTGGTGGCATCCCTGATCGGGGTCGGGTTCGACGCCGACCAGCGCGAGGCCCTCACTGTCGGGATCCCGTTCACCGTGATCTGCCTGGTGTACTACCGCTGGCGACACGGTGCCGGTTGCTTCACCCCTCAGGGACAGGACGCCGAGCTGGACGCCGCGGTGGCATCCTCCCGGCAGTGACCGGTCATACCGCCCTGATTTGAACACTGTTCAAGTTTGGGCGACCATAGTGACCATGCACGCAACCACCGACGCCCGCCACATCTGGCACCCGTACTCCCCGGTGCCCGGCCCCCGTGAGAATCTCCATGTCTCCGGCGCAGACGGGGTGAATCTCACTCTCGCTGACGGTCGCCTCCTCATCGACGCCATGAGCTCCTGGTGGGCCGCCGCCCACGGCCACCGTCACCCCGACCTCGTCCACGCTGCCCACAGCCAACTCGACACTCTGCCCCACGTCATGTTCGGCGGCCTGACCCACACCCCGGCCGTCGAGCTCGCCGACCGCCTGCTGGCGCTGACCGGGGAGTCCTACATCGACTGCCCCGGCGACGACCTGTCGACCGTCTTCTTCGCGGACTCCGGCTCTGTCGCCGTCGAGGTCGCGATCAAGGCGGCTCTGCAGACCCAGCGCGGACGCGGCAACCCGGAGCGACGCCGCCTACTGACCTGGCGCTCCGGATACCACGGCGACACCTTTGGCGCGATGTCCGTCTGCGACCCCGACGGTGGCATGCACTCCCTGTGGGCAGGCACCCTCACCGGACAGATCTTCGCGCCCGCCCCTCCGGTCCGCGGCAGCAGTGACCGGGAGATCGAGAGCTATCTGGAGGTCTTCGAGAGCCACATCGACGACACCGTCGCCGCCGTCATCATCGAGCCGGTGGTCCAGGGTGCCGGAGGCATGCGCTTCCACGACCATGCCCTCGTCGCCGGCGTCCGACGCATCTGCGACGCCCACGGCGTCCTGCTCATCGCCGACGAGATCGCCACCGGTTTCGGACGCACCGGCGACCTGTTCACCACCGCCGCAGCCGGGATCACCCCGGACATCCTCTGCGTCGGCAAGGCGCTCACCGGAGGCATGCTCACCCTCGCCGCCGTGCTCACCACCGCCGCCGTGTCGGACGCGGTGAGCTCTCCCGCCGGTGGCGGGGCCCTGATGCACGGGCCCACCTTCATGGCCAATCCGCTGGCCTGTGCGGTCGCCACCGCGGCGATGGACCTGGTCGGTGACGGATACTGGCGCACCGCGGTGCCGAGGATCGGGGACGGGCTCCGTCACGGCCTCAGCCACCTCGCGGACCGGGACGATGTCGCCGATGTCCGCGTCCTCGGGGCGGTCGGTGTCGTCGAGCTCACCACCGCCCTCGATGAAGACGCGATGACCAGGGCACAGAATGCCGCCGTGGACCACGGGGTGTGGCTGCGCCCCTTCGGCCGCCTCATCTACTGCATGCCGCCGTTCATCAGCACCACCGACGAGGTGGACACCATCTGCCGGGCGGTCGCCGCCGCAGTCAGCGCCGCAGCAGAGGAGGTGGCGGCATGATCATCCTCGTCACCGGGACCGGCACCGACGTCGGCAAGACCGTCGCCACGGCAGCCCTTGCCGCGGCGCTGGAGGGGAACGGACGCAGGGTCGGTGTCGTCAAACCGGTGCAGACCGGGGAACCCGGTGGCCCCGAGGACCACGGGGACCTGGCGAGCGTCCGCCGACTCACCGGGATCACCGATCTCCACGAGTTCCACCGCTACCCGGAACCCCTGGCCCCGGACCTCTCGGCCCGCCGCGCAGACCTGTCCGCAGCACAGCTGCACCAGGTGGCGGACCGGCTGCGGACACTGGACGCCACCGACCCGGACCGGATCCTGCTCGTCGAAGGAGCCGGCGGCATTCTCGTCCGGCTCGGCGACAGCTGGACGCTCGCCGACCTCGCCGTGGAACTGGCGGCGCCGATGATCGTGGTCACCACCCTCGGCCTCGGCTCACTCAACGCCGCGGAGCTGACGGTCCGGTGCGCGCTGCACCTCGGGATCCGGGTGCTCGGTCTGATCGGCGGCAGTCTGCCGGAGGATCCTGATCTCGCGACCCGGTTGAACGTGGACGAGCTCCCCGTAGTGACCGGAGTGCCCCTGCTCGGCAGTATTCCGGCAGGTGCCGGAGCACTGGGGAAGGAAGAGTTCAGGCGGATGGCCCTGGAGAACCTGGGTCGGCATACTCTGTCACCGTGGATACAGACCCCCGACTGAAGCGACACGGCAGGTCGGACGCGGACCCCGGACGCGTCCTGCTGTACGACATCTTCACCCGTGAAGGACGCGCCGTGTTCTTCTCAGCCATCCTCTTGACCTGCTGGGCTGTGGGGGAGACCGCCGTTCCCGCGGTCATCGGTCTCGCCGTCGACGAGGCCGTCGGTCCCTCTGATGTCGGTCGGCTCCTTCTCTGGCTCGTCGTCCTCGGTGCCGCCTTCCTCGCACAGAGCTACGGATTCCGCAACGGAACCCGACTCAGTTGGTTCGCCATGAACCGGCAGGAGCACCGGCTGCGTGGGGAGATCGTCCGTACCACCCTCGATCCGGCGCGCCGCACCACCGGGCGACTGCCCGGAGAGATCGCCTCCCTGGCGTCCTCGGACGCGGACGCGGCCACCGGGGTCCTCCGTCAGGCGTCGATGGGCGCGGCCAGCGTCCTCGGCCTGGTCCTGTGCGCCGGCTACCTGCTGTGGGCCGACCTGTGGGTCGGGGTGGCGGTCCTGGTGGTCACCCCGCTGAGCATGATCGTGCTGCGCCTGCTCACCCCGCATCTCTCCCGGACCAGCCACCGGCAGCAGGAGGGCATCGCCGCCGCAGGCGCCTCCGCCGCCGATGTGATGCAGGGGGTCGAGGTGCTTCGCGGCATCGGCGGGGAGTACCGCGCCGGGCGCTGGTACACCCGGCACAGTCAGGACGCCGCCAGGGCGGGTATCGCGTCCGCCGGAGCATCCGGCCGTCTGGAGGGAGCGCAGGTCCTGGTCAGTGGTGTGGTCCTGCTCGTCGCTGCGGGATTGGGCGCCTGGCGGGTGCTCGAGGGGGACATGACGGTCGGGACTCTCGTCGGTGTGCTCGGCGTGACCTCGTTCTTCGCCGGCCCCCTGGGCACTGTCGTCGCCTTCATCGAGGGCTACACACGCTCGGCGGCTTCGGCCCGGCGCATTGCCGGATATCTCGGCAGCGCTGCTCCGGCAACTGCGGTGGATGCTTCCGGGAAGGTTTCCGGGGGCATTCCGGGAGCCACCGCGGACGCCACCCTCACCCTCGTCCTCGACGACGGCATCGTGGTGGACTGCCGGGCAGGGCGTTTCACTGCGCTGGTCAGTCCGGACACGGCCGTTCACCGGCGGATCCTCGACACCGTCGCCGGTGAGGCAGGCACGCTGCTGCTCGACGGGGTGGACGTCCGTACCCTTGACCTTCGCATCCTGCCCGCGGTGCTGCGGATCTCACCGCACGGGGCCCGACTGTTCGCCGGTACGGTCGCCGGGAACATCACCGGGCCGGACGGTGGGGAACTGCCGGGGGCCCTGCTGCGTGCGAGCGGTGTCGATGAACTCGTCGACCTCTTCGACGACGGGGCAGAGCACCCGGTCGACGGCTCGGGGGCGAATCTCTCCGGCGGGCAGCAGCAGCGCATCGTGCTGGCACGGGCCCTGGCCGGTGCCCCACGCACCCGTGTCATCGTCGATCCGACCACCGCCGTGGACTCGGTGACCGAGGCGCGCATCGCAGACGGACTGCGTGAGCTGCGGGCAGGGGAGCGGCAGGGCACTCTCGTGGTCGTCACCACCTCGCCGACGCTGCTCGCCGTCGCCGACGAGGTGATCCTCGTCGGCAGTGGCGGAGGGAACGTGTTGCGCCGGGCGACCCACACCGAGCTTCTGGCCGACGATTTCTACCGGTCGGTGGTCTCCCGGTGAGTACAGCCACAGTCACCCTGCCCACCGCGTCCGCCGCACAGGCGCGGCGCTTCCTCCGGGCACGCCTGCGCCCGCACCGTGGCACCGCCGTCGCCGCCGGTGTCGTCACCCTCGGCGCCGGTGGCTGCGTGATGGTCCCGCCACTGGCCACCGGGCAGATCGTCGACCGGCTCAGTGCGCCCGGCGCGTCGTTCGGAGACGTTCTCGCACCCCTGGCGCTGATCCTGGCGTCCCTCCTGGTCGGGGCACTGCTGTCCTGGTGGGCGCGTGTCCTGTTCGCCCGGGTGGCGGAGCCGACCGTCGCCACGCTGCGTGAGGATGTCCTGGCCCACGCTCTCGACCTGGCACCCGGCGTCACCGAGAAGGCAGGTACCGGCGAGCTCGTCTCCCGGGTCAGTGACGATTCGCGCCTCATCTCCACGGCCGTGGCCACAGTGCTGCCCCAGGTACTCTCCGCTCTCGCCCTGCTGGTGCTGTCGGTTCCCGGCCTGTTCAGCCTGCACTGGGCACTTGGACTGGCGGGCCTGGTCGGCATTCCGATGTATGCGGCGTCTCTGCGCTGGTACCTGCCCCGTTCCGCGCCGCTCTACCGGGCCGAACGCGAGATCCTCGCGCGACGCACGACCCGCTTCCTCGACGCCGCCACCGGCCGCGACGCCCTGATCTCCCAGGGATGGGAGGACGCCGAGGTCACCCGTCTGGACGCGGCCTCCGACGAGTCCCGGCGTGTCCAGGACGACGTGGGACGGATGCTCACCCGCTATTTCCAGCGCAACCACCTCGCCGAGTTCACGGTCACCGCCGTGATCCTCGTCGTCGGGTTCGTCCTCGTCGACGCCTCGTGGACGACCGTCGGTGCTGTCACCGCCGCCGCCCTGCTCTACCACCGGCTGTTCAACCCGATCGCCGAGGTCATCGGCACCTTCGACCGGATCCAGGAAGCCGGCATCGCAGTGCGTCGCCTGGCCGGGGTGACTCTTGCCCCGGTCCGTCATACAGCGCAGGTCCGGCAGGAGGCACCCTCGACCGGGACCGGCCTGGAACTGCGCGGTGTCCACCACAGCTTCGACGGTGCCCACCCGGTCCTCACCGATATCGACCTGCGCATCGCGCCGGGGGAGTCTGTCGCCCTGGTCGGCGCGACCGGTGCCGGCAAGACCACCGCCGCCCGGATCCTCGCAGGCATTGTGCCCGTCCAGCAGGGGAGCGCCACCCTCGACGGGATCGACCTGGATGCTCTCGGCACGGCACTGCGCCCACGCGTCGTGCTCGCCTCCCAGCACACACACGTTTTCGCCGCGACGCTGCGCCAGAATCTCACCCTCGGCGCAGGGGAGGGTGACGGCACCGAGGACGCCACCATCGAGGACGCCGTGCGGGCCTGCGGTGCCGACTGGATCCTCGACCTGCCCGAGGGGCTCGACACCCGCGTCGGTGATGACGGCCACCATCTCACCGCCCACCAGGCCCAGCACCTCGCCCTGGTCCGGCTGCTGCTACTCGACCCCGGGTACGTGGTCCTCGACGAAGCCACCGCCGAGGACGGGTCCAGCAACTCCCGCGTCCTCGACCGGGCGTCCGCGCAGGTCATCGCCGGACGCGGCGCGCTGGTCATCGCCCATCGCCTCAGTCAGGCCCGCCTGGCTGACCGCATCCTCGTCATGGACGCCGGACGCATCGTCGAGGACGGCACCCATGACAGTCTCGTCGCTGCCGGTGGACGCTACGCCACGCTGTGGGAGGCCTGGACCGGAGACACCGGCAGGGGAGCGAGCTGATGTCCGGGTACGGGCTGCGCGCCATCGACGGCCGGCGCACTGGAGTGGCACGTGTGACCGGGGGTGAATGTTTCCGACAGGTTAATTTCTCCGGGTGAACTTGAGGCTCATCGGGGTTATCGTCGGGCCATGACCGATTCACCTGCCCCGTACCCGGTCCGCGAGGGTACCTTCGACGAACTCATGTCCCCCGACGGTGTGCGGTCGGTCTACCGGAAACTCCACCAGGTTTTCCAGGACATCCGCCCTGAGGACCTCAGTTCACGGGTCTCCTACCTGAGTTCCCGGTACCTCGACACCGGCGTCACCTTCGACTTCGCAGGACAGGAGGAGCCCTTCCCGCTGGACATCGTGCCGCGGCTGATCCAGCGCGCCGAGTTCGAGCGCACCGAACGCGGACTCAAGCAGCGCGTCCGCGCCCTGGAGGCCTTCCTCGCCGACGTCTACGGCCCCGGCCGCGTCTTCACCGACGGCGTCATCCCGCGGTCGGTGGTCACCACCTCGGAGAACTTCTGCCGTGCCGTCGCCGGCTACCAGCCGCCCAACGGGGTGCGCATCCACGTCGCCGGCATCGACCTCATCCGTGACGGGGAGGGCGACCTCCGCGTCCTCGAGGACAACGCCCGTATCCCCTCGGGTGTCTCCTACGTCCTCACCAACCGGCAGGCCACCGTATCCGCCCTGCCGGAGGCCGTGGGTCAGTACAACATCGCCCGCGTCGACGACTACCCCGCCCGGTTGCGCGCCGCCCTGGCCAAGGCCGCCCCGCCCGGCGTCCCCGACCCGATGATCGTCGTGCTCACCCCCGGTGTCTACAACTCCGCCTACTTCGAGCACTCCATGCTCGCCCGTACCATGGGTGTGCCGCTGGTGGAGGGGCGCGACCTCGTGGTCCGCCACGGTGTCGTCTTCCTGCGCACCACCCGGGGGCTCGAACAGGTCCACGTCATCTACCGTCGTGTCGACGACGAGTTCATCGACCCGGTGAAGTTCCGGCCGGACTCCCTGCTCGGCGTCGCCGGCCTGCTTTCCGCCCAGGCCAACGGCACCGTCACCATCGCCAACGCGGTCGGCAACGGAGTGGCCGACGACAAGCTCGTCTACACCTACGTACCGGACCTCATCCGTTACTACCTCGACGAAGAGCCGTTGATCCCCAACGTCGACACCTGGCGTCTCGAGGAACCCGAGGCCCGGGAGGAGGTCCTCGACCGGATGGACGAGCTGGTCATCAAGCCGGTCGACGGCTCCGGCGGCAAAGGCATCGTCATGGGGCCGATGTGCTCGAAGGAGGAGCTCGCTGAGGCGAAGACGAAGCTGCTGGCCGATCCGCGTGGCTGGATCGCCCAGCCGCTGGTGCAGCTGTCCACCGTGCCGACGATGACGCCGGACCAGGGCATGCAGCCCCGGCACGTCGACCTGCGACCTTTCGTCGTCAATGACGGTGAGGAGATGTGGGTCGTGCCCGGTGGCCTGACCCGTGTCGCGCTCCAGGAGGGGCAGATGATCGTGAACTCCTCCCAGGGCGGTGGTTCCAAGGACACCTGGGTCATCTCCTCGGGCACCACCGGACCGGAGTCCGAGCACGGTCGCGTGATCTCGGCACCTGACCCGGACGCCCAGTCCCTCGACCGGCTCGAGACCTCCGTGCTCGATGCCCGTGACGACGAGGACGAGGTCCACCAGCAGCAGCAACAGCAGCAGCAGACCACCACCGGAACCACCGGAACCACCGAGAAGGGAGAAGGACAGTGCTGAGCCGCATCGCCGAATCCCTGTTCTGGATCGGCCGCTACATCGAGCGCGCCGACGACCAGGCCCGCGTCCTCACCGTCAACCTGGAGCAGTCCACCGAGGCGGACACCTCGTCCCTCGGCGTCGAGCTCTGCCGGGCGATGGGTGCCCCGCTGGAACCCGGCGCGGGGTCCCGCGAAGTGTGGTCCCAGCTCGGTACCGATCCGGACTCCCCGCAGTCCATGGTCACAGCACTGAACAACTGCCGTGACAGTGCCCGCCGTGCCCGGGAGATCCTCACCACCTCCTCCTGGGAAGCCATCAACCGCGCGTGGCGCAAGGTCGCGTCCGGCCGTCTGGATCTCATGCGCCCGCCGCTGGCCTGCCGCGACGTCCACGACCACTGCGCGATGATCATCGGTACCCTCGTCGGCACCATGCCCCGTGACGAAGCCTGGCACTTCCTCATGGCCGGCCGGTACATCGAGCGTATCGACATGACCGCCCGCATCATCTACGCCACCATCGTCGCACCGGCACTGCCGGCGCACCGTCACCTGCTGCTGCAGTCCTGCGGCGCCCAGCAGTCCTTCGTCATGTCGCGGGGTCAGGAGGACACGCTCACCGCCTCGGTGGATTTCCTGCTGCGTGACCGGCTGTGCCCGCGGTCGATCGTCTTCTGCCTCGACCAGGCCCGCGAGAGCCTCTCGGCCCTGGATCCGACGACCCTGCGCTCCGGTTTCGAGGATGACGCCCAGCGTCTGCTCGGCCAGATGAGTGCCCGGATCGAGTTCATGCAGCCCAATGAGGCGCTCGAGCAGCTCGGCGAACTGACCCAGCTGATCCAGGAGACCAGCGCCGTGGCCACCCAGGCGCTCAGCCAGCGCTATTTCGAGGGCGCCCTGTCGTCCACGTGGCACGCGAAGTAGGGGAGACGAAGACCAATGACAACCACACTGCGCATCGTGCACACCACCGGTTACAACTACTCCGACCCTGTCTCGGACTCCTTCAACGAGATCCGGATGACGCCGCTCTACACGTCCCAGCAGCTCATCCGTGAGCAGTCGGTGACCATCACTCCGAAGCCCTGGTCGTACTCCTTCATCGACTACTGGGGCACCCACGTGACCTCCTTCGAGCTCCATGAGCCCCACGACCAGATGATCGTCGGTGTGACCACCACCCTCGACGTGGACGCCGCCCCCTCCACCCGCACCGGACTCACCGTGGCGGACATGGCGGAGCACGAGGACGCCCTCAACGAGTTCCTCGGATTCTCGCCGATGGTCGAACCGTCCGAGGACCTGCTGACCCGTACCCGGGAGATCGCCGACAAAGAGGAGACCGTCGACGAGATCGCCCTGGCGGTCGGCAGTCTCATCTACGAGGAGATGACCTACGAGTCCGGCTCCAGTGACGTCACGGGGACCGCCGCGCAGGCCTGGGAGGCACGCAAAGGCGTGTGCCAGGACTTCTCCCACATCATGGTGGGCGCGCTGCGGTCGGTGGGTATCGCCGCCCGCTACGTCTCCGGCTACGTCCTGCCGAAGAAGGACGCCGAGATCGGCGAGACGGTGGACGCCGAGTCCCACGCCTGGGTCCAGTGGTTCAACGACGGCGACAACAACGGCTGGTTCAGCTTCGACCCGACCAACAACGTCGTCCCCGGTGAACTGCACGTCATCGTCGGCACAGCCCGCGAGTACGGCGACGTACCTCCGTTGAAGGGGATGTTCTCGGGGCAGGCGTCCTCGGAGCTCTTCGTCACGGTGCGTATGACACGCCTGGGGTAGGGGAGGGCACAGAAAAATCCCGCCGCCGGAGGCCCCGAAGGGCTCCCGGCGGCGGGATTGTTGTCGGACTGACAGGATTTGAACCTGCGACCCCCACACCCCCAGTGTGGTGCGCTGCCAAACTGCGCCACAGTCCGTCCATTCGAAATGATCACTCACTTGCGAACGGGGCAAAGCTTACAACATCCGGATTCAGTGCGCGAATCCGCAGGTGGGGTAGTGGAAAGTGTCCTACTCCGCCGGGGTGACCGGGGCCTCGGCGACGATGACGCCGTCAGCGTCCGCGTAGGCGATGTGACCGGGCACGAAATCCACGCCACCGAAGTGGACGACGACGTCCCGCTCACCGGCGCCGTCCTTGGCGGATTTGCGGGGGTTGGTGCCCAGCGCCTTGCAGCCGAACTCCATGCCACCGACGGCGGCGGAGTCGCGGATCGCACCGTTGATGATCACACCGGCCCACCCGTGCTCCACACCGAACTCGGCGATCATGTCACCCATCAGAGCAGTGTGGACCGAGGCGTCACCGTCGACGACGAGGACGCCACCCGGGTTGTCCTCCTGCAGGGTCTTCTTGACCAGGCCGTTGTCCTGGAAGCAGCGGATGGTGGTGATCGGACCACAGAAGTCGGTGTGTCCGCCGAGGTTGCGGAACTGGGTGTCGCAGCTGCGGGCGTCCGGCCCGATGATGTCGACGAGGTCGGCGGTGGGGATGAAGGTGATGTCAGTCATGTCACATCACTCTAGCGGTCGATTCAACGGTCCATTCAGCGGTCCAGGCCGGTCGCCCAGGCCGCCACCGTGTCGCCGACCCGCTGTGCCGCGCCACGACGGGTGAGCAGGTGGTCGGCATCCGGGATACTCACCAGCGATTTCGGCCAGGACGCTGCGGCGAAGATCCGCTCGGCGTCCCCCACCGGCACCGTCCGGTCCTCCGGGGAGTGCAGTACCAGCAACGGGACACCGCGTCGGCCGGGCTCGGCGATGTCGGCGCGCACCGCATCCTCGTCGGAGCGTTCGGCGAGGTCGGTGAGGAAGCGTCGACGGAAGGTCATCTCGCGTCCGGCGAGGTGGACTGCCCGGGCGTCCCCGTCATCGGTGGCGTCCTCGAAAGCGTCGAGGAGGGAGGCCGCCGCGCGTCCGGGCAGGTACGGCGCACCCACGGTGCACACCGCGCTCACCGACGGAATACGGGGCGCAGCCCGGAGAACCGCGGCACCGCCGAGGGAATGACCCACGAGCAGGGAGGGGGCGACCAGCCGCTGATCCAGCCACCCGGCGACGGAGACGAGATCGTCGACATTCGAGCTGAAGGTCGTGTCCTCGAAGGGCACGCCGCCGTTCTCCGGGACGGAGTCGCCGAGACCCGGGAAGTCGATGCGGAGCGAGGCGATCCCGGCCCGGGCCAGGGCCCGGGAGATCCGGAACACACCCGGCGCGGCCCGGGTGCAGGTGAAACAGTGGGCGAGCAGCGCAACCCTGAACCCCGCTCCGCGGAACTCCTCCGGTGACATGGACCGGGCGGCGGCAGGCACATCGAGTGTGCCGGTGATCGTCGACGGGGAGCCGTCGGCCCGTCGCAGGGATCCGGGCAGGGTGAGGTTGACCGAGGTGACGGACGGGGAAGCCATGACCGCAGACTACCGGGCTGTGTGGTGACGGTGATCGGTTAGGCTGGAGCGGACTGTATCTCCTTCGAAAGGCGTGTGATGGCCGGATTCGGCTGGTTCTGGAAGGCCATGGGATCGTCGGCGACGGCGAACCAGAAGAAGTCGAAGACGATCGTGGGGGAGGCCGAGAAGGCCTCTGACCGCCTCTCCGACGCCTCTGACGCGGAGGTCGTGGAGATCGCCCGTTCGTGCATCGGCTCCGACGAGGCGCGCACCGTCGAAGATGCTCCACTGCTGCTCGCGGCGGTCCGCGAGGCGGCGTCCCGCACCCTGGGGATGCGCCCGTTCGACGTGCAGCTCCAAGGTGCGCTGCGCATGCTCGTCGGCGATGTCGTGGAGATGGCCACCGGTGAGGGTAAGACCCTGGTCGGTGCGATGACGGCGGTCGGCTACGGCCTGCAGGGCAAGAAGATCCACGTCATCACGGTGAATTCCTTCCTGGCGGGTCGTGACGAGCAGTGGATGGGCCCGTTGCTCGACTTCTTCGGCCTGACCCACGGTGCGATCGCGGAGGAGGCCGGCCCCGACGCCCGTCGTGAGGTCTACTCCTGCGACGTGGTGTTCGGTGCGATCAACGAGATCGGCTTCGATGTGCTGCGCGACCAGCTCATCACCCGCCGGGAGGACGCCGTGCGTACCCCCGCCGATGTCGCCGTGGTCGATGAGGCTGACTCGGTGATGGTCGACGAGGCCCTGGTGCCGCTGGTGCTTGCCGGCTCCGAACCGGGAGCGGGTCCCGCGGCGTCGATCACCGACCTGGTCCGCCGGATGGACGAGGACCGTCACTTCACCGTCTCCGGAGACCGCCGGAACATCTTCCTCACCGACGCCGGCTCGGCGTTCGTCGAGAAGCAGCTGGGTGTCGATTCCCTCTACGGTGATGACGCCGGCGACCTGCTCTCCCAGGTCAATGTCGCGCTGCACGCCCAGCACCTGCTGGTCCGCGACGTGCACTACCTCGTGCGTGACGGTGCGGTGGCACTGATCGACAACTCCCGGGGACGCGTCGCCGAACTGCAGCGGTGGCCGGACGGTCTGCAGGCCGCGGTGGAGGCGAAGGAGGGGCTGACCGTCACCGACGGCGGCCGGATCCTCGACCAGGTGACGATTCAGGCGCTGCTCGGTCTCTACCCCCAGAAGTGCGGTATGACCGGCACCGCGGTCGCCGCGAGCGACCAGCTGCGCCAGTTCTACGGGCTCTCGGTGAGTGTCATCGACCCGAACGTCCCGACGCAGCGTTTCGACGAGGCCGACCACGTCTACGCCGAGGCCACCGAGCGGGATGCCGCGGTCATCGACCACATCGTGGAGATCCAGCGGACCGGGCAGCCGGTGCTGGTCGGCACCCAGGATGTCGCCCAGTCGGAGAGCATCGCTGACGCGCTGGTCATGCGTGGTGTGGAATGCAATGTGCTCAACGCCAAGAACCACGAGGCCGAGGCCGGGATCATCGCAGAGGCGGGACGCCCCGGGCGGGTGACTGTCTCGACCCAGATGGCGGGGCGAGGCACCGATATCCGTCTCGGCGGCACCGAAGGCGAGCCGGGCAAGGAGGAGCACGACCGGGTCGTCGAGCTCGGTGGCCTGCACGTCGTGGGGGTGGGGCGGTTCCGCTCCGCCCGCCTCGACAACCAGTTGCGGGGCCGTGCCGGACGCCAGGGTGATCCCGGCTCCTCGGTCTTCTTCGTGTCCCTGGAGGACGACATGGTCTCCGTCGGCGGTGCGGGTGAGGAACTCACCGCGCAGCCGGACGAGGACGGTCGGATGGAGCAGAAGAAGGTACTCCAGTTCGTCGACCACTGCCAGCGCGTCACCGAGGGGCAGATGCTCGACATCCACGCGACGACGTGGAAGTACAACAAGCTCATCGCCGACCAGCGTGCCATCGTCAACGAGCGGCGCGACCGGGTGCTGGACACCGAGGCCGCGTGGGACGACCTGAGCTACCACGACGTGGAGAAGGCCGGGGCCCTGCAGGCCGCCGGTATCGACCATGATGTGCTGGTCCAGGCGGCCCGGGAGATCATGCTGTACCACCTTGACCACGAGTGGAGCGAGCACCTGGCCTACCTCGACGACGTGCGGGAGTCGATCCACCTCCGTGCGATCGCCAGGGAGAGCCCGATCGACGAGTTCCACCGGTTGTCCATCGCGGCATTCGGTGAACTCGCCGAGCGTGCGGTGTCGCTGGCCAGGGAGACCTTCACCGAGGCGGAGATCACCGCCGACGGCGTGTCCCTGGGCGACCTGGGCCTCCACAAACCCAGTGCGACCTGGACCTACATGGTCAATGACAACCCGCTGAGCTCCACGGGTGGTTCTGTGATGGGATCCATTGCCTCGATGTTCCGGTGAGTAACTTCACGGGTGTAATCCCGTAACGCGACGCCACCCGGATTCGTGACGGGTAGTATGATGAAAACGACTCACAGGCAGACCGCCTGTTGTGCTTAACGCCCCTCCGCGACCGTGGTGGGGCGACAACGGTCACCAGTACCAGATTCCAGGAGGAACTGAACATGAGCGACAACACCGGTATCCCGGAGGCCTCGGTCGAAACCACCTCGGTCTTCCGCGCTGACCTCCTCAAGGAGATGGAGACCGGTGTGCAGTCCGAGTCCTCACCCGCAGGTGTGGAAGGACTGCCCTCCGGCTCTGCGCTTCTCGTCGTGAAGCGTGGCCCGAATGCGGGCTCCCGTTTCCTGCTCGACCAGGACACCACCACTGCGGGGCGTCACCCCGACAGTGACATCTTCCTCGACGATGTCACCGTCTCCCGTCGCCACGCGGAGTTCCGTCGCAGCGGCGACGACTACGAGGTGGTCGACGTGGGATCGCTCAACGGCACCTACGTCAACCGCGAGCCGAAGAACTCCGCCGTGCTGAGCAACGGTGACGAGATCCAGATCGGTAAGTTCCGCCTTGTCTTCCTCAACGGGGCCAAGGAGGCCTGACCGGCCGGCGCGGACCGCGTGTCCGCATGATGTGACCGTCGGCCCGGACCCCGTCCGGGTCGGCGGACGTGTATCAATTCCTGAATGACCCGAAGTTCCAGCCGGTATCGAGGAGAATCGTGAGTTCGCAGTCCGGAGCAGCCCGCCAGTCCGACGACAAGACCGCGAAGGAGAATGCCCCCGCGCTCGACCGCGGCCAGGGAATTCTCCCGACCTCGTCGATCGGTGACGTGATCAAGAACCTCCAGGCCGATTTCCCGGAGGTCAAGGTCTCCAAGATCCGGTTCTTCGAGGCGGAGGGGCTGATCAGTCCCCGGCGCAGCAAGTCCGGTTACCGGCGGTTCTCTCCGGAAGACATCTCGCGGATCCGGTACATCCTCGGCCTGCAGCGGGACGAGTTCCTGCCGCTGAAGGTCATCAAGGAACGTCTCGACGCGATGGACGCCGGCAATGTCACCACCATCAACTCGCACAGTGATTCTGTCGCGGGTGCGGTGACCGCTGAGCAGTTCCGCGCTCCGCAGGTCCGTCGACTCACCCGGGCCGATGTCTGCGTGCGTTCCGGAGCCGACGATGATTTCCTCGGCGTCCTTGTCCGGATGGAGATGGTGGTCCCGGACGCCGCCGGGTTCTTCTCCACCGACGACGTCGACGTGGTGCAGATCGCGGCGAAGCTGGGGGAGTTCGGTATCGACTCCCGCCACCTGCGCTCGCTGGTCACCATGGCCCGACGTCAGTCCGACCTGGTCAACAGGGTCACCGAGCCGGTGGCGCACCGCCGCGACGAGAATGCCGCAGAGCGTGCTTCGGAGGTCGGCCGCGAAGTCAGTGCACTGCTCGTCTCGCTGCACGCCTCGATGGTCAAGTCCAATCTCGCCCGGTAGACGACGAGAACTTCTTCACTTCCCTGAACGACAGGCGTGTTGTTACACGCCTGTCGTTGCTCTGCTCTGCTACCATCACCCTCAACGTCAAGTTGAACTTGAGACTTTGACGGTGGATCGAACATTTTCCCGCATGAGGGGGTTGACTGTTCCACCCGTCCGTCTAGTCTTGGGTCAGGTGAACTACAGGCGCGCGGAGGACACGCGCGCCGGAGTATGAGGAGACACGCATGGATCAGCAGGACGCTCTGTTCGAGGTCCACCACGACGACCAGGAGTCGGGGTACCGGGTGACCACGGCATGTCAGGTCGCGGGCATCACCTACCGCCAGCTCGACTACTGGGCGCGGACCAAGCTGGTCCAGCCGACGATCCGGACGGCCAAGGGGTCCGGAAGTCAGCGGCTGTACTCCTTCCGTGACATCCTCGTGCTGAAGATCGTCAAGGGACTGCTGGACACCGGCATCTCACTGCAGAACATCCGGCGGGCCGTCGCCAAGCTGGAGAACTTCGGCATTGACGACCTCGCCGGCCTCACTCTCGTCTCCGACGGCAAGACCGTCTACGCCTGCAGCTCCCCGGAGGAGGTCATCGACCTGCTCAACGGCGGCCAGGGTGTGTTCGGCATCGCGGTGCCCGGACTGATGAAGGAACTGACCGGCACGATCACCGCCTTCCCGGCCGAACGCCGGGACGAGGACGGGGGGTCCGTCGACGAGGGTCAGGCAGTGGTGGGCGACGAGCTCGCCGCCCGTCGCCGTCTCCGCAGCTCCTAGTTCTCTCCGCCGTCTACTCCGCCGTCTTCTTCTCCGGCGGTCGCTGTCCGCAGGAAGTCGGCGGCTGCCCGCGCCTGGTCCTCCTGCACCATCGGTGAGGACCCGAAAGCCACCAGCGGTACCGGCAGTCCCTCAGCAGTGGTTCCGACGACCGGGGGGTCCTCGGGTGCTCCGGCAAGTCCGGCCGTGAGCTCAGTGCCGGCCGGCAGCCATACCGGTGCCACGCCCGGCACCGCTGAGCGGTACTCGTCCACGGCCGCGGCCGTGTCCTTGATTTCAAGCCGGGGCCGGACACAGAAGTCACGCACCACCGGATCAGCCGCGGCATAGGCGTCCACCAGAGACCGGGCGGTGTCCTGGGCAGCAGGGTCCGCCCACACCAGCAGGCCGAGATCTCCGGCGATACACCCGGAGGCGTCAGTGTCGTTGTCGTCGCGGGAGAGTGCGAGCCACCCGATGAACACCGCGATGATGACGACCACCGCCACCGGTACCGCCCAGACCCATGTCGCCACACCTCGTGAACGGCGTGCGCTCGCGTGCCTCGGACCTTCAGTCACTGTCGGTCACCACCTGTCGTCGTCGCGAGATCCGGGTAGGCGGTCTCGATGAGGGAGACGATACGCTCCCTGAGCTGCTGTCCGCGGCCGGCGAACTCCTTCTGCCGTCGGACGTACTCGGCGCGTCCCGCCGGGGTCTCCACCGCCACGGGCTCATGGCCCCAGGCACGCAGATCATAGGGACTCGCCTCCATGTCCGTCGCCCGGACGTCGCAGGCCAGTCGGAACGTGTCGAGCCACAGATCCCCGGGGAGCAGAGGGCCGAGCTTCGTGGCCCACTTGTAGAGGTCCATCGTGGCGTGGAGGCAGCCCGGCTGCTCCATCTGCCGCTGGTTCTCCCGGGTGGGGGTGCGGTCATTGCGGGGAACGGCCTGCGGGGTGAAGAAACGGAAGGCATCGAAGTGCGTGCAGCTGATCCGGTTGGCTTCCACCACCCGGTCGGTCCCGGCGGCACCGAGACGCAGTGGCTCGGGATGGCGGGGCCGGTCCCGGTAGACCATCGCCCATTCATGCATCCCGAAACAGGAGAACCGGGGTGGGCGGGACGCCGTGCCCCGCAGCAGCGAGTGGATGAAGGTCACCGCACTGCCACGGGCGGCGAAGAAAGCCCCGGTGTCGAGGGTCCAGGCCTCGCCCTCCTCCGCGGCGACCACGTGATGGAACTTTGCGGGACCGGGAAGACTGCTGCGGTCGGCGCCCTCGGGGAGGAGAAGTCCGACACCGGCGCCGGGAGACCAGCGGCGCAACTGGCCGGGCTTCACCGGGTAGTAGGTGAACATGAAGTCCCACACGGGATGCCGCTCACCGGCTGCCCGACGGGCACGGTGCGCGGCGGTGAGAGCGTCAGCGGCACGTTCGTGGACGGCCCGGCGGCCCTGCCACTCCTCGGGGGTGAGGATCTGTGTGCGGGTCATCGTGTCAGTCATCATGGGTCCAGTCACGCACGGTTCCCACCAGTTCCTCGATGACGTCCTCCAGGGTGACCACACCGACGATCACCCCGTTCTCCGAGACCTGCGCCATGTGCGAACTCGTCTGGCGCAGCTCCTTCATGGCGACATCGAAGTTCGCCCCGCCTTCGACGGTGATCAACGGACGCAGGTCATTGACGTCGAGCAGCTGCTCCGGGCCGGTCGCCGGATCGAGGACATTGTCGAGCACATCCTTCACGTGGACGTACCCCATGTAGGTTCCGGCGTCATCGGTGACGGGGAAGCGGGAGAAGCCCGTCTCGGAGACGGCGTCCTCGATCTGTCCGACGGTGATGCCCTGCGGACCGTAGGACAGCGCGCGGACGCGGTCGCGGGGGATGAGCACCTCGTGCAGGGTGCGCTTCGAGGAGTTCAGGGCGTTGGACAGCCGGTTGGCCTCGGCCGGGGCGATGAGGCCCTCGGACCTGGATTCGGAGATCATCTCCGCCAGCTCGGACGGGGAGACCGTCGAATCCAGCTCATCGCGCTGCTCGACGCCGAACAGGTGCAGGGTAATCCGGGCGATCCAGTTGAGCATGACCATGATCGGGTGCGCGATCTTGCAGAACAGCATGTGCGGGCCGACGAGGATGGTCGCCACCGATTCCGGTCCCGCCAGGGCGATGTTCTTCGGGACCATCTCACCGAGGATGATGTGCAGGATCGTCACCAGCAGCAGTGCGATGGCGAATCCGACCGGATGCAGCAGGTCATCCGGCAGTCCGAGGGCATGGAACGGTGCCTCGATGAGGTGGGCGATGGCCGGCTCGCCGACCTTGCCCAGCAGCAGTGAGGCGATGGTGATGCCGAACTGGGCGCCGGCGAGCATGATCGTGAGATCTTCCGTCGCCCTGATCACCTGGCGGGCCCGACGGTTGCCGGAGGCGGCCATGTTCTCCAGCCGGTCACGGCGCGAGGAGATCAGGGCGAACTCCACACCCACGAAGTAGGCGTTGACGGCCAGCAGGATGACAGTGAGGACCACTGCCCAGATATCACCGCTCATCGTCGGCACCTCCCTGATCCGGTTCGTCTGACCGGGGTGTCAGCGTCACAGGACGCAGCAGAACCTTGTCGACGCGGCGGACGTCCATGGACTCCACCCGCGCCTCCCAGCGGACCTCCGGACCGTCGGCGAAAGCGTCCATCATTCCGCGGTCGTCCGCGGGCAGTGCGACGATGTCACCGACCGAGGGAATCCGGCCGAGCGTGGCCATCACCAGACCGCCGAGGGTTTCGTAGGGGCCGTCGGGGGCGGTGTAACCGCAGATGTCGGTGAGCTCGTCACAGCGCAGCAGTCCGGCGAGCTCCCAGCTCCGGCCGACCTGGCGGATCTCCTGCTCTTCCTCCCGGTTGTCGTGCTCGTCCCAGACCTCGCCGAGGATCTCCTCGACGACGTCCTCGATGGTGACGATACCGGCGGTGCCGCCGTACTCGTCGGCGACCAGGATGAGCTGTGAGCCGGCGAGCCGGACCTGACGGAGTACCGCGTCCCCGCCCAGACTCTCCGGCACCGCCGGCACCGGACGGGCGAGTGCGCCGACCAGGGTCGTGGCGCGGGCGGCGGCGGGGATGGTCAGCGCGTCTTTCACATGGACGACGCCGACGGTCTCATCGAGATCACCGCGGACCACCGGGAACCGGGAGTGGCCGGACTCATGGGCCAGGCGGATGAGCACCAGGGCTGAATCATCGACGTCGAGCGTGTCGACCTTCGCCCGCGGGGTCATGAGATCTTCGGCCGTGGCGTCGCCGAAACGCAGCGACCGGTCGAGGATCCGGACCTTGGACTGGTCGAAACCCTCGGAGCCGGAGGAGTGACGCACCAGGGCGCTGAGCTCCTGCGGGGAGCGGGCGGAGGCCAGCTCATCGGCGGGCTCGATGCCGAACCGCCGGACGATGTGGTTCGCCACCCAGTTCAGCGCACGGATGAAACCGCGGAAGATCTTGTTGAAGTGCCACACCGGGGCCGTGAGGACCCGGGCGGTACCCAGCGGATTGGCGATCGCCATGTTCTTCGGCACGAGCTCGCCGAAGACCATCGACAGGATCGTCGCGACCACCAGGCTGAGTATCAGGGCGATCGGCATCGAGGCGGACTCACTCAACCCCACCAGTTCGAGCATGGGGGTGAAGAACTTCGCCAGGATGGGTTCGGCGAGATAGCCGGTGGCCAGGGTCGTGATGGTGATGCCCAGCTGCATGCCCGAGAGCATGAAGCTGAGGTTGCTGTGCGCCTTCTGCACCATCTTCGATGCAGCGTCACCGCGGGTGGCGACGTCATTGTCGATCGTGGAACGTTCCAGACTGGTGGTCGAGAATTCCACGGCGACGAAAACGCCGGTGCCCGCGGTGAGCAGTACGAAGCCCAGGAGTCCGAGGATGCTGAGCAGGATGTCCATTGTCGCCTACCGGCCCTCTGCCAGCCCCAGCTCGCCGAAGTACCGGCGGATGCCCTGCGGATTCCGTGGGTCGTCGAGATTCCACTCGGTCGGGGTAACCCCGGCCTTGCGCATCATCGCCAGGGTGTCCTTCTTCTGGTCCGCCAGCGTCAGGGTGAGCACCGTGCCCTTCTCACCGGCACGTGCCGTCCGACCGGCGCGGTGGACATAGGCCTTGTGCTCGGCCGGCGGGTCGATGTGGACCACGAGGTCCACACCCTTGATGTCGATACCACGGGCCGCGATGTCGGTGGCGACGAGGACCGTCGCCGTGCCGTCGGTGAACTCGCGGATCGCCCGGGTGCGGGCACCCTGACCCTTGTCGCCGTGGAGGCCGACCGCGGGTGTTCCGTCGCGGACTAGCTTCTTGACCTGACGGTCGACGGTGTGCTTGGTGCGCATGAACATGATGGTCTTCGTCGACGCACGGCCGAGTGCGAGGACCACCTCGTTGCGGAAAGGCTTGTCGGGGACCACACCGAGGTAATGGTCCATCGAGTCGACCTTCGCCGCGACCTCACCGGTGGAATGGGTCACCGGATCGTTCATGTACTGGTCGATGAGCACCTTGATGTCACCGTCGAGAGTGGCGGAGAAGAACAGGTGCTGGGCGTCGGAGGGCATACGGTCGAGCAGTCGGCGGACCTGGGGCAGGAACCCCATGTCAGCCATCTGGTCGGCCTCGTCGAGCGCGACGATCTCCACCTGGTCGAGGAACAGGGCCTTCTGGCCGATGAGATCCTCGGCACGGCCCGGGGTCGCCACGAGAATGTCGACCGGGCGGGCCAGTGCAGTGAAGTTGCGCTTGATGTTCACGCCACCGACGACCTCGATGACGCGCTGCCCGACGGCCTCGGCGAGTGGACGCAGCCGTTCGGCGACCTGCTGGGCCAGCTCACGGGTCGGGACGAGGACCGCGGCACGGGGATGCCCGGGCTTCGATGATCCGCCGACCAGCCGGCTGATCACCGGCAGGCCGAAGGTGAACGTCTTACCGGAACCGGTCGGGCCACGGCCGAGGACATCGCGCCCGGCGAGCCCGTCGGGGATGGCGGCGGCCTGGATCGGGAAGGGATGCACCAGACCCTGGTGGGTCAGTTCATTGACCACCGGGTTCGGCAGACCCATACCGGAGAAACGGATCGAGGTATCCACACCGGTCGCCGGACCCGCGGGCGCCGTGACCTGGGCAGCAGCAGGTCGCTGCGCCCGGACCTGGGAGACCTCGGGATTGCGGGTACGCGGCTGCTGGCCGTTCTTCGGACGCCCCTGCTGGCCACCGTTCCGGCGGTTCTGCCGGTCACCCTGACGGTGACGCTGACCGTCCTGCGTGCGCTCGGAATGACCGGTGGAACCGGACGGGCGGCGCTTACGGCCCTTGCCTTTGCCCTGGCCGTCGCGGATCGGACGACCCTGAAGATCGACCTTCTCCGGACGGCGGTCGCGGTGACCGCGTCCGCCACCGTTGCCGCCGATGCGGGAACTGCCCGAGCCGTCGGACCCGGCGTGACCGGAGTCGACGGCACGGCTGCCCCGCACGACGCGACGACGACGCGTCCCGCCGTTCGAGGCCGACTGTCTGTCGGAGGATGAACCCACTTACGCCTCAACCTCACTACGGTCGCCGGACCACAGGGTGTGGAAGTGGCCGGCGTGGTCGGTGCGCTCATAGGTGTGCGCACCGAAGAAGTCACGCTGGCCCTGGATCAGGGCGGCGGGCAGACGTTCAGCACGGAGCGAGTCGTAGTACGACAGCGAGGAGGAGAACACCGGGACCGGAAGACCCAGCCGGGTCGCGGCGACGACGACGCGACGCCAGGAGTCCACCAGGCCGGAGACCTCACCCTTGAAGTACGGGTCGAGGAGCAGGGACTGCACCTCCGGATCGGTGTTGTAGGCGTCCACGATGCGGTTGAGGAACTTCGCGCGGATAATGCAGCCGCCACGCCAGATGGTGGCGAGGTCGCGGGGGTCGACGTCCCAGCCGTGCTCGGCGGAACCGGCCTTGATCTCGTCGAAGCCCTGGGCGTAGGCCACGAGCTTGGAGGCGTAGAGGGCGCGGCGGACGTCCTCGATGAAATCGTCCCTGGAGACCCCGAGGGCCTCGAGGGTGGACAGCTCACCGGAGGGCAGCGAACCGGTGGTCGCGGCACGCTGCTCACGGGCGCCGGACAGGGCGCGGGCGAACACGGCCTCGCCGATACCGGTGGTGGGGATGCCCAGGTCGAGGGCGGCCTTGACCGTCCAACGACCGGTGCCCTTCTGACCGGCGGCGTCGACGATGACGTCGATGAGCGGCTTTCCGGTGGCCTCGTCGACCTGCGAGAGCACCTCGGCGGTGATCTCGATGAGGTAGGAGTCCAGGTCGCCGGCGTTCCAGGTGCGGAAGATGTCGGCGATCTCGGCGGGCTCGATACCGGCCGCGTAGCGCAGCAGGTGGTAGGCCTCGCCGATTACCTGCATGTCGGCGTACTCGATGCCGTTGTGGACCATCTTCACGAAGTGGCCGGCACCGTCGGGGCCGATGTGGGTGCAGCACGGGGTGCCGTCGACATGTGCGGAGATGTCCTCCAGCAGCGGGCCGAGGGACTTGTAGGACTCGGCCGGACCACCGGGCATGATGGCCGGGCCGTTGAGGGCCCCTTCCTCACCGCCGGAGATACCGGCGCCGACGAAGTGGAGGTCACGGGCAGACATCGCGGCCTCACGGCGGATGGTGTCGGTGTACAGGGCGTTACCGCCGTCGATGATGATGTCCCCGGGCTCCATGGCGTCGGCGAGCTGCTCGATCACCGCGTCGGTGGCCTTGCCGGCCTGGACCATGATCAGGGCGCGACGCGGGCGCTCCAGGGAGGCGACGAACTCCTCGACGGTGGCCGCGGGGACGAAGGACCCCGTGGAGCCGAACTCGGCCATGAAGTCGTCGGTCTTGGCGGTGGTGCGGTTGTAGACGGCGACGGTGTGCCCGTGGTTGGCGAAGTTCCGGGCGATATTGGAACCCATCACTGCCAGGCCGACGACACCGATCTGTGCGGAGGAATCTGTCATGGTCGCCTATAGTACCGCCCGTCCGACCAACTCTGCCGGATGCGTCCCACCGGGGCCGGGCGGTGGCTAGACTCGTCGGAGAACACAAGGACTGAGTCGGGATTCACTATTTCCGACGGGACGCTGAGAGCACAGGGAGCACACGATGGCGGAGTACACCGAGGAGCAGAAGGCCGGATTCCTGGCGAAGAAAGAGGCTGTCCTCGCCAGGATGAAGGAGCTGCTGGAGAAGGTGGCGACCGGCGACATCACCGGTGATGAATCCACCGAACTGGCCGGCATCTTCGAGGGCGGGGTCCTCGGTCTGGACGCCACGCTCGGTGTGAAGTACGTGTCCTTCGCCCCGGAGCTCGTCGTCGAACTGACCGTCACCCGTGACCATGTCCAGCCCTGGGGCGTGACCAACGGTGGCGTCTACGCCAGCCTGGGGGAGTCGGCAGGATCCTTCGCCGGGTTCATCGCGGCCGCGGGCAAGGGCAATGTCATGGGCGTCACCAACTCGACGAACTTCCTGCGACCCTCGATACCCGGTGACGTCATCCGGTCGACGGCGCACCCGGTCCACACCGGTCGGACCAGCCAGCTCTGGCGGATCGACCACGTCAATGCCGCCAGCGGCAAACTGCTGGCCACCACCGAGCTGCGGACCGTCGTCGCGCCGATGCAGTGACAGCCCGGGGCGTCTGGACCGTCAGGACCGTCAGACCCGGCGGGACGCCTGGTCGAAGAACTCGACCTCCCACCGGGAGGCGTCGAGGTACGCCCGGACGGCCTCGGCACGTTGGGCCGGGGTCGCCTCGGCGAAGGCCTGCTCGACCAGGCCGATGGCCTGACTGACGCTCCCGGTGAACTCTTCGCCGGAGTAGGCGTCCACCCAGACGGCGAAGGGATTGTCCGTCGCCGACCGGTCGGCGAGCGTGAGACCGACCTCCGCGTAGAGCCAGTAGCAGGGCAGGACCGCAGCCGCACCGACCACGTGGTCACGGGTCTGCACGCAGCGCATGAGATGCGAGGTGTAGGACGCGGTGACGTGCGAGGGCGCCGCGGCGTCAGCCCCACCGAGCCAGGTGCGGTGCAGCTCGGCCTCCTCCTCGAGGCACTCGGCCGCACCCTTCACCCAGAACAGGGCGGACGCCTGGTCAGGGGCGGACGCCGCCAGGGACGCCAGGGCAGGGGAGTAGAGGGAAAGGTAGACGGCGTCCTGTGCCAGGTAGAAGGAGAACTCCTCACGGTCAAGGGTGCCGGCGCCGAGGTCGGTGATGAACGGGAGCTCGAGGATGTCCCGGTACAGCGGTTCCGACGCGGCCCACAGGGCACGGGTCCAGGGTCCTGCCGCAGGAATCCGGGCGGCAGGTGCTGCGACGGGAGCGCCGGTGTCCCCGATCGCGGCCAGCTGGTCCGGATTCTCCAGCACCGTCGGCACTGAGGCGGTGAGCTGCCACGGGGTCGTGTCGGCGGCCGCCGTAAGACGACGGGAGCGGTGGGTGTGGTCGACCGGCCCGTTGCCCGAGCCGACGTGCAGGTCATCGGCGTAGCGGATCGCCTCGGCGAGCCACCCGGTGGCCCAGGTGAGGGCGTCCGGGGTGGAGTCGCCGGCGGCGAGCCGGGTGGTCAGCGCGGAGGACAGGGAGCACCCGGTGCCGTGGGTGTTGTTCGTCGACACCCGGGCCACCGGCACGGTGTGGACACCGCCGTCGGGGGTGACGACGGAGTTGTCGGCGGATGCCCCCGACAGGTGACCACCCTTGACGATCACGGTGGTGTCGAGGTCGGCGGCGAGCCGGCATCCCTGCTCGAGGGCTTCGTCGAGGGTGGTGGCCCGGGAGACACCGGCCAGGACGGCGAGTTCGGCGAGGTTCGGGGTGATGACATCCGCCAACCGGCAGAGATCGGCCAGGGCGGCCTCGGCGTCCGGGGTGAGGAGCCGGTCCCCGCTGGTCGCCACCATCACCGGATCGACGACAAGTACCGGGACCCGGTGTTCCCGGAGGTACCCGGTGACTGTCCTGGTGATGTCGGCGGTGCCGAGCATGCCGATCTTCACGGCGTCCACGGTGACGTCGTCGAAGACGGCGTCCAGCTGGGCGGTGAGGAACCCGGTGTCCGGGGTGTGGATCTCCCGGACGCCGTGGGTGTTCTGGGCTACCAGGGCGGTCACCACGGTCATGGCGAAGCCGCCGGCCTCACAGATCGCCTTGATGTCCGCCTGGATTCCGGCGCCGCCGGTCGGGTCGGTGCCGGCGATGGACAGGACGCGGGGGATGGTCATTTGATCTCCTGACGGGTGAGTGTGTCATCGATGAGGGTGCGCAGTTCCTGCGCGGCGGCCAGGGGGTCGTCGGCGGCCATGACAGCGGAGACGGTGCACAATCCGTCCACTCCGGCATGCAGCAGTGCGGCACCGTTGCGGGTACTGACGTGGCCGATGGCCACGGTGGGGATACCGAGGACGCGGGCCCGGGCGGCCAGCGTCCGGACCCCCTCGACACCCAGGGGTTCGGCAGCGTCGGGCTTGGTGGAGGTCTGTTCCACCGGTCCGATGCCCAGGACATCGGGAGGGCGGATCCCGTCGGCGATGTCCCGGGCGACTGCATCGAGGTGGGCAGGGGTCTCCACCGACAGTCCGATCATGCAGCCGGACGGCAGCAGGTCACGGGCGGTGCGGTAGGGCATGTCGTCCTGGCCGATGTGCAGGTGAAGTCCCAGTTCGACGGCGGTCTCCACCCGGTCGTTGACGAACAGCGGCACCCGGTCGGCGAGCGTGTCCTTCAGCTGTGCAGCACGTTGCGTGACGACCTCGTCGGTGGCGTCCTTGTCCCGCAGCTGCACCACGCTGACGCCACCGCGCACGGCGGCGTCGACGATGACTGGCACCTGTGCCGGTCCACCACCGAGCTGCGGGTCGGTGACCAGGTAGAGGGACCAGTCATTCATCGAGGCTCACCGATCCGGCGATGTCGGTGGCGGACAGCGAGTACAGCCGGTCGATCCAGGCGACCGCGAAACTACCGGGGGCGGACGCCTCCCGGGCCGCAGCGGTCCCGGCGGCACCGGCGTGGGCGTGCGCGGCGACGACTGCGGCGTGCAGGTCGGGGCCGGTGGAATCGGTGGAGGCGGTAGTGCCTGCCAGCTCGGCGCCGAGGTAGGCCGCGGTCAGTGCCCCGAGCGCGCAGCCGGTGCCCACGACGCGCTGCATCAACGGATCGCCCGAGGTCAACCAGGTGGTCCGGGTGGTGCCGTCGGGCCGGGTGCTGACGATGAGGTCGCGTGGTCCGGAGACCGCCACGACGGCCCCGGTCGCCGCAGATAGTGCGGACGCGGCCACGGAGGCGGACTCGACCTCGTCGGTGGAGTCCACGCCGCGTCCACCGGCGGACAGTGCTGTGTTTCCCGTGTCCCCCGTGACGAGCCCCGCCAGCGCCCGGATTTCGGAGGGATTGCCACGGACCGCGGCAGGGCGGTGCCGGACGATGTCGCCGGCGAAGGCGGTGCGGGCTGCGGCACCACCGCAGGCCACCGGGTCCAGGACCCAGGGGGTGCCGGCCTCACCGGCGCCCCGGACGGCCTCACGCATGGCGGTGTACCCGGCGGCGGTCGGCGTCCCCAGATTGACGAGGACGCCGGAGGCGACGCGGGCGAAGTCGGCGGCCTCCTCCGGGGTGTCGACCATCGCAGGGGACGCCCCGGCGGAGAGGAGGACATTGGCGGTGAACTGGGTGACCACCGTGTTGGTCAGGCACTGCACCAGTGGCACGGTGTCCCGGAGACGGTCGACGCGTGCAGAAATCATCTGACATTCCCTTCGCTAGTCCGAACTAGAGCAGGTTCGACGGGTGTGCTCTCAGCGCCGTCGGTGGCGCACCCCGTGTCTGTGGTGCCCAGGGTACCCGGAGACCCGGGCATGCAGAAAGGACCCGACCGGGTGGCCCACAGATGTGGGTCACCCGGTCGGGTCGCAGTCCCCGGGGTCGTCGGGGAGCGGTGGAACTAGTCGGTGGTGGGCTTGGTGTCCCGGCCCTCACCGACCTTCAGGTTGTCGCGGACCATGACGGAGCGGATGCCCTTCTCGTCCTCGAGCTCACGCAGACGGTGCAGCGTGTTGCGGCCGTGGAGCTGCTGGCGGGTGGCCACCAGGTGCCAGCGGTTCGGAGACAGGGAGTTCAAGCCCCAGCTGTAGGCGGAGACGAAGCGGTTGCGGAAGCCCACGAGGAACATGAGGTGGACGGCGAGCCACATGAACCAACCGAGCACACCGGCGATCTCGCGGTCGCCGATCTTCACGACGGCGTAGAAGCGGGACACGATCGCCATGGTGCCCTTGTCGTGGTAGTTGAAGTCCGGGCGGGCGTTGGTGCCCTCGACCTCACCACGGATGATGTCGGCGACGTGCTCGCCACCCTGGATGGCGACCTGGGCCAGGCCGGGCAGGCGGTTGTAGCTCATCATGTCACCGATGACGAAGATGTCCTTGTGACCCTCGATGGCGAGGTCGCCACCGACCGGGACGCGACCGGCGCGATCGGCGTCCACACCGTCGATCTGGTCGGTGACCATCTTGCCCAGCGGGCTGGCGGAGACACCGGCGGACCAGATCTTGCAGTAGGAGCCGACGGTGGTCTCCTCTTCGGTCTTCATGTTCTTCCAGGTGACGCCGTGCTGGTCGACGTTGGTGACCAGGGAGTTCGGGATGACCTCGACGCCGAGCTTCTCCAGACGCTTCTGGGCCTTCTTGCCCAGGTTCTTGCCGAAGGGCGGGAGGACCTGCGAGGAACCGTCGACGAGGAGGATCCGGGCACTGTTGGTGTCGATGTCCCGGAACTCGTTGTTCAGGGTGCGGTGTGCCATCTCGGCGACCTGGCCGGCGAGCTCGACGCCGGTCGGGCCGGCACCGACGATGACGAAGGTCAGGAGGCGCTTCTTCTCCTCCGGATCGTCGGTGATCTCGGCACGCTCGAAGGCGCCGGTGATCCGGGCGCGGATCTCGAGGGCGTCGTCGATGCTCTTCATGCCCGGGGCGAACTCGGCGAACTGGTCGTTGCCGAAGTAGGACTGGCCGGCGCCGGCGGCGAGGATGAGGGAGTCGTACTGCAGCACGACCTCACGGCCACCCAGGTCTGCGGTGATGACCTTGGAGGGGACGTCGATGTCGCGGACCTCGGCCTTGACCACGCGGGTGTTCTTCTGCTTGCGCAGGATCTGGCGGATGGTCGGGGCGATCTCACCGGAGGACAGGACGCCGGTCGCCACCTGGTACAGCAGCGGCTGGAAGAGGTGGTGGTTGGTGCGGTCGATGATGGTCACGTCGACATCGGCGTCCGCGAGGCGCTTCGCTGCGAACAGTCCGCCGAAACCGGCTCCGACGATGACGACGTGGTGGCGACCGCCGGCGGGGCGGGTCGGGGTGGATGCCATGGAAACTGTCTCCTCGCTCTACGGGCCTGTCGGTCACCTGTGTGGGGCCACCGTACAGAACCGTGCATGTTGTGATCGGCCGCAGCTGGTGCAGGTGGTCGGTGGCGGTTTCTTCCGTCGACCCGGCCTGCCTGGCGGCAACGTCGGTTGTTATGCGGCTAGTGTAGTGGTTTATTCCCAGTTGTTCAGAGCGTGGGTGCGTCTCCGGCGCCCGTTTCTGGGCGAGATGTCCGTTTGCAGGAGTCCGGCCCGAACAGGGGTGCCTGAAAATACCCCTGCAACAGGCGAAGACCACCCCGTCGGTGCCCCCGGTCAGTGTCCGGGCGCCGGCACCGAGAGTATCTGGAAGGAGTTGCCGGTGTCCGAGGGTTTCATCGACCCCGAGCGGTGGCCGGACCTGGTCCGGCGCCCGGAGGCGACGCTTCTCGGTTCGCGCGCCGCCCGGGTGCGGGAACGTCTCGAACTGCTCACCCGTGACAACGGCATCGCCCTGACCCCGGGAGCGCGTCCCCGGTTCGTCGTCCGGGACGGCCTCGTCCTCGACCGGATCGTGGCCGACGGTTGGCTCGGTCTGGCGGAGGGGTACATGGCCGGAGAGTGGATCGCCGACCCGCTGCCGGAGGTCCTGCGCGTCCTGCTGTCGCAGCCTCTGGAGAGCGGCCTCGGCGCCCTGATGTCGCGGCGCAGGCGCCGTGATTTCGGCGGGGTCGGGACCGGGGAACTCCCGGACGCGCTCGTCGAGCTGTACACCGGGGCGACCCGCGCCACCGGCTCAGCCCTGTTCGCCTCGGGGACGCGGACCTCCGCGACACGTGACACCACCCAGTTCGGCCGCGTCACCCCGGTGGTGGAGAGCTGGATGGACGCCCCGTCGGTGGTGGAGCGTGCCGACCTCGATGACGCCCAGGTCCACCGGATCAACCGAATGCTCGACATGGCGCGCACCGGTCCCGGTGACCGGGTGCTGGAACTGCCGAGCAGTGGTGGGGCCCTGGCGGTCATCGCGGCGCGCCGTGGTGCCCGCGTCGATGTGCTGACCGCCGATCCCGACCACGCCGAGGTTGTCCGGGCACGTGCCCATGCCGCGGGCGTCGGTGGCGCGGTCAGGGTCGAGACGGTCCGTGGAGTGGTGCCGTCACCGCGGCAGTGGTCGGGCACCTATGACGCGGTGTTCAGCGTGGAGCGTGCCGAGACTCTCGGGGACGAGGGGCTCGGGCAGTTCTTCGGTGCGGTGGAGCGCATGCTGTCGCGCGACGGGATCGCCGTGATCCAGTCGGTCGTCCACGCCGGGGGCTCGGAGCTGGCGGACGACGTGGTGGCGCAGAGTCTCGACGTCATGCGTGCCTATGTGTGGCCGGCCCTGCGCTACCCGACGACGGCGCGGATGACCGCACAGGCCAACAAGGCGGGCCTGGAACTCCTCCGCGAGGTCCACACCGGGTCGCATATGGCGCTGACCCTGGGGCTGTGGCGGGCGGTGTTCACCTCACGCGAACGGCAGGCCGCCGCCGCAGGCTTCGATCCGGTGTACCGCCGGCTGTGGGACTACCAGCTGGCACTGCATGAGGCACTGGTGGATGCCGGAGCGCTGGACTGTGTGCAGCTGGTACTGCGACGTCACTGACGGCACTGACGGCACTGACGTCAGTGACGTCACTGGTCTTCTGCGTCGGCGTCGCTGTCGCCGGTGAACCGTTCACGCATGTTCCGGCGCTCGCGGCGGGCGTGGAGCTGCATCCGGATGACCTTCACCGCGACGGGGAGAAGGACTGCGCCGACGCCCACGATGATGATCAGGTCCAGGTAGTCACGGACGAAGGGGATACCGCCGAGCAGGAATCCCAGTACGGTGATCCCGGCTCCCCAGGCGAAACAGCCGATCACCGACCAGAAGGTGAAGACGGCGCGGGGCATCTTCGCGATGCCGGCGACGAGTGGGGCGAGGGTACGGACGACTGCGATGAACCGGGCGATGAGAACGGTGAAGGACCCGTAGCGGGAGAAGAACTCCTCGGTCTTCGTCACGGCGTCCGGACCGATCCAGTTGAGGACGCGGGACTCCAGCGCCGCCTGTCCGTATCTGCGTCCCAGCGTGTACCCCACCTGGTCGCCGATGACGGCGGCCAGCGGGATGCAGAGACACAACGCCCACAGCGGGGCGAAGGGGTTGTCCGACGCGGCCATGATCCCCGCGGTGAACAGGAGCGTGTCACCGGGGAAGATGAACCCGATGAGGATGCCTGTCTCCATGAAGATGATGATCATGATTCCTGCGAGGCCGAAGGAACTCAACAGGTTGTCGACGTCGAACATGCAGCGATTGCCTCGCTTTGTCAGGGGAGGGGACGCCCTGGGCAACGGCAGTGGGCCGTCCCGGCGAAATGAAACGTCACCCAGAATAGGCCAACGGCCCCGGAAACTGTGCTTCCGGGGCTGTATAAGTGATGCGGGTTCAGCCGCCTGATCAGACGCTGTAGAGGTCGATGTCCTTGGTCTCCCGCATGACACGGATGGCGACGAGTGAGATCACCGTCACCACGCCGAGGTAGACGCCCACGGCCCAGGGGCCGTAGCTGGTGGCCAGGGCCACGGCGATGAACGGGGCGATGGCGGCACCGAGGATGGACGCGAAGTTGTAGGCGATTCCGGAGCCGGTGTAGCGCACGTTGGTGGGGAACATCTCCGGGAGCACGGCGGACATCGGGCCGAAGATCAGGCCCATGAGCAGCATGCCGAGGGAGAGGTAGATACCGGCGCTCAGCTCGGTGGCGGTGTCCGGGTCGAGGAAGAGCTGGAAGGCGCAGCAGTAGACCAGGATGAGGCAGGACGCGATGGTCAGGAACTTCTTCCGGCCGATGGTGTCCGCCAGGTGGCCGGCGATCGGGATACCGATGACGAAGAACAGGGCGGAGATGAGCTGGATGACCAGGAAGTGCTCGTACTCGATGCCCAGGCCCTTGCCTTCGTCCCTGTCTCCGATGCCGAAGGACAGGAACCAGGTGGTCACGATGTAGAAGAGGGTGTAGGTGGAGACCATGACGAAGGTGCCGAGGATGACGTCCTTCCACGCGATCCGGAAGACCTCCTTGGTCGGGACCTTGACGTCCTCGCCCTTGTCGAGGGTCTCCTGGAAGACAGGGGTCTCGTCGAGCTTGAAACGGACCCACAGGCCGAGGGCCACCATCACGGCGGAGCAGAGGAAGGGCACGCGCCAGCCCCAGGAGAGGAAGTCTCCCTTGATGTCACCGTCGGTGTGGTTCATGATCGTGACAAGCAGCAGGAACAGGCCGTTGGCCAGCAGGAATCCGAACGGTGCGCCGAGTTGTGGCCACATGGCGGCCCGGGCGCGCTTGCCTTCCTCGGCGTTCTCGGTGGCCAGCAGGGCTGCGCCGGACCACTCTCCGCCGAGGCCGATGCCCTGGCAGAAGCGGAGCAGGGCGAGCAGGGCCGGGGCCCACAGGCCGATCTGGTCGTAGGTCGGCAGGCAGCCGATGATGAAGGTGGCGATACCCATGGTGAGCAGCGCGCCGATGAGCGTGGCCTTGCGTCCGATGCGGTCACCGAAGTGGCCGAAGAGGACCGAGCCGACCGGGCGGGCGACGAACGCCAGACCGAAGGTCGCCAGGGAGGCGAGCAGGCCGACGGTGGAGTTCTCGCTCTTGGGGAAGAACAGGTCGGGGAAGACGACGACGGCTGCCGTGGCGTAGGCGTAGAAGTCGTAGAACTCGATCGTCGTACCGATGGTGGACGCGATGATCACGCGCCCGCGGCTGTTTCCGTTCGTCCGGGCCTTGTCACTGGTCCGGTCGGTCGAGGGTTCAGGCGGTGGGGTCTGCTGGAGGGTGTCGGTCATAGTTCGCGGCGCTTCTCTTCGGGGTCAGGTACGCCCCGACGGTCTCCCACTGTGTGGGACGCCAGGGCCAGTGAATGGGAAACTACTCTCTCACATTGTGAGCGTCAAGTTCCTAAAGTATGAGACTGAAGCTGAATTCGAATTAATGTCGTTAACTTGCTGCAGGGTGCACGGGTGGCCCATAGGATAGTTCGCCATGGGAGAGAAAACTGATGTCATCGTCGTCGGCTGCGGACTCGCCGGCATGGTCGCCGCCCATGAGGCGCAGCAGGCGGGGCTCAAGGTCCTGGTGCTGGACCAGGAGAACCGCAACAACCTCGGGGGACAGGCCTTCTGGTCGCTCGGTGGACTGTTCTACGTCGGAAGCCCCGAGCAGCGGCTCATGGGTGTGAAAGACTCCGAGGATCTCGCATGGCGGGACTGGGAGAACTCCGCGGACTACGAGGACACCGCCCCCGGCGGCAACGACCACTGGGCCCGCGAGTGGGGCCGTGCCTACGTCCACTTCGCGGCCACCCAGAAGCGCGACTATCTCAAGGGCCTCGGTCTCAACGTCCTACCGACGGTCGGCTGGGCCGAACGTGGCAGCGGTGACGCCTCCGGCCACGGAAACTCCGTGCCCCGCTTCCACCTCACCTGGGGTACCGGTCCCGAGGTCGTCCGTGTCTTCCGCGAGCCGCTGCTCGAGGCGGAGAAGGCAGGTCGGGTGACCTTCGCCTTCCGTCACCGCGTCGACGAGCTCACCGTCGAGGGGGACGCCAACGGCATCCGGCGCGTCGTCGGCGTCAAGGGGAGCATCCTCGAACCCTGTGAGGACCTTCCGCGTGGCGTCGAGTCCTCCCGGGAGGTCGTCGACACCTTCGACATCCGGGGCGCCGCGGTCGTCGTCACCTCCGGCGGTATCGGAGGAAACCTCGACCTGGTCAGGAAGTCCTGGCCGACCGACCGGTGGGGCGAGTGCCCGGAGGGCCTGGTCACCGGCGTCCCCGCCCACGTTGACGGACGGATGATCGGCATCTCCGAGGAGGCCGGTGCGTCCACCGTCAACACCGACCGGATGTGGCACTACACCGAAGGCATGAAGAACTGGGACCCCATCTGGCCCAACCACGGCATCCGGATCATCCCCGGTCCGAGCTCGCTGTGGTTCGATGCCGCCGGTGACCGCCTGCCCACCAATCTCTTCCCCGGTTCAGACAACCTCGCCGCCCTGGCCCACATCGGCCGCACCGGCCACGGCTACAGCTGGTTCGTGCTGGACAAGTCCGTCGCCGGCAAGGAGTTCATCTTCTCCGGCTCGGAGCAGAACCCCGACCTCACCGACAAGGAGTTCCGCAAGCTCCTCGGCAAGATCGGACCCGGCATGCACGTCGCGGTCCAGAACTTCATGGACCACGGCGAGGACTGGGTCATCGCCAATGACCTTGACGCCCTCGTCACGGGGATGAACGACCTCGCACACGCGGAGAACCCGGACGCACCGCTCATCGACGTCGACCACCTGCGCCGTCAGGTTGAGGACCGGGACAGTCAGATCGACAACAAGTTCAGCAAGGACGCCCAGGTCAACTACATCCACACCGCGCGGAAGTTCCTCGGCGACAAGATCGTCCGCGCCGCGTCCCCGCACCGCCTGCTCGACGAGAAGCACGGACCGTTGATCGCGGTGCGACTGCGGGTGCTCACCCGCAAGACCCTCGGTGGCATCGAGACCGACCTGTCGGGACGCTGCCTGCGCTCCGACGGCTCGGTACTGCCCGGGCTCTACGCCGCCGGTGAGGTCGCCGGTTTCGGTGGTGGCGGCATGCACGGGAAGAATGCGCTGGAGGGCACCTTCCTCGGCGGCTGCATCCACTCCGGTAAGCGGGTCGGCGAGGCGCTCCGCGTGCAGGTGCGTGCTCTCCAGCGCTGAGCAGGCATTGCCGATAGTCTCAGGGGATGAATACCTCGGAGATTCCCTGGCACACCTTGGACGCACACGACTGGCGCGATCACGTCGCCACGTTCACGGACGACCCGGAACGGGAACCCGGGTCGCCGGGTGGGGCAGAGACCGGCGTACGTGCCGCCCTGACGCGCATCGCCCGCTACGACCGGGATCTCAATGCCTTCCAGACCGTCCTCGCCGAGGAGGCTCTCGCTACCGCGACCGACCTCGACCGGCTGGAACCCGCTCAGCGTGGCCGACTGCACGGCGTTCCGGTGGCGGTGAAAGCCGAGATCGACGTCAAGGGCGTGGTGACCACCTTCGGCACCCGGGCAAACACCACTCCGGCGACCGCGGACGCCCTCGTCGTGCAGAAGCTCAGGGACGCCGGCGCGGTCATCATCGGGGTGACGCGCATGCCCGAGTTCGGGGCCTGGCCCTACACACAGACGGACGGTTACGGTGTCACCCGCAATCCGCACGACCAGTCGAAGACACCCGGCGGCTCCTCGGGTGGTTCGGCAGCCGCGGTCGCCGCCGGACTGGTCCCCGTCGCCCTCGGCGGTGACGGTGGCGGGTCGATCCGCATTCCCGCGGCGAACTGCGGTCTGTTCGGCCTCAAGCCCCAGCGTGGTCGGGTTTCCGCGTCCCCGAACCCCCACCTGTGGCATGCACTCGGCACCACCGGCCCGCTCACCCGTTCCGTGCGGGACAGTGCTCTGATCTATGACCTCGTCAGCGGGAACGTCGACGGGGACGCCTACCGTGCCGAACCTGTCGGGTCACTGGTCGAGGCGGTCGACGGTGCCGCTGCGGCACCGCGGTTGCGCATCGGTGTGTGCCTCACTCCGCCGGCGAAGACCGGGAAGCTCCACCCCGAGCATGCGGCGGCGGTGCACCGTGCCGCTGATCTGCTGCGCGCCGCAGGGCACACGGTCACGGAATTCGACCCGCACTACCCGGACCCCACCGCGTCCTTCATCCCCCAGTTCTTCGCCGGAATCCGCACGGAGAAAGGCGGGGTCGAACACCCGGAGCGACTGGAGGCACGCACCCGGACCGTGGTCCGGACGGGTGCCTGGGTCCGCCGCCCGGTCCACCGGTGGGCGGAGAAGAAGGGCGGGACGATCGCCCGAGCCCTGGACCACGTCTGGGGAGAGGTGGATGTCCTGCTCACCCCGACGGTGCCTGACCGACCGGGTGCGGCGGACGCGATCGCCGGCAAGGGTGCGGTGCGGACCCTGCTCGCGGCCGGCGGGCCGGTGGCCTACACCGCGATGTGGAACGTCACCGGGTTCCCGGCGGCGTCCGTCCCGCTGGGCACCGGCAGCGACGGTCTGCCGCTGTCCGTGCAGCTCGTGGGGCCGGACAACGGCGAGGAACGACTCGTCGCGCTGTCCTCCGAACTGGAGACGGCACTGGAGTCGGACCAGGACGCCGGGACGACCTAGCTGGCGTTGCCGCCGGCCGGGGTACCGGTCGGGGTGATCACCGGGAAGTCGGACCAGGGGAAGTCGATCCACTGGTCGGTCTTCTTCCACGCGTAGTCCGGGGTGATGATCGACCGGGACTTGTGGTAGATCACCGCGGTACGCGACTCGACGACGGTCTCCGCGCAGTACTGCTGGACGAGTTCGAGGGTCTTGCCGGAGTCGGCGACATCGTCGGCGATCAGGACCTTCATGCCCGACAGATCGACGGCCTCGGGCGTCGGCGGAAGCATCACCGGAGCTTCGAGAGTCTCACCGATGCCGGTGTAGAACTCCACGTTGATCACGGAGACGTTCTTCACACCCATCGCGTATCCGAGCGCACCGCCGATGAGCAGGCCACCGCGGGCGATGGAGAGGATCAGGTCGGGCTTGTAGTCGTCGACGATCTCCTGGGCCAGTTCCTTGATGGCGTCGCCGAAGAGTTCGTAGGTGAGAATCTCGCGTTCATTGCTCGTGGGGCTCATGGGGTCTCATCGTAGCGTGTCCGGCGCATTCCTAAGATGGTGGACATGCGAATCGGAATCATCGGAGCCGGCGCGGTCGGCACATTCTTCGGCGCGCGGCTCGCCCAGGCAGGTCATGACGTCACGGTACTGGCACGGGGAGCCGCACTCGACGCGGTGCGCGCCGACGGACTGCGGGTCGACATCGACGGGCAAGAGCCGCAGTTCGTGCCCGTCCACGCCGCGGCGTCCCCGGCGGAACTCACCACCGCCGACGGCAGGGCACTCGACGTGGTTCTCCTGGCGGTCAAGGCCACCGGCGTGACTCTCGCGGAGCGACAGGCGCAGATCGCCGCGCTGGTGCAGGGCATCCCCGGGGATCCGGTAATCACCACGACACAGAACTCGGTGGAGGTCCACCGCCTCGTCGCCGACGCCGTGGGTACCGACCGTACCTGGCCCGGCGTGGTGCGCGGCTACTTCATCCACACCGGTCCGGCGACAGTGAGGTTCGTCCCGCCGCTGGCCAGTTTCACCGTCGGACTCTGGGAGGGCACCGGAAGTACCCGGGACGCCACCCTCGCAGCCTTCGCCGAGACCTTCACGGCCGCGGGGATCACCGGCATCGTCCGTGACGACCTGTGGTGCGACATCTGGGAGAAGGCCATGTTCGTCACCTGCTTCGGTGCACTCGGAGCGGTAGCGCAGCAGCCGATCGGGGTGCTGCGCACCACCCTGCGGTCCAGCCTCGAGGGCATGGTCACCGAGGCGGACGCCGCGGCACGGGCCACCGGTGTGGAACTGCGGGAGGACGCGGTGGCCCGGACCATGGCCTTCATCGACGCCCAGCCGGAGGACGCCACGAGCTCCATGCAGCGTGACATCACCGAGGGCATCTCCGGCGAGCTCGATTCCCAGCTCGGCGCGATCATCCGGGCCGGGGACAACGGGGGAACGGACACCCCGCTGCTCGACCTGGTCCACGGACTGCTGCAGCTGCGCCTGAGCTGAGGCGGGTCAGTCCCGGTTCACTCCCGGTTCACTCCCTGGGTGGCCGGATCGTCGTCGGCGTCCTCGTCCCCGATGTCGTCGCGGCGATCATCATCCGGCGTCCAGCCGTCGGCCCACTCGCCGGAGCCGTAGTCGTAGCCGACGGCATTGCCGGCCTCATCGGTGCGCTGGTACCACTCGGTGACCTCCTGGGAGGTCGAGTCGAAGTCCGCACCGGCACCGTGACCCTCCTCGGCGCGTCCCACAGAGAGCTCGAAGTCGTCGCCGTGCTCCTCAAGCCCCTTGACCACCGCATTGTGGATGGCGGTCTCGGCGTAGTTCCGGCGGATCGCCGCCGGGTCGGTACTGAGGTCCCTGAGGAAGGCCACGATGAGCCCGATGAGGACCACCGAGAACGGGATGGCGATGAGGATGGTCAGGTTCTGCAGACCACTGAGGGCGTCCTCGCCGCCGGCGAGCAGCATGACCACGGCGATGCCCATCATGCACAGGCCCCAGAAGATGACCGTGTACTTGCGCGGTTCGGGGTTGCCCTTCTCCGACAGCGTGCCCATGATCACTGACGCCGAATCAGCGGAGGTCACGAAGAAGACCGCCAGGACGAACATGATGATCCACGGGGTGATCTGCGCCAGGGGGAGGTTGTCGAACATGGAGAACAGGATCTGCTCCGAGGAGTCGTCCCCGTCCATGCCGTCGGCCCCGTTGCGGTGCTGGGTGATGGCGGTACCACCGAAGATCGTGAAGGCCAGGATGAGGATCGCGGTCGGCACCAGGGTGGTGACCACGGAGAACTCCCGGAGGGTGCGTCCTCTCGAGATCCGGGCGATGAACATGCCGACGAACGGGGTCCAGGCGATCCACCATGCCCAGTAGAAGGCGGTCCAGGACGCCTGGAAGTCGACGGTGTCCTGGCCCCAGGACAGGGACTTGCCCATCATCTCGATGAGGCCGGAGGCGTAGGACGCCACGCCCGAGGGCACGAGGTTGAGCAGGAACAGCGTCGGTCCGACGAGGAAGACGAACAGGATCAGACCCAGGGTCAGGCTGATGTTGATGTTCGACAGGTAGCGGATACCCCGGGAGACGCCGGAGACGGCGCTGATGATGAACGCGAGGGTGAGTACCGCGACGATGATGATCAGGGCACTGTTGGCCAGTGGGCCGGCCCCGGAGACGATCTCCACGCCGGTGCCGATCTGGATCGCCGACAGGCCCAGGGTGGCAGCGGTGCCGAAGAGGGTGGCGATGATCGCCATGATGTCGACGAGGCGTCCGGCGAAACCGTTGGTCTGGTTCTCGCCGAACAGTGTGCGGAACACCGAGGACAGCAGGGAGACCCGGCCGCGACGGTAGGTGCTGTAGGCCAGTGCGCCGCCGACCAGTGCGTACAGGGCCCACGGGGACAGTCCCCAGTGGAAGTGTGCCTGGGCCATCGCCTGGTGGACGGCTTCGGGGGTGTCGGCGTCGACGGTGTGCGGCGGAGGCGACAGGTAGTACGACAGTGGCTCGGAGGGGCCGAAGAAGAAGATGCCGACGCCGATGCCGGCACCGAACATCATGGCGATCCAGGAGAACCGGGAGAACTCCGGCTCTTCGTCGTCCTTACCCAGCTTGATCTGACCGAACCTGGAGAATGCCAGGTAGACCATGACGATCAGGGCGGTGATCATGACGATGTTCAGCAGCCAGCCGGTGTTCTCCATCGCCCAGGAGAACATCGACGACGACACCGAGGCCACCGAGTCCGGGCTGGTGACACCCCAGATGATGAAGGCGAGGATGAGGGTGGCGGTGATGCCGAAGACCATCTTGTCCAGGCCGAACCTGTTGCGCTGTTCATCGATGCTGATCCCGGGGACAAGGCCGGGGTGCATGTCATCGGGGTAGAGGCCTACCGCACCCCGCCGTGTGGCGGGGTCGGAGGTACGGGCAGTCGGACTGTCAGGTGAATCTGGTTCAGTCATTCTCCCAGGTTAGCGGCATGCTCCCGGGCCCGGTTCATCCACCTCTCAGAATCTGCCGTCCGGCCCGGTTCCGCGGTGACCTGGGACAGCAACCGGCAGTAGTTCATGAGCTGTTCGGGTGAGGCTCATTGCGGCGGCGGCGTCCACGCCGTTCTGCAGCAGCTCGCGCAGGATGACCCGCGGGCCGGAGTAGATGTGGCGGCTCAGCGGGTCGACGACTCCCGAGGTCGACCTGGAAGGTGTTCTGGTCCCCGTTGTGCATCGGCATAGCGACGTATCTGGCACAGGGGAGGCAGGTTGGTTCCGGAAGAACTACTCCACGTAGGCGCCGAGCAGGGTCTCGTTGTCGGCCGGGTCGCCGTCCGGGGTCGGTTCGGTGAGGTACTGCTCCCAGGCGAGGCCGGTGGGAGTCAGACCCTGCTCGTTGACCCAGTCGAAGAGGTGCCCGTAGGCGGCGACGATCAGGTCGTAGCTCCCTCGGACCAGCAGGGTGACCGCCCTGCCGGCAGGCAGGACTTCCGGGGTGACGTCACCGTCGGCGCTGATCGGGTCGGCGACGGGCACCGCGGCGGAAAGGTCGATGGTCTCCGCTGGCATACCGTGGGTGACAGCCATGGCCGGTCCGGAGGGGCTGACGCCGGCCTTTCCCAGACTGTTGAAGATCAGCGGGAAGGCGCGGTCGTAGTGGTCTCTGATGCCGTCCATGGGAAGTGTCTCGCGGACGACGGCGAGATGCTGTTCCGGGCGTTCGGCAAGTTCCGGGGTGGGGAAATCGGTGGTCATCACAGCCTCCTGGGGTGTTGTGGTGGTGTCGCCCGTCGATTCTACAGGCAGCGGGGGTGGTGACTAGAATGGGTGAGCGATTAATGGAACTTTCTCAGTCCAGGCCACGAGCGTCATCGAGCTGATCCTCACTCAACCGGATAAAGGGCCTCAGGTACCCTCGCGACCATGTCTGACGAGAACCCCTCCGTACCGTCCGCCACGTTTGAACCGCACCTGATGCTCGGTGACCTGCTCTTCGATGAGCTTCCTGCACAGGACGACGTGATAGCCCAGGTGTCCGATGTGCCGGGTGACCTCGGTGTCACCGTGGAACCGGTCGCCGGGAAGGAGGGGATTCTCGAGGTCCGGATCGCAAAGTTCGGTGCCACCGCCTTCCTCACCCTCATCGACGCACCTGTCCCGGACCACGAGGCCGAGTCCAACTCCCACCAGCTCTACTGCCAGGGCGAGGACCGTGACCGCATCTCCGCCCACAAGGGGCAGATTCTCGTCGCCGTGCCACCGGAGTTCACCGGTGAATCCGCCGAAGAGGTTGCCGGCCTGTCCGCACGGCGGACCCAGCTGGTCGCCGCACGTGTCCACGGCATGCTGACGATCGCCCTGTCCCGCCTACCCGGCGTCGTGGGCTACTATTCCGGGACCGCGGCGGCGACTTTCGGTCTGCCGTTCCTGCAACAGGTAGTGACCGGTCAGTTCGGCTCCACCCCGTGGCCGCTGTGGGTCTCGGCCTGGCTGCGACCGGAAGCGGAGGGCTTCTCCGGTTACACCCACGGTCTCTGGGCGATGGGACATCCTGAGCTGCAGGTGGTGAACGCCTCCATTTCGCCGGAGGACCTGTTCATGTACCTCATGGACACTTCCGCCTACCTCGTCCTTGAAGAGGGGGAATTCGCCGACGGGCAGTCCACCGGACGCAACGCCGAGGAACTGTTCACTCTGCAGGCCGAGCCGTGGGTCGTCGACCAGAATGTCCCGGCGTTCCGGATCGGGATGTGAGGTGACCGACGTCTGGCGGGAGATCGGGGACGATGCGCCGTTCTGGGAGCGGTTCCAGGAGATTTTCGAGTTCCGTCCGAACTTCTACGACGGCTCAGCATCTGCGATCAGGATTCCCGCCGGATCGCTGGTCGTTGATCTGTCTCCCATCTACGGAGCCGACCCGGCCCGCTACGAGGCAGGTTGTGCTGCCGTACAGGCAGCCGCGGTGCGGGCCTTCGTCTGGTTGGCGGAAGATGAGGATCTGGTCGCACTGGACTGGCAGCATCCCAGCTTCCTGTGGTCACCGGCTGATCAGGCGGTCCTCGGAGGACGGCCGGCTGTTTCCGTGTGGCCTGACGGCGACTACTACATGCACATGACCCGGGACCTGCGGTGGGGGACCTTCGGGCACCCGTGGCAGCAGACCCTCACCATCTGGGGTGCTGACCTGGTCGGGACGCTGGGTGTGGAACTCGCGAGTTGGCTTCCCACGCGGCAGGTTCTCTGAGTGTTTTCGATTGCCTGCCTGCCGCTGACATGACTCTGGCGCTCCAGGTCGGTCTGACGGTTCAGAACCAACCTGGAACACCCGACTGAGGTGCACGAAGCGGACGGAAGGAACTACGCGCCCTGCCAGACGGTGTCGAACGGGGTGTTCGCGGTGACACGGTGCTCGATGCCACGGGTGACGAGGTCCTTGGCGACGTGCACCGCAGTGGCGACATCATTGCCCTTGGCCAGCTCCGCGGTGAGCGCGGCGGCGACGGTGCAGCCGGCACCGGAGACGCGCTGCTCGCCGACCTTCGGCACGGCGAAGCGGGTGATCTCGTGGCCGTCCCAGAGGACATCCACGGCGTCCTCGCCCGGAAGCTCGACGCCACCCTTGGCCAGCACGTAGGGGACCTTCTCACCGATACGCTTCGCGGCCTCCTCGAGATCCTCGACGGTCTCGATGCGCTCCATGCCGGACAGACTCTGGGACTCGAAGACGTTCGGGGTGACGACGGTGGCCAGCGGGAGGATCTTCTCCTTGAGGGCGTTGTCGGTGTCCAGCGCCGCGCCGGGCTCCTGGCCCTTGCAGATCAGCACCGGGTCGAGGACCAGGTTCTCCCAGGAGCGTTCCGCGAGCTTCTCGGCGACGATCTCGATGGTCGCAGGGGTTCCCAGCATGCCGACCTTGGCGGTCTTCATGTTCTCGACCGAATGGGTGGCCAGGGCGGCCTCGAACTGCTCAGCGATGAGCTCCGGGTCGACCGGATGGAAACGGTGACCCCAGCCGTTGTTCGGATCGAAGGCGACGATGCAGGACAGTGCGCCGACGCCGTAGACACCGAGCTGCTGGAAGGTCTTCAGATCGACCTGGATGCCGGCACCACCGGTGGCTTCAGAACCGGCGATGACGAATGCGATGGGGGGATTAGACATAGGCCAATCGTAAATGACGCCGAGGGTCCGGGGGTGATCCGCCACACCTGGGATGCCGGGTAAGTCACGTCCGGTTCACCTGTGCGCGAGGGTGCCCGCGCACCGGAGAATAAACTGGGTAAACAGGATAAATCGCCGTGACCTGCGACGAAAGCAGGCCACGGCGACCATGGTCGATGCGTGGGTGACCAGGACCAGG
>NHCFD04200__coassemble_162_pt1 | contig 50619 bp, 46 predicted proteins | sample NHCFD04200__metabat2_high_PE_017 | metagenome-assembled genome bin NHCFD04200 | reverse complement strand
TGGGAGTGGCGGCTCAAGCGGGGGGAGTCGACCCGCAACCTCGAGGCGTTCCAGAGGCTGCGTCCTGCGGAGGACGCTGCGGGGGAGGACGCTGCGTCCTCCGACTCTCCGGAGTCCTCCCCGTCGGCCGCGACCCCCGGCCCCGGCGCCCCGGCCCCGTCGACCAGCTGACCTGTCGCTGTTGTGAGCCGTCACTGGAAAGTGTTACCGGTTCCGACCGGTGAGACTTTTCGCGACCTGCGGTAATGTCACTTTATGACTCGGGTAGCTGGTAGTACTTTTCGGTATCGGCCACAACAGGTCTGCAGCGTCCGCGTTCGGGCCGCGACCGGTCCCTGCCGCCACTACCGTCCGCCCGCCCGTCCCACGCAACGGGAACACCAGGCCGCATCCCGGGAAACTCGCGGTGAAGACGGGCGAATCTCGGTCCTCGCCGCTGTACCCCCACCACACCCGTGGCACAATGAAGGCCATGAGCAACGACAACAAGGGCACGCTGATCCTGCTCCGTCACGGGCAGAGCCAGTGGAACGCCTCCAACCAGTTCACCGGATGGGTCGACGTCGACCTCACCGACCAGGGTCGCGCCGAGGGTGCCAACGCCGGCAAGCTCATCGCCGAGGCTGGCCTCGAGCCCGGCATCCTGTACACCTCGCTGCTGCGTCGTGCGATCACCACCGCGCACCTCGCCCTGGATGCCGCCGACCGCCTCTGGATCCCCGTGATCCGCGACTGGCGACTCAACGAGCGTCACTACGGTGCGCTGCAGGGTCTCAACAAGGCCGAAACCAAGGAGAAGTACGGCAACGACCAGTTCATGGCATGGCGTCGCAGCTACGACACCCCGCCGCCCGAGCTGGAGGACGATTCCGAGTACTCCCAGGCCGGCGACCCGCGCTACGCCGGTATCGAGAACCCGCCGCGCACCGAGTGCCTGCTCGACGTCGTCAAGCGCTTCGTCCCCTACTTCACCGTCGAGATCCTCCCGCGCCTCGAGTCCGGCGAGACCGTCATGGTCGCCGCCCACGGCAACTCGCTGCGCGCCCTGGTCAAGCACCTCGACAACATTTCCGACGAGGACATCGCCGGCCTGAACATCCCGACCGGCATTCCGCTGGTCTACCGGTTCGCCGCCGACGGCTCCGTCACCAACCCCGGTGGCGAGTACCTCGACCCGGCGGCCGCTGAGGCCGGTGCCGCCGCCGTCGCCGCACAGGGCGGCAAGTAGCCGATGATGGGGACGCCGGCAGCACTGGTTCTCGGCGTCCTTCTGGGGGTCCTGGTCACCGCGGGGGTGGCGGTCATTGTCGCCGTGCTGCGGCGTCGGGCCCGGGAGCGGCGTGCCCGCGAGGAGCGCGAGAAGCGTGAGGCGCACCAGCAGCTGTCGACCATCGCGCAGGTGATGCACTTCGCCGTCGATGCCGCGCCCGCCGCAGTGGCGGTCGTCGACACCCGGCAGGACGTCATCCTCGGCAACCGTATGGCAGAGAACCTCGGTGTCGTCGTGGAGCGTGCCCTCGTGCCGGAAGTGTGGCGCCTTGTGGAGCTCGTCTTCGATGACGGTGACAGCCGGGAACTGGTCCACAGTCCGACCCATGCCGGGTTCCGCGACCGGCCGGTGTTCTCGGTGCTGGTCCGCGCACAGCCGCTGACCTCGGCCGATGACCGCTTCGTGGTGGTCTACGCCTGGGACAATTCGGAGAATGTGCGGATGGAGTCCGCCCGCCGCGACTTCGTGGCGAACGTCTCCCACGAACTCAAGACACCCGTCGGGGCGATCTCCCTGCTGGTTGAGGCGCTGGTCGAATCCGGCGACGACCCCGCGGCTGTCGGACACTTCGGCGCACGGCTGCAGCGGGAGACCACCCGCATGTCGACGATGATCGGCGAGCTCATCACCCTGTCGAAGCTGCAGGGGGCGGCGTCCCTCCCCGATCCGGCGCCGGTGGAGGTGGACGACGTCATCGAGGCCGCCGTCGGGCGCAACCGGGAGACCGCCGAGATGCACGGCATCGAGCTGAAGACGGACGCCCCTTCGGGCGCCCGCCTGCTCGGCGACGAGAATCTCCTGGTCACCGCGGTGGCGAACCTCATCGCCAATGCGGTGAACTATTCGCCGGAGCAGACCCCGGTCTCGGTGAGCCGGGCGGTGAAGGGTGAGTCGGTGGTCATCCGCGTCACCGACCACGGCATCGGTATCGCGCCGGAGGACCAGCAGCGCGTCTTCGAACGGTTCTTCCGCGTCGACCAGGCCCGCTCGCGGGCGACCGGCGGCACCGGCCTGGGTCTGGCGCTGGTCAAGCACACGGTCATCAACCACGGTGGGAACGTCTCCCTGTGGTCGCGGCCGGGCACCGGGTCCACGTTCTCGCTGGAGTTCCCCGTCTTCCGGGAGGACGCCGCCCCCGAACCCGATGAAGTTCCCGACCAGGAAAGACTGACCGCCACGGACCGGGTAGGTGACGCCCAGATGAACACCCGACGAAATCACGGTGAGGCAGCGGACGCCCCGGGAAACTCCACCTAGACTCGGTGGACGTGAACGATACGTCGCACGTCCTCATCGTCGAAGATGAGGAGTCCCTCTCCGAGCCCCTGGCCTTCCTCCTCGAACGGGAAGGTTTCACTGTCACGACCGCGGCCGACGGACCGTCCGCCCTGGACCGGTTCGCCACCGCCGAGGCCGGCACCACGCCGACCGGCCCGGTCGACATCGTCCTGCTGGACCTCATGCTCCCGGGCATGTCCGGCACGGAGGTGTGCCGCCAACTGCGGTCGACCTCCTCGGTGCCGGTGATCATGGTGACCGCCCGTGACAGTGAGATCGACAAGGTCGTCGGCCTGGAACTCGGCGCCGACGACTACGTCACCAAGCCCTACTCGGCCCGTGAACTCATCGCCCGGATCCGCGCGGTCCTGCGCCGCGGCGGTGAGGCGGAGACCCCGGAGGACGTCACCTCGGTGATCTCCGGTGGCCGGGTGACAATGGATATCGAACGTCATGTGGTGACGGTCGCGGGGGAGGAGGTCGCCCTGCCGCTCAAGGAGTTCGACCTGCTGGAGTACCTGCTGCGCAACGCCGGCCGGGTACTGACCCGCGCCCAGCTCATCGACCGGATCTGGGGCTCGGACTACGTGGGGGACACCAAGACCCTCGACGTCCACGTCAAGCGTCTGCGAGGGAAGATCGAGGAGGACCCGTCCTCGCCGGTGCAGCTGCTCACGGTCCGGGGGCTGGGCTACAAGTTCGCCTGACGCTACCCGCGCTGCCGCGCGGCGACCGTCGCCGGGTGGATGCTCAGCAGCGGCAGCCCGGAGGGGGAGATCCCGCCGGTCAACGGCTGCGGCAGGGACGCCACCAGCTCCTCCCGCGCCCGGCAGTGCTCCGCGAGCAGAGCATAGGCCTCAGCCCCGATGAGTTCGGTGAGTTCCTCGGCGCAGCTCTCCCACAGTCCGGTCGAGCCGGTGTGGCAGCCGGGGTCCGAGGTGCAGTACCAGTCGAAGTCCTCGCCGCCCTCACCCCAGCCGCGCCGGGTGTACTCGGTGACGGTGGTGCGCAGCATCTCGCGGCCGTCCGGGGTGGTCTCCCAGTCCTCCAGGCGGCGCAGCGGCAGCTGCCAGCACACCTCGGGCTTGGCGACGGTCACCGGCACATCATGACGCAGTGCCCAGCCGTGCAGTGCACACCCCGCACCCCCCGTGAATCCGGCGCGGTTGGCGAAGACACAGGCACCCCGCAGGACGCGGGTCTTCAGTGCAGGTTCGGTCTCGCCGGTCTGCTCGTCGTCCAGCTCGTCCCACACCAGCCAGGGTTCGGGTCCGGCTTCGCCACCGTTGTCGTCGGGGGCGGCGTCCTCCCCGAGAGCGAGAACCTCGCCGCGCAGCTGCCAGTCCTCGTCGGTGAGCCGGGACGCGATCTCGGTGAGCGCGTCGTTGTCGTCCTCGTCTGTGAGGAAGGCACCGTGGACACAGCAGCCGACATCGGGGTTCGCCGCGTCGATGCCGTGGCAGGCGTCGGTGCCGAACCGGCAACGGTAGGTGGAGGTCAGCCAGGTGAGATCCGCCTGGATGATGTGCTCCGGATCAGCGGGGTCGATGAATTCGAGCCATTCGCGGGGGTGCCCGTCGGGAAGCTCCCGGCCGGCACGGATCGACAGGTCGGCGGGGGTCCCGTCGGGGAAACCGGTGGCGGCAATCTGTTCCGGGGCAGTCACCTCTCCACTGTAACGCCGGGGTGGTCAGCGGCGAACTCTGCGGCATCTCCGGTCCTTCCTGTGCCCCACGACACACGGGGACAGGGGCGGAACCGCTATTCTGGACGACGTGCGATTAGGCGTCCTGGATGTGGGAAGTAACACGGTCCATCTTGTTGTGGTGGACATGGCCCCCGGCGGTCCCCCGACCCCGATGAGCAACTGGAAGACCCCGATGCGTCTTGTCGAGTACCTCGACAAGGACGGTGCCATCACCGGCAAAGGGGCGAAGAAGCTCATCAAAGGGGTCGGTCTGGCCCGCGAGATGGCCGAGCAGTTCCACTGTGATGAGCTGCTGCCCTTCGCGACCTCGGCGGTGCGGTCGGCCACCAACGGTGAGAAGGTGCTCGACGCGGTGGAGAAGGAGACGGGCGTCCGCCTGAACATCCTCTCCGGTGCCGATGAGGCGAAGCTGACGTTCCTCGCGGTGCGCCGCTGGTACGGCTGGTCCGCCGGTCGGATCTGCGACCTGGACATCGGCGGCGGCTCGCTGGAGATGTCGGTCGGTGTCAATGAGATGCCGGATGTCGCCGAGTCCGTGAACCTCGGTGCCGGCCGCCTGACTCACGACTGGTTCGAGACGGATCCGCCGAAGAAGAAGGAGATCAAGGCGCTCGCCGAGTACATCGACGACACGCTCGCCGAACCGGTGAAACTGCTGCGGGACGCCGGCCCGGTCGATCTCGCCGTCGGTACCTCGAAGACCTTCCGGATGCTCGCCCGTCTCACCGGTGCGGCCCCGAGCTCCGCCGGCCCCCGGGTGCGTCGTGTGCTCACCCAGGCCGGTCTGCGTCAGCTGACCTCGTTCATCTCACGGATGACTGCGGCGGACCGGGCGGAACTGGAGGGCGTCAGCGCCGACCGGTCCCACCAGATCGTCGCGGGTGCGCTCGTGGCGGAGGCGGCGATGCGTCACCTGGGCATCGAGCAGCTGCAGATGTGCCCGTGGGCGCTGCGTGAGGGCGTGATTCTGCGTCGGGCGGATGCCGGGGAAGGCGTCTCCGGGAGTTTCCGGATCGACGACTGACCCCGTCCCGTGCAGTCGGGCGGGGGCAGTGAATCTGCTGCGAATGTCGGCGGGTGTGTCGGATGTGGTGTGAGTTGTGATTCGGCAACTGTAGAGTGTCACCTGTAGTACCTCTCCGCCCGGTGTCACACGCCGGCCGGTGGGGTGGGACGGAGACTGATGGGATTCAAGGATGAGTGAGAAGCTGACGGTCGCGGAGCTGCTGGCCCGCAATGCCCGAGAAGGAGGACGCAATGCCTCCGACCGGCCCCGTCGACGCCGCAACCTCGACGATGGCGGAGTCTCCGTCTCTGAACTGACCGGTTCGATTCCCGTCGTCAAGATCGACGACGAGAACGGTCAGGGCGTGGCTGCCGAAGGCGCCGGGAACACCGCGGACACGGAGAGCGTCGTCGCCGGTGCCACCGGGACTCCGGAGGGTGCCGTCGCCGAGCGGCACGGTGACCACGAGGCCGATGACCCCGTGGATGCTGAATCCGCTGAAGCCGCTGAGGCGCCTGAGACGCCTCAGTCACATGAGGGCTTTGACGAGCAGTCCACGATCGTCCAGGCTGTTGTCCCGGATTCCCTGCTCACCAGTGCCAACCCTTCGGGTGAGTCCGTGGCTGTGGACGCCGAGGACGTCGAGGGGGCTGAGTACGTCAACGGTGACGCCACGGAAGAGGACGCTGCCGAGGACGCCGACGAGGACACTGCCGACACAGTCGATGCTGACGCCGACGTCGTCGAGGGCGAGGTTGTCGACGACGACACCGACACCACCGACACCACGGACATCGACGATGCTGCTGATGCAGCTGACGCAGACGAGGTCGACGCGCCAGACGAGGCCGATGACCTGGCCGTCGTCGCGTCCGCCGGTGCGGGTGCCACCGCAGGTGCAGGCGACCTCGCGGCGTCCTCCCTCGCGGAGCCGGAGGCGGACCGCGCGTCCGCCGCAGTGCCTGCCGCAGTGCCTGCCGAGGCGCCCGCTGCGGCCGCGTCGAAGAAGACCCGTGCCCCGAAGGACGACGAAATCATTGAGTACGAGGACGACACCGTCTCCTGGCCCGCAGTGGTCGCCCAGTCGGCCGCCGCGGTCATCCTCGGCGTCCTCATCTTCTTCGGATTCACTCTCCTGTGGGACAACCTCGGCACCGTTCTGGTGCTCGTGATGGCCCTCGTGGTGACCTGTGTCTGCGTCGGTGTGGTGCACTCCCTGCTGCGTCACCGGGACACATTGCTGCTGGTCCTGACCTTTGTCGTCGGCATCGCCCTGACGGTCGGACCACGCCTGATCATGTCGATCTGACCCGGACGCGGCACGGGGCCGCGTCCTCCCCGGGTGGCAGTGGGGTGGTGCCACCTGGCACGCTGGGGGGTATGACCAAAATTGCAATTATCGGCGGCGGAAACATCGGTGAGGCCCTGGCCTCCGGACTCGTGGCGGACACGTCCGGTGCGGCGGCGGAGGTCTCGGCGTCCGATGTGACCGTCGTCGACCCGTCTGCACCCCGCCTCGACTACCTCCGCGAGACCTACGGTCTCGCCACCACCGATGACGCCACCGAGGCCGCCACCGAGGCGGACATCGTCGTCATCGCGGTGAAGCCGTACCTCGTCTCCACCGTCCTCGAGCAGATCGCCTCCACCATCGACGCCAACGACACGGAGACGGTCATCGTCTCCGTCGCCGCCGGCGTCACCCTGGCCACCATGGAGGCTGCGTTGGCCGCCGGTGTGCCGGTCGTCCGCGTCATGCCGAACACCCCGATGCTCGTCGGTAAGGGCACCAGTGCGGTTGCCGGTGGCCGTTTCGCCCGCGATGAGCAGGTCGAGACCGTGCGTGGCCTCATGGAGGCCGTCGGTACCGCTGTGACCGTCGGTGAGAAGGACATGGACGCCGTGACGGCCGTCTCCGGTTCCGGCCCGGCCTACGTCTTCCTCGTCGCCGAGGCGATGACCGAGGCCGGCGTCCAGCTCGGTCTGACCCGTCCGGTCGCCGCCCAGCTGGCAGCCGGCACCCTCGAGGGCGCGTCCGCGATGCTCGTGAAGGGCGACAAGTCCGCCGCCGAGCTCCGTGGCAACGTCACCAGCCCCGGCGGAACCACCGCCGCCGCCGTCCGTGGCCTGGAGGAGAACGGGATCCGCAAGGCTTTCTACCAGGCCATGGAGGCCTGCGCCGAGCGTTCCGCAGAGCTCGGTCGTCCGTCCTCCGACGAAGACTGACCTGCTTTTTCGCTCCGGTGGATGACCACGGCACCCCCGCCAGACCCCCCTGTCTCGTGAGTATCACGGGTGTCATTCATCCCTTCGTATCCCACAAGTCACACAGATAACGCTAGTATGGTCCCAGCGCACCGTTGTGACTGTTTCTGCAGGAGGGGAAGCCTGCAGCGCACGGAGGCGTCGTAAGGATGGAACACTATGGCAAGTAACGACAGCGGAACATTCCTGACCGTCGCTGAGGTCGCTGATCTCATGCGCGTCTCGAAGATGACCGTGTACCGGCTCGTCCACTCCGGCGAGCTGCCGGCTGTGCGGGTGGGCCGGTCCTTCCGCGTTCACGAGCAGGCCGTCGAGGAATACCTCGGTGCGTCGATCTACAACGCGGACCAGGCGGGCTGATTCCACCCACGCCGCCACCCCGGGCTGAGGCCCCGGACCCCTCCTGTACCGGTGTTCGCACCGAGTTAGAGGAGGGGTCTTTTTGTTCCCGGGGTATGCGGGCGATAGAGTAGGGACCATTCGTGTCGGTTCGGTCTCGGAATGGTCCTTGCCGCTACCGATCGCCTGCGGAGACTCCTTGCGGGGTCGCCGGTTCCGGGCGGTCGGGTACCGATCACAGTTGTCCGTTACCGAATCATTGACGAGGAGGACCTATGGGTTCCGTCATCAAGAAGCGTCGCAAGCGCATGTCGAAGAAGAAGCACCGCAAGATGCTTCGCCGTACCCGCGTTCAGCGGCGGAAGCTCGGCAAGTAGAAAGTCGCCGGCCGTAGGGTCGGTTGCTTTCTCGCCAGCAGCAGGAAGGCGTGGTCCCCGGGAAACCGGGGGCTGCGCCTTCCGGCGTTTCCGAGGTCGGGATCTGTGGCAGCGCTCTCTGCAGGATGGCAGCTGCAGTTGTCGCCGACGAGCCTTCAGGCGACCGTTACCGCTGCCACGGTGCAGTTACCGCTGCCATACCCGGGCCCGGCCTGTCAGCGGGCGATGTCCGCTGTTCCCGCCTTGTCACGGGTTCCCCACCGGCTCGACCTGCGACCAGGTGCGATCGGCGACTAGGCTCTGCGTCGTGAGTACTAACGCCGCCACCCATGCCGGCCACCCGGTCACCGTCACCCTCCTGGTCCGCAGCACCTGTGGTTCGTGCGCGAGGGTCCGGGAACAGATCACGCCGCTGTGTGCGGATCTGCATGCTGACCTCGACGTTGTCGACGTCGACGGGGAGACCTCACTGGCCGTCGAGTTCGGGGACCGCGTCCCGGTGGTGCTCGTCGACGACGAGGAGGTCGCCTGCTGGGAGATCGACGACGACGAACTGGTGGACGCCGTCGCCGCCGCAAGAGCACGCTGACATCGGAGCCCTGACTGAAGCCCCTGCACAAAAGCGGGCACCGTCCACACCGCGCGGGGCTGCACCATATACATCACCCACCCGCACGCTTTGGTCATCGGGGGGTGGAACAGATACCGTAGATATCCGTTGACACCATTGGAGCCCCGCCGGCCCCGGCGGAGTCCCAATGAATTCATACGCGCCGAATTATGACACACAGGAGGCGGAACGCCCATGGCTGGACTGGGTATCACCGGGCCCGCAGCTGTCCTCCTCGTCGGACTGTCCTTCCGTTCCGCACCCGTGCCGGTGCTGGAGAAGGCGTCCGCCGCAGCCGCTGACCTGGCCTCACTGGAGCAGGACATGCTCGACGGCGACTGCGTGACCGAGGCTCTGGTCCTCTCCACCTGTAACCGCATGGAGTTCTACGTCGCCACCACGGCGTTCCACCCGGCGCTCGACCACGTCGTCGAGACCGTCGCCTCCCATGCGGGTATCCCCGCGACCGACCTGGAGCCCTACCTCTACGTCCGCTACGCCGACAAGGCCGCCGAGCACATGCTGACCGTCGCCTCCGGTCTGGATTCGATGGTCATCGGCGAGCAGCAGGTCATCGGCCAGCTCCGCTCGGCCTACCAGACCGCCGACGCGAACGGCACCGTCGGAAGCACCCTCCACGAGCTCACCCAGCGTGCCCTGCGCACCGGCAAGCGCGTCCACTCCGAGACCGAGGTGGACGTCGCCGGATCGTCGATGGTCAGCTTCGCCCTCGATCACGCCCTGTCCGAGCTCGGCGCCACCGACATGGTCGGTCGCCGTGCCCTCGTCGTCGGCGCCGGCGCGATGGCCTCCCTCGCCTCCACCTGGCTCGGCCGGGCCGGCGTGGAGCACGTCACCGTAGCGAACCGGACGCTGAGCCGCGCCGAGAACCTCGCCGACCATGCCCGCCAGGCGGGTGTGGCGGCCTCCGCCGTGCCGCTGACCGGCATTCCGGGCGTCCTCGCAGGCGTCGATGTCGTGGTGTCCGCCACCGGTGCCGTCGGCACGGTCCTCTCCGGTGAGGACATCGCCGGGGCCCAGGCCAGCCACCCGCACCGCATGGTGCTCGTGGACCTGTCCATGCCGCGCGACATCGATGACGCGGTCACCGAGGCCGGTGACCAGATCCGTCTTCTGAACATCGAGGAGCTCACCACCCTGGCCGGTGACGGCACCAGGGACGAAGCCGCCGCCCGCGCCGTCGTCGCCGGGGAACTCTCCGAGTATCTCGAGCAGGTGCGCGTCCAATCGGTCGTTCCGACGGTCAAGGCCCTGCGGCAGCGCGCCTCGGACGTCATCGACGACGAGCTCGGTCAGCTGATCCGCCGGACCCCCGGCATGAGCGACCAGGACCGTGCCGAGGTGACCCGCACCGTCCGCCGCGTGGTCGACAAGATCCTCCACACCCCGACGGTCCAGGTGAAGAAGCTCGGTTCCGCCGACGGCGTGAACTACGCCGAGGCCCTCGCCGTCCTGTTCAACCTTCCTGCCGGGTCCTCGGCACCCGTCTCCCGTTCGCTGGAGCCCGGGGACGCCGGACTCGCACGGATCGGCAACATGCTTTCCGGAGAGGCCTCATGACCCGCACCCTTCTCATCGGCACCCGGGCGTCGGCCCTGGCGTCGACCCAGACCGGCATGGTGCGCGACGCCCTGGTCGACAACGGTGCGACCGCCGACCTCCACTTCGTGCATACTCCGGGGGACGCGTCCCAGAAGGCACAGACCCCGGTGTCCCGCATCGGTGTCGGCGTGTTCACCGAGACCCTCCGCAATGCCCTGGCCGCGGGCGAGTGCGATGTGGCCGTGCACTCCTTCAAGGATCTGCCGACCGCACCGGACCCCCGCTTCATCGCCGTCGTCCCGCCGCGGGTCGATCCGCGCGAGGTCCTCGTCAGCCACGGCAACCTCACCCTGCGTGAACTGCCCACCGGCGCGAAGATCGGCACCGGGGCTCCGCGTCGTGTCTCCCAGATCCGCGCGGTGCGCCCCGACGTCGAGTGCATCAGTATCCGCGGCAACATCGACACCCGTATGGGCCGCGCCGGTGACGGCACGACCAGCACCGTCGTCGAGGGCGGCCCCGGCGATCTCGCCGCCGTCGTCCTGGCGCGTGCCGGGCTGGAGCGGGTCGGTCACCTCGACCGCGCCGCCGAGACCGTCGCCGTCACCGACATCATGCCTGCCCCCGCGCAGGGTGCGTTGTGCGTGGAGGTCCGCGCCGATGACGCGGAGACGGTCGCCGCGGTCCTCGCCCTCGACGACCCGGCGTCCCACGCCAGGGCCGTCGCCGAGCGTGGTGTGCTCGCCACCCTCGAAGCCGGATGCACCGCCCCGGTCGGTGCCTACTCCGAGTTCGGGACCGGGGAGGAGGCCGCCACCCTGACCCTGCAGGCCGGCGCCTTCGCCCTCGACGGGTCGACCCGCGTGGTCCGTGAGGCCTCTGCGACGATCGACCTGTCCGACGTCGGTGCCGACCCGTTGCATCCCCGGTGGCGTGACGCCGCCAGGGAGCTGGGGCGGACAGTCGGACAGAAACTGCTGGACGCCGGGGCGGCCGAGGTAATCGCCGCCAGCACTCTGCAGTAGACCCCAGCTCCACACAACTTTTCCTTCCTCCACGACCGGCCCGCCGACCGTCGAGGACGCTTCAACGAGAAAGACCCCGATGACCTCTGCCGGTAATGCCCTCGGACACGGACGTGTACTTTTCGTCGGTGCCGGACCAGGCAACCCCGAACTGCTGACCGTCCGTGCCCGCGACATCATCGAGCACACGGTCCATGCCTGGGTCGATCCTGCCGTGCCCGAGAATGTCCGCTCACTCATCGCGGACGCCGAGCCGGTCTCCGCCGCCAAGCTCGAGGCGGCGGAACAGGAGTGGCAGGCCGAGAACGAGGCTGCCAAGGAAGCCGGCAGCCGTCGGCGTCCCGCCCGACCCACCCACGTCACCGCCGCCGAGATCGTCCTCGCGGTCCCCGGTGGGGATTCGGTCAACGCCGCCGCCACCCGCACCTCCGTCGACCTGCCGGACTCGCCGTGCGGTCGCGCCGGTGCCACCGGTCCCGACCTGACGGTCCCGGACCTCACCGCCCAGAGCCTCGCCGCCGACATGGTCGAGATGATCCACAGCGGCGTCAACGTGGTGCGCCTCGTGGCCGGCAACCCCGTCGATGACCCGGCTGTGCTGCGTGAGCTGCGTGAGGTCGCCGCACTCGGCGCCGAGTTCGAGGTCATCCCCGGGATGACCGGTGCGTCCGCGCTGCCCGCCTACAACGGCATCCCCACCGGTGACGGCTACACTGCCGTCGACCTGCGTGGCGGACTGCCCGGGGTCGACTGGGCCGCCGTCGCCGCCGCCCCGAAGCCGCTGATCCTCACCGTCGCCCCCACCGACCTCGCCCCGGTCGCCCGGGAGCTCAAGGGCCACGGCGTCCCCGGATCGACGCCGGCGACCGTCACCGTCCACGCGACGACCCGCAAGCAGCGCTCCTGGGATGTCACCCTGGACACCCTGAAGTCGGTTGTCGCCGCGTCCGGCCCGCTGGCCAAGGAGGGTGAGCTGCCGGAGCACCTGGTCGTCACCCTCGGGTCGGCGGCGTCGGGCCGGTCGAAGTACTCCTGGTGGGAGAACCGCGCCCTCTACGGCTGGAACGTGCTCGTTCCCCGGGCGAAGGCCCAGGCCGGCCCGATGAGCACCCGGCTGGCGTCCCACGGTGCCATCCCGATCGAGGTGCCGACGATCTCCATGGAGCCGCCGCGCAGCCCCGCCCAGATGGAACGTGCCGTCAAGGGCCTGGTCGACGGCCGCTACCAGTGGATCGTCTTCACCTCCGTCAACGCGGTCAACGCGGTGTGGGAGAAGCTCCGCGAGTTCGGTCTCGACGCCCGTGCCCTGGCCGGTGTCTCCGTCGCCGCGGTCGGTGAGAAGACCGCCCAGGCCGTCCGCGACCTCGGCATCACCCCGGAACTGCTGCCGAAGGCGAAGGCCCGCAACGCCGCCGGTCTGGTCGAGGTCTTCCCGCCCTACGACGAAGACCTGGATCCGGTGGACCGTGTCCTCCTGCCGCGCGCCGACATCGCCACCGACACCCTCGTCGACGGTCTCATCGACCTCGGCTGGTCGGTGGAGGATGTCGTCGCCTACCGCACCGTGCGTGCCGCACCGCCCAGCCAGGACATCCGCGACATGATCAAGTCCGGTGGCTTCGACGCGGTGTGCTTCACCTCCTCGTCGACGGTGAAGAACCTCGTCGGCATCGCCGGCAAGCCGCACACCCGCACCATCATCGCCTGCATCGGCCCGATGGCCGCGAAGACCGCCGAGGAGCACGGGCTGCGCGTCGACGTCATGCCCGAGGTCGCCGGTGTGCCTGAGCTGGTGGACGCCCTGGCTGAGCATGTCGCCGCGCTGCGGGCCGCCGACCAGCTGCCGCCGCCGCGCAAGCGTCGCCGTCGCCGCCGTGCCGTGCCTGCCGAGTAGAGGTCCCGATTCCGCCTATCGGCGTGGGCAGGGGGTGTCTGACCCGTATATTGAGGGGCGACAGACACCCGCCCCACCCCGACGAGGAATCACACAGTGACCCAGAGTGACACCACCCGTCCGTCCGTCATCGCCGAGGGGATCGAGGTGACGGCCGAGGAAGGGCCGGTCTTCGGGCCACTGAGCTTCACTCTCGCCCCGGTCGGCCTGACCGTGCTCGGCGGGTCCGGGGGATCAGGACGCACCGCCCTGTCGCTGGTGCTCTCCGGACGTATGAAGCCGTCCGCCGGTCGCCTCGAGGTCCTGGGCCACACCGACCGGAAGAGCATCTGGCACCATGTCGCGCTCGCCGGGGTGGACCAGCTCGACGAGATGCCGCGCTCGGTCCGCGTCCGCGACATCATCACCGAGAACAAGTCCTGGTCGCGCACCTGGTTCAGGCCGGTACGTAAGGCGACCGAGGACGATGTCCGGGACCTCTGCAGTGAGGTCTACGGTTCCCGGGATCTGCCGCCGCTGGACGCCTGGGTCTCCGACCTCTCCACCCTCGACCGGCTCCTGCTGCGGATCTGCCTGGCGCTGCGTCCCTCCCACCACGGGGAGATCCGGATGCTCGTCATGGACGACTTCGAGCAGGTCCGCGAGGCCCGAGACCGGGACATCCTGCTGGGCATCCTCGGCCGGTTCGCCGAGCGGATGCCCGTCGTCCTCAACTCGGTCAACCCCCTGCCGGAGTCCGCTCCGCCGCACCAGGTGGTCGTCCTCGACACCTACGGGACGCACATCCGACCCACCCATGACGGCGGTCCGGGTACCGCTCCGTCCACGTCCGACCTCTCCACCACCCGCTAGAAGAAGGACCGCACAGTGCCTATCGCCGGATTCCACGTCGCCAATGAACTGCGCAGGTTCAAGCGGGCCAGGTTGACCCGACTGACGATCATCGCCCTCATCCTCATCCCGCTGCTGTACTCGGCGCTGTACCTGTGGGCCTTCTGGAACCCACTGAACAAGACCGACTCGCTGCCCGTCGCCCTGGTCAACAGTGACCAGGGCGCCGAACTCGACGGCGAGGAGACCCGGGCCGGCGACCAGGTGGTCCAGGGACTGCGGGACAACGACCAGATCAACTGGACCGAGGTCTCCGCAGAAGAGGCCGAGCAGGGCGTCAAGGACGGCAAATACTACTTCTCCCTCGAGCTGCCGGAGAACTTCTCCGAGGCGGTGACCTCCGCGGCCGGGACGGACGCGGAGAAGGCCCGTCTGATCACCCACTACAACGACGCCAACGGCTACCTCTCGACCATCATCGGCGAGAACGTCATGCGCGAGGTGCTGAACACGGTCGGCACGACGATCAGTGCCGAGGCGGTGGACAAAGTCCTCGTCGGCGTCCTCGACGCGGGTGACGGCATGTCGCAGGCCGCCGACGGCGCCGGTCAGCTCGCCGACGGTACCGGGCAGCTCGTCGACCAGTTGCCGCAGCTCACCGACGGCATGGACCAGCTCAAGGACGGCTCATCGACGCTGGCCGCAGGCACCGGGGAGCTCAACACCCAGGTCCAGCAGCTCCGCCAGCTCGTCGACGGGACGCAGCGGCTCGGTGACGGCGCCAGTGAACTCAGCGCCGGCGTCAGCCAGCTCACCGGTCAGCTCGGCCAGGTCACCACGGTGCAGGGCGACAGTGCGTCCAACCTGCGCGGGTACGCCGAGCAGCTGCGCAGTCTGAACCTCCCCGGGACAGCCGGGATCATCAACCAGATGGAGGGCACCGCGTCCTCCCTGGAGACCGAGGGGCTCGGCCCGCAGTCCTCCACCGCCTCCGACCTGCAGCGGTTGGATGACGGGGCCTCCCAGCTGGCCTACCAGCTCTCCGATCCCTCCGCGGAGTACCGTGCCGGGGTGGACCGGCTGCCGCAGCTCATCGACGGTGTCGGCCGGCTCGACGACGGTGCCAAGCAGCTCGACGACGGTCTCGGCCAGGCCCAGGCGCAGCTTCCGACCCTGGTGGACGGCGCCAGTCAGCTGGATGACGGGGCCAATGAGCTGCACGACCGTCTCACCGACGGCATCAAGCAGATCCCCACCTGGAATGAGGGGCAACGTGTCCAGGCGGCGACCACCATCGGCGGCCCGGTCACCCTGGCCTCCCAGGACGATGTCGAGGTCAGTTCCTTCGGCACCGGTCTGTCGCCGTTCTTCATCTCCCTGGCCCTGTTCATCGGCGGCATCGTGATCTTCCAGATCTTCAAGCCGCTGCAGCAACGCGCCATCGCCGCCGGTGTCGGATCGCTCCGCGCCGCCTTCGACGGCTACCTGCCGGTGGCCCTCCTCTCGCTGTGCCAGGCACTGGTCATGGTCGCGGTCTGCACCCTGGCGGTGGGCCTGCGCCCGGCGAACGTCCTCGGCTTCACCCTGGTCGCGATGCTCGTCTCGCTGGTGTTCATCGCGATGAACCATGCCCTCGTCTCGTTGCTCGGCTCCGGGCCGGGCAGAGTGGGGGCGCTGATCACACTGATGGTCATGATGGTGACCTCGGGGGGCATCTATCCGGTGCAGACGCAGAACGGACTCATCGAGGCACTCCATCCGTTCAACCCGATGACCTACGCGGTCAACGCGCTACGGCAGATGCTCTACGGCTTCCATGACGAGCGGTTGTGGACGGCACTCATCGTCCTGGTCGCCACACTTGTCGTGGCACTGTCGATCTCCACCCTGGCGGCGAGAATGCAGCGCAGCTGGTCGATGAAGCGGCTGCATCCGGTGCTGCCGAACTGATGAGGGCAGGTGGGGGAGCGGGCGTACCATCGACACCATGAGTGAGCCCACCCTCCCGAACCTCCCCACCGACACTTACGGTGTCCCCGCCCCGTCGCGTCGCCCGCGCCGGCTGCGCACCAGTGCGACGATGCGTAACTTCGTCGCTGAGACGCAGCTTGATCCGGCGCAGTTTGTCCTCCCGGTGTTCATCGCCGAGGGGATCGACGCCCCGCGTGAGATCTCGGCGATGCCCGGTGTGTACCAGCACACCGAGACCTCCCTGCTCAAGGCGGCGGAGGAGGCGGTGACCGCGGGCGTCGGTTCGATCGACGTCTTCGGCGTCCCCACCCCGGAGCACAAGGACGCCGCGGGTACCCAGGCCTGGGCCGCCGACGGCATCCTCAACAAGGGTGTCGCCGCCCTGCGCCGTGAGTTCGGTGACGACCTGCTGGTCATGTCGGACACCTGCCTCGACGAGTTCACCGACCACGGTCACTGCGGTGTGCTGACCACCGACCACTACGGCAACACCGTCGTCGACAATGACGCCACCCTCCCGCTGTACGCCGCGATGGCTGTCAGCCAGGCCCGCGCCGGTGCCCACATCGTCAGCCCCTCGGGCATGATGGACGGTCAGATCGCCGTCATCCGTGCCGCGCTGGACGCGGAGGGTTTCGAGGACGTCTCCATCCTCGCGTACTCCGCGAAGTACGCCGGTGCGTTCTACGGCCCGTTCCGTGAGGCCGTCGGTTCGACGCTGCAGGGTGACCGGAAGACCTACCAGCAGGATCCGCGCAACGCACGTGAAGCGATCATGGAGGTCCAGCTCGACATCGACGAGGGCGCGGACATGGTCATGGTCAAGCCGGCCCTGCCGTACCTCGACATCCTCAGCCAGGTCGCGGACTACTCGACTGTCCCCGTCGCCGCCTACCAGGTCTCCGGTGAATATTCGATGATCACCGCCGCGGCGCAGAACGGCTGGCTCGACCGTGAGAAGACGATCATGGATTCGCTGACCTCGATCCGCCGTGCCGGTGCGGACATCATCCTCACCTACTGGGCGACCGAGGCCGCGCGAATGCTGGCCTGACAGCTAGGCTGGGGGACGATATGACTGCACCGCACCGCACCCCCCGCCGCTCCGGCCGCTCCGGCAGCTCCCCGGAGCAGACGCCCCCGCCGTCCGGGCCGCCCGCGCAACCCGCACCGATGCCGACGCCGCCGAAGATGGGCCGTGCCAACGGGCTCGCCCCGTCGATGAAGGAGGCACCGGAGCAGGTCAAGGACGGCGTGAAGATCTGGTACGCCGTCGCGGGGCTGCAGCTGCTCACCGGCATCCTGCAGCTGGTGCTCTCACTCACCGACCGGCGGACCCTTACCCGCCAGGTCACCGAGCAGACCAAGGACATGGACCTGCCCGGCGACGCCAGCATCCACACCCTGGTCACCGGCTACGCCATCCTGCAGTTCCTGCTCACCCTGCTCTCCGTCGTCGTGGCGGTGTGGCTGATCTCCCGGGTCGGACGCGGCGGATACCGCTCCCGCTTCTTCCTCACCCTCGGCACCGTCTACCTGGCGCTGATGGCCCTCATGCAGACCTTCGCCGGCGCCCCTGACACCGGATCCGTGCTGCTCATCGTGCTCATCGGTGCCGGCACGATCATCTCCGGCGTCCTCGCCCCGGCCGGCTGGTGGCTGCTGACCCGCCCGGAGACCCGTGACTGGTTCGGCATGCCCGGCGAGCGGGAGATGGAGGAGTTCACCGCTGCCCTCGACAGGCGCTCCGCCGACCTGAAGAAGATGAAGGACGAGGAGCGGGCCGCGAAGAAGGAGAAGAAGGAGAAAGAGAAGAAGAAGCAGAAGGGCGACTGACTGTGCCTGCCTCCCTGTTCCCCGGTGCCGGTGCGGACGCGAACGACCCGAACCGTCAGATCCGCTACTGGCGTCCCGGTGAGGGGACGCCCGGAGTGGTCCGCTTCTCCTTCGTCCTCTACGTGCTCTGTGGCGTCGGCCTGCTCGTCGCCGCCCTGCTGATGTGGACAGCCGACCCGCCGACCTCCTCCGACGCCGACCGACAGGCCACCATCGACACCATCGCCTCGGTACTCAAGTGGCTCGCGGTGATCGAGGCCGTCGGCGCGGTCGCCCTCTGTGTCTTCGTACCCGGTCTGTTGCGCGGTGACGCGCGCGCCAGGTTCCGGACGCTGGTCGTCACCGGCGTCCTCCTGGTCATCTCCCTGGGCAGTTGGCTGTTCGGGGTCGGTGGACTCGTCCAGCCGGTCATCGCCCTTTTCCTCGCCTTCGCTGCGCTGGCGGCGTACCGTCCCGCAGTGAAGACGTTTTTCGGACAAGCGACCGGGGAGGACCGGTGACTGACGACACCCCCGATGTCGCCCGCGCCATCGACGAGGCACGGGCCGCTGCGCGTGCCGCCGGACTGTCCGCGCACAACGACGCCGCAGAAGGCTCCGGGGATGCCGGTGATCACGGGGACAGTGAGGACGCCGAGGTCGTCGGTGGCCCGGTCACCTCCTTCACCTGGCACCTGTCCGGGCTGGATTCCGCCGTCGCGGCCGGACATCTGGAGAAGATCCTCAACCTTGTCCCCGGGGTCCAGGCCCGGGTGGTGTACTCCACCTCCATGGCCTGGGTCACCGCGCCGGACTCTCTGTCGCCCGACGTCCTGCGTGACCTCATGGCACAGGCCGGGGTGGACGCCTGGCTCACCACCGCGTCCCTGCGTCGCCGTGCCGAACGCCTCAACATCAATGAACGACGCCGCCGGATGCGTCGCCACCGGCTGTCGCAGCAACGCGACCGGAAACACCGGGACAGCACCGCACCTCAGCGACGCTCGACCCAGACCAGTGCGACCACCGAGGTGCTCTACACCGCGCGTGCACTGATAACCCCGGCCAGGCTGATCGTCGCCGTGCTGCTCGGTGTGCCCGTGGTGGCGATGCAGATCAACTCCTCCTGGCAGTTCGACAACTGGCAGTGGCTCTGTCTCGCCCTGTCGGTGCCGGTCGTCACCTGGTGCGCCTGGCCCTTCCACCGCGCCATGGCCGCCGGACTCAGGCGCGGCATGTCCGCCCTGGACACGGCGTCCTCGGCGGCGATCGTCCTCGCCTTCGTCTACTCACTCATCGCGATGCTGATCACCGATGTCGGCGACGCCGGGTGGCGTAACGACCCCGGGTGGACCGCGGGCTACCACGACAACGGCAACGGCGCGGTCTTCCTCGACGTCGCCTGCGGTGTGACGATCCTGCTGCTGCTCGGTCGCCTGTTCACCCGACGCACCCGGCTGCGCTCCGCGCTGGCGCTGAGTTCACTGCGGATGCCCCCCTCCGACACCGTCACCGTGGTGCGCAACAACCGCCGCGGCAAGCCGGTGAAGTCGGAGATCACCGTCGGTGAGATCCGCGTCGGTGACGACATCCTCGTGCCCCGTGACGGCGTCGTCCCCTCCGACGGCGAGGTCGTCGGCGGACGCGCCGAGGTGGACGCCGGCCCCTTCGGTGGCGTCGACCGGCACACCGAGGTCACCGTGAACTCCCCGGTCTACGCCGGGACCCGCAACCTCGGCGACACCCTGAAGATCCGGGTGGAGCGCACCGGTTCCCGGACCAGACTCTCCGCCGTCCAACGGTGGATCAGTGCCGCCGAACGCGACGAGGCGCAGCTCGACCAGATCGCGACCAGATCGGCGTCCCTCCTGGTGCCCTGGGCGGTCGTCATCGCCAGCTGCGCAGCTGCCGTCTGGCTGCTCGTCACCGACGCCACCGCCAGTGCCGTGGCCGCCGCCCTGGCGGTCCTCATCTCCGTGGCGCCCCTGGCCCTTGCACTGTCCACCACCCTCGCCCTGCGTCTCGGGCTGGCCCGGGCCGCGGCCGGCGGTACCCTGCTGCGCAACGCGAACACCATCCACCAGCTCGCCGACGTCGACACCATCATCTTCAACCGCAACGGCACCCTCACCCACGGCCCCATGGCCGTCACCGGGGTCACCGCGGCGAAGGGCGAGAACCCGGAACTGGTGCTCCGCGTCGCCGGTGCCCTGTCCCTGGAATCCACCCACGCCGTCTCCCGCGCCATCGTCCGCGCCGACCGCGAGGCCCGCGACGCCGGCACCGGCGGGGACTCCGTCCCGCACTGGCTCGAGACCGGCGCCGTCACCATCGACGATCACGGCACCTTCTCCGCCACCGTCGACCTGCCCGTGACGGACGCCAGGACCGGCGAAACCACCACCCGCCACGTCACCGCCGCGGTGTGGCGTCCCCGTGACCTCTCCGAACTCGCCGATCCCGCACTCGCCAACGCCGCCATCGGTGGCGGCACCCCGCTGGTCGTCTCGTGGAAGGGGATCGCCCGGGGCGTCATCAATGTCTCCGACCAGGTCAAGCGGGACGCCTCGACGGCCGTGGAGCAGCTCGAGGACATGAACATCGAGACCACGATGATCGCCCGGGACACCTACCCGGTGGCCCGCCGGATGGCCGACATGATCGGCATCTCCACGGTGCTCGCCGGCATCGCACCGGGACGCAAGGCCGCCACCGTGCGCAGCGTCCACGCCCAGGGCGCGACCGTCGCCATGGTCGGTGACAAGGACGTGCTCGACTGCCTCCGGGTGGCCGACGTCGGCGTCCTCATGGGGTCGGCGGACCGCATCGACAACGCGGAGAGCGACGTCGTGCTGCTGCGCGAGGACATCTCCAGCATCCCCGAGGTGGTCAGCCTGGTCCGCCACGTCCGCGCCACGGTGGACTGGAACCTCTGGCTCGCCTGGGGCTACAACGTCATCGCCGTGCTGCTGTCCGTCACCGGACTGCTCAACCCGCTGCTCGCGACGGTGCCGATGCTGCTGTCCTCCATGCTCATCGAGTGGCGCTCCGCCCGCATCACCCACCGCGACTACACGAACCGCAGCACCGTCGTGGCGAACTGGCGTCCGCGACGCGGCAAGCTGCGCTCCTGGGCGGGGGAGAACCTGCTGCCCTGGCAGACCCGCTGACTGCTCTGCGGTTAAGCTGGTCGGCGTGATGAGTGAACACACCGAGTCCAACCTGTCCGCCAGCTCGACCGCGATGGAGGAGGCCCGCCGGGTGATCCCCGGCGGCGTGAACTCCCCGGTCCGCGCCTTCGGCTCCGTCGGCGGTACCGCGCCGTTCATCGCCTCCGCCGACGGCTCCCGGCTGGTCGACGTCGACGGCAACGACTACGTCGACCTGGTCTGTTCCTGGGGTCCGATGATCCACGGCCACTCCCACCCCGTGGTGGTGGACGCCGTGCAGTCGGCCGTGGCCAAGGGCGTCTCCTTCGGCGCGCCGACGATGGGGGAGATCGCCCTGGCCGAGGAGATCATCGGCCGTACCAGCGTGGAGAAGATCCGCATGGTGAATTCCGGCACCGAGGCCACCATGTCCGCGGTGCGCCTGGCCCGCGGCTTCACCGGCCGTGACCGGATCCTCAAGTTCATCGGCTGCTACCACGGCCACGTCGACTCCCTGCTGGTCGCCGCCGGTTCCGGTGTCGCCACGCTGGGCCTGCCCGACTCGCCCGGCATCACTGCGGCCGCCGCGGCGGAGACCATCGCCGTGCCCTACAACGACCTGGACGCCGTGCGGGAGGCCTTCGCCGAGCACCCCGGCGAGATCGCCGCGATCATCGTCGAGGCCTCCGCCGGCAACATGGGCTCGGTCCACCCCGACGACGGCTTCAACGCCGCGCTCAAGGAGATCGCCCACGCCGATGGTGCTCTGCTCATCGTCGACGAGGTGATGACCGGCTTCCGTACCTCGCGCAAGGGCTGGTTCGGGGTCGACGGCGTGGCCGGCGACCTCACCACCTTCGGCAAGGTCGTCTCCGGCGGTATGCCGGCGGCAGCCTTCGGTGGACGCGCCGACATCATGGACATGCTCGCCCCGGTCGGCCCCGTCTACCAGGCCGGCACTCTGTCGGGTAACCCGGTGGCCATGGCCTCCGGACTGGCGTCCCTGCAGCTCGCGGACGACGCGGTCTACGAGACCCTGAACGCGAACGCCGACCGGCTGTCCTCGCTGATCTCCTCGGCCCTGACCACCGAGGGCGTGGCGCACCACATGCAGCGGGCGGAGTCCATGCTCTCCATCCGCTTCGCCGAGGGACAGGGACGCAACTTCGCCGACATGCAGGCGGCGGACACCTTCCGCTACGCGCCCTTCTTCCACGCTCTGCTGGACGCCGGGGTCTACGCGCCGCCGAGCGTCTTCGAGACCTGGTTCGTCTCGACCGCCCTGACCGACGACGACTTCGCGCGCATCGAGTCCGCCCTGGCCGTGGCCGCGAAGGCCGCTGCCGCCGCTCAGCCGGCGGTGTAGTCAGGGTCTGGCCGGGGTCTGGCGGGCGGGTCGGCCCTGCCGCGGAAAGTGTTACCAGCTGCTGGGGCCATAATCTGACATTTCCCCAGGTCGCGAAAAGTGTTACCGGTGAGAGCTGGTAACACTTTTCTGCTGTCGGGGATGTGTGGGGGCGGGGCATTGCAGGGAAAGGTAGGCTTCGCTTCCATGACGATCATTCACCCTCCCCGGACTTCCCGGGCGTCCTTCCCGAAGTGGGCCCACCGCGCCGTGACCTCGGTGCTTGCGGCGTCCACCCTCGTCATCGGCCTGGCCGCCTGCGGCTCCGACGATGACGACAGCAACGGCACCTCAGCGAACACCGACTTCGAACCGGTGACCATCAGCCACGCGCTCGGCGAGGCCGAGATCACCGAGAAGCCCGAGCGCGTGGTCACCCTCGGCCAGGGATCCGCCGAGACCGCACTGGCCCTCGGCATCGTCCCGGTCGGCACCGAGGAGTACGAGTGGGGAGCCGACGAGTCCGGCCAGCTCCCCTGGATCCACGAGGAACTGGAGAACGAGGGCGTCGCCGAAGACGACTACCCCGAACTCATCAGTGCCGGCGACAACGGAGTCAGCGCCGAAGAGATCGCGAAGCTCGACCCGGACGTCATCCTCGCCCCCTGGTCCGGGATCACCGAGGAACAGTACGACAGCCTCAGCGCGCTCGCCCCGACCGTCGCCTACCCGGAGAAGCCGTGGACCATCGACTGGAAGGACCAGATCACCACCGTCGCCACCGCGCTGGGGGAGAAGGACCGGGCTGAGGAACTCATCGGCGGCATCGAGGACCAGTTCGCGACCGTCCGCGAGGAGAACCCTGAGTTCGCCGAGCAGGTCTTCGCCTTCATCTACAACCAGGGAACCACCGGTGACATGGGCGTCTTCCTCCCCACGGAACAGCGCGTCGCCATGGTGGAGAACCTCGGCCTGACAGTCGCCCCTGTCGTGGAGGACATGAAGGGTCAGGAGAAGGAAGGAACAGACTCGGCGACATTCAGTATCGAGACCGCTGACAGACTCAATGACGTTGACATCATCTTCACCTTCTACTCGGATGAGGCCAACCGGGAGGAGATGGAGGCGTTGCCGACCTACGGTGCCGTCACCGCGATCCGGAAGGGGGCGGTTGTCGCCCCTACAGAGAATTCCTTTGTCACCGGCTCCTCGATCGTCAACCCACTCACCGTCCCGTGGTCCATCGACCGCTACGTGCCGATGATCAAGGACGCCATCACACGCTTATGACCTCAGCACCACGGGAGGTACGCTGACATGCCATGAGCACGATCGTCCACCTCGTCCGTCACGGCGAGGTCCACAACCCGGACCGCATCCTCTACGGTCGTCTTCCCGGCTGGCACCTCAGTGTCCGTGGCCGGCAGATGGCCGCCGCCGTCGCCGAAGACTTCAGGGACCACGACATCACCTATGTCGCGGCGTCCCCGCTCCAGCGTGCACAGGAGACGGTCGCTCCGATCCTCGACGCCGTCAACGGCAACCGCACCGGTGACCAGCTCGACCTCGTCACCGACGAGGATCTCCTCGAGGCCGGCAACCAGCTCGAGGGGCTCCACATCAAGGGTGTCCGGTCCGCCCTGTGGAACCCGAAGCGCTGGCCGATGCTGACGAAGCCGAGCGTCCCGAGCTGGGGCGAGCCCTACCCGAAGATCCTCGACCGGATGTGGGTCACCATCGACCGCGCCCGTCGCGCCGCCGAGGGTCACGAGGCCGTGTGTGTCTCCCACCAGCTGCCGATCGTCTGCGTCCAGCGCGACGTACAGGGGCTGCCGCTGCAGCACAATCCGGCCACCCGGCGCTGCAACCTCGCCTCCGTCACCTCCCTCGTCTTCGAGGGCGACGAGCTGACCGACTTCCTCTACTCCGAGCCCGCGCAGGAGATCTGAGATGCGCGGAGCAGGCAAAGTGACCCGGACCATCGCTGCGTCCTCCCTGGTGGTGGGTGTTCTGCTGGGCACCGCGGCCTGTGGTGAGGATTCCACCGCGGGCACGGACGCTGTCGCCATCGGCGGCGAGTTCAAGTTCGTCTCCCCGGGCGGCAAGACCGTGATCACCTACGACGAGGGTGACCGGCAGGTGATCGGCGACCTGCAGGGTGATTCCCTCATGGACCCGGGCACCACCATCGGGCTCAAGGACTTCGAGAACCAGGTCGTCGTCCTCAACGCCTGGGGCCAGTGGTGTGGCCCGTGCCGCTCCGAGTCCGATGACCTGCAGACCGTGCAGGAGCGTCTGGAGAAGGACGGCCGCGGCTCGCTGCTGGGTATCAACGTCCGTGACAGTGCCCGGGCGAAGGCGCAGGACTTCCACGAGGACAACGGCATGACCTACCCCTCGATCTACGATCCGCCCTTCAAGTCCGCCCTCGCCCTGGGCGGCGTCCCGGCGTCCGTCATCCCGACGACGATCGTGCTGGACAAGCAGCACCGTCCGGCGGCGGTCTTCCTCAAGGAGATCACGGCCGACGAGCTGTGGGACACCGTGGAGCCACTGCTCGATGAGTGATCTGGGAAGCACCTTCGCGGACGCGGTGACCACCGGTCCGCTGCTGCTCGGCCTGTTGGCCGCCGCCGCCGCGGGACTGGTGTCCTTCGCGTCCCCGTGTGTGATCCCCCTGGTCCCGGGCTACGTCTCCTACCTCGCGGGCGTCGTCGGCGCGGAGGCGGAGTACACCGCCGACGGCACCGTCGTCACGAAGAAGCGGGGACGCGCCGGTGGCGCTGCCCTGCTCTTCGTCGCCGGGTTCACCGTCGTGTTCTGCCTGGCCACGGCCACGGTCTTCGGCGCGATCCGGGCGATCCAGGTCAACCAGGACCTGCTCATGCGCATCGGTGGCGTGGTGACCATCATCATGGGCGTCATCTTCATGGGCTTCATCCGCCCGCTGCAGACCGACACCCGGATGACGCCGCGTCGCTGGTCAACGCTCGCCGGCGCACCGCTGCTCGGCGCGGTCTTCGCTCTCGGGTGGACGCCCTGCCTGGGCCCCACCCTGGCTGCCATCATCTCGGTGTCCGCCGGTACCGAGGGCATGACCGCCGCCCGTGGTGTGGTGCTCATCGTGGCCTACTGCCTGGGTCTGGGCATCCCGTTCATCCTCGTGGCCCTCGGTTCCGCGAGAGCGCTGCGTGGTGTCGGCTGGCTGCGGCGTCACTCCCGCACCATCCAGATGGTCGGCGGAGCACTGCTGGTCGTCGTCGGCATTCTGCTGGTCAGCGGCCAGTGGGCGGTCTTCGTCGACTGGATCCGCCAGTGGCTCGTCAATGACACGACCCTGCCGGTGTAGCACTCACAGAATCAGAACCTAGACTTCCGCACAGAATCCCGCCGGAACCCGATGACGGCCCCGGCAACCGCACGAAAGGTCCCCATGCTCCGCAGTATCCTCCGTTGGCCGAAGAAGGCGTGGCAGTGGCTGACGAGGATGCGTACCGCCCTGGTGCTGCTGTTCCTCCTGGCCGTCGGCGCGATCCCGGGTGCCCTGCTGCCGCAGCGGTCACTGAACGCGGCGAACGTCGACAGTTATCTTGAGGCCAACGGGAAGATCGCGGAGATCTACGACAAGCTCGGTCTCTTCGACGTCTTCAGCTCCGCGTGGTTCGCCGCGATCTACGTCCTGCTGTTCGTCTCACTCATCGGCTGTATCCTGCCGCGGTCGATCGACCACTGGAAGGCGCTGCGCAAGCTGCCGCCGGCCGCGCCGAAGCAGTTGGACCGGATGCCGAACCACATCACCGGCACCGTGGACATGCCCGCTGAGCAGGCGCAGAAGGAGATCAGCTCCCGGTTCCGCCGCTGGACGGGTGGTGCGACCGAGGCGGACAAGGACCGCGCGGGCAAGTGGTCCTACTCCGCGGAGAAGGGCTACCTCCGTGAGTTCTCCAACCTCGTCTTCCACCTCTCGCTGGTCGGCATCCTCGTGTCCGTCCTCGTCGGCCGGATGGTCTACTACGAGGGCCAGGTCATCGTCGTCGCCGGTTCCGACAACTCCCAGTTCTGCAACACCGCCGTCGCGAACTTCGACTCGATGCGTTACGGCCCGACCTTCGACGGCACCACGCTGACGCCCTTCTGCGTCAACGTCAAGAACTTCAACGCCGACTACCTGCCGTCCGGACAGGCCGTCGACTTCCGTTCGGAGGTCGACTACGCCGCCGGTGACGACGCCCTCAAGCCCACCGAGGACTGGGAGCACACCACCCTGAAGGTCAACCACCCGCTGACCATCAACGGTGACCGCGTCTACCTGCAGGGCCACGGCTATGCCCCGACGTTCACCGTCACCTGGCCGAACGGTGAGACCCGTACCGAGACCATCCAGTTCCGCCCGGATGACCTGACCTACTTCCTGTCCTCGGGTGCGGTGAAGATGGACCCGCCGGCCGGCATGTACCCGGACCTGCAGGAACGACGCCAGAACCAGCTGGCCATCCAGGGGCTCTTCGCCCCGACGGCCGAGTTCTCCGGTGAGAACAACGCGCTGCTGTCCTCGCGCTTCCCGGCAATGGACGACCCGGCGGTCGCCATCGACATCTACCGCGGTGACACCGGCCTGGACTCCGGTACCGGACAGGACATCTTCACCCTGTCCCAGACCCAGCTGCACAACGGTTCACTGCAGAAGCTCGACCGGGTGAACCTGCGCCAGGGCGAGGACGTGACCCTCGACGACGGCACGAAGATCTCCTTCGACGGCGCCAAGGAGTTCGTGAACCTCCAGGTCAGCCGCGACCGTACCGAGATCTTCGTGCTCGGCTTCGCCCTGCTGATGCTCATCAGCCTGGTCGGGTCGCTGACGATCAAGCGTCGTCGCTTCTGGGTCCGGGTCACCGACCTCGGCGACGGCACCAGCCGCCTGGAGATCGCCGGCCTGGCCCGCACCGATTCCGCCGGTTGGGGACGCGAGTTCAACCGCGTCTCCGAGGAACTGCTGCACCTCGACGACGAGGAACTGGACGAGGAGTTCGACCAGACCGACGCAGGCTGGGACGACTGGGAGGACGAGCTCGACCGTGAGCTGGCCCGCGAGCGCCGCGACGGTGAGATCACCGAGGGCGACAGTGGTACCGGCACTGACAGTGATACCGACGACAGCAAGTAACGACATGTTGGTGACCGGCGCACCCCAGCGGTAGCGTTGACCACTGAAATCCAACTCTCAACGGAGGAACCGACGGATGTACGCCAATCAGGGGCTCGCCGAGTTTTCGGACATGGCCTTCAAGACCGCGGTGGTCCTGTACCTCATCAGCCTTGCCGTGTCGCTCGTCTACTACGGCATGCTGCGGTCGGCCACCGAGGCGCGTCGTGAACGTTCCCGCATCCTCGGGGAGGCCAAGAAGGCGTCCGCGAAGCAGAAGGTGGCCGTCGGAGCCGCCGTCGGCGGCGACGTCATCGAGGGCACGGACGTCCCCGACGACGAGAAGAACGACGTCTCGGGTATCGCCTCCGGGTCGATGACCGAGGCGGACCTGCCGAAGACCTTCCAGGTCGAGGCGCTCAAGGCGAAGTTCCGCCGCGCCGACAAGTGGGGCGGGATGACGCAGATGATGGTCTGGCTCACCGCCGCCGTCCACCTGCTCTTCCTCGTGTGCCGCGGTCTGGCCGCGGAGCGTTTCCCGTGGGGAAACCTCTTCGAGTACGTCACCGTCGTCACCGGTATGGCCATCTGCGTGGCCTGCGTGGTGTTCCGCCGTAAGGCGATGCGCGTGCTGTGGCCCTGGATCCTCACGCCGATCATCCTGCTGCTCTTCTACGCCGGCACCGAGCTCTACGCCGATGTCGCCCCGGTCGTCCCGTCCCTGAAGTCCAACTGGTACTGGATCCACGTCTCCACCGTGTCCGTCGGTGGTTCCATCGGCCTGGTCTCCGGTGTGTCCTCGCTGCTGTACGTGCTGCGCCGCAAGCAGCCCAAGGGCAAGGAGCACGGCTGGTTCGGCAAGGTCGTCTCCCCGCTGCCGGACGCCTCGAAGCTGGACGCCCTGGCCTACCGCACCGCCATCTGGACCCTGCCGATCTTCGGCCTGGGCGTGGTCTTCGGCGCGATCTGGGCGCACGCCGCCTGGGGACGCTTCTGGGGTTGGGACCCCAAGGAGACCGTCTCCCTGATCACCTGGATCCTCTACGCCGCCTACCTGCACGCCCGCGCCACGCCGGGTATGCGCGGTCTGCCGGCCGCGTGGATCAACATCTTCGCCTTCGCGACGATGGTGTTCAACCTCTTCTTCATCAACATCGTCGTCTCGGGTCTGCACTCCTACGCCGGACTGAACTGATACCGCCCCTGATGACGACCTCTCTCGACCGGCCCCGCCGGATCACCCGCCTGCTGGTGACCGGCGGGGCCGGTTTCATCGGTTCCAACTTCGTCCACCGCACGCTGGCGACGCGTCCCGACGTGCACATCACCGTGCTCGACGCCATGACCTACGCCGCGAATCCGGCGAATCTCGCCGGGACCGGTGTCGATCTCGTCGAGGGGTCCGTGACGGACGCCGCCCTGGTCGACCGTCTCGTGGCGTCCCTTGGTGAAGGCACCGGGGACGCTGCGGACGCTGCTGTCGTCCATTTCGCGGCGGAGAGTCACAACGACAACGCCCTGCGGGACCCGCTGCGGTTCGTGCGCACCAACACCGAGGGCACTGCGGTGCTCGCCGAGGCCTGTGTGCGTCACGGTGTCCACCTGCACCACATCTCCACCGATGAGGTCTTCGGGGATCTGCCGCTGCGCGGGTCCGGGGAACCGGGGTCGGAGGACCGCTTCACGGTGGACACGCCCTACGCGCCGTCGTCGGTGTACTCGGCGTCCAAGGCGTCCGCCGACCACCTGGTGCGCGCCTTCGTGCGCAGCCACGGTCTGAGTGCGACGATCTCGAACTGCTCGAACAATTACGGGCCGCGTCAGCACCCGGAGAAGTTCCTGCCCCGGCAGATCACCGGCCTGCTCGACGGCGAGACGCCGCGGCTCTACGGCACCGGAGAGAACGTCCGCGACTGGATCCACGTCGACGACCACAATGACGCCGTCTGGGCGATCCTCGACCGTGGTGTGGCGGGGGAGACCTACCTCATCGGTGCGGACGGCGAGCGGTCCAACCTGGAGTGCGTCCGCGCGCTCAACGGCATCTTCGGGCGGGACGGGGACGATTTCGTCCACGTCACCGACCGTCCGGGACACGATCTGCGCTACGCCATCGACCCGTCCTCGATGCATGCCCTGGGCTGGACGCCGCGGTTCACCGACTTCGCCGCCGGCCTGGCGGACACCGTGGCCTGGTACCGCGACCACCGGGACTGGTGGGAGACCTCCCGGAAGGACGCCGAGCTCGTCTACCGTGCGACCGAGGACATTCTCGACTCCTGACGGTGCCCTGACAGTGCCCGGGAGACGAAGTTTCGCGATCCTGTTCCCGAGGCCCTCTCGCAAATGATAGTTTCGCTGCATGACTTATTTCACTCCGCGAAAGTGGCGGAATGTTCTTATGGCGGGGATCGCTGTCCCCGCGCTCGCCCTCGCGTCCTGTTCCTCTGACGACGATGACTCCTCCGACTCGTCCTCGTCCGACTCCTCAGGCTCCTCAGATTCCTCCGCTGCCGGCGACGACACCTCCTCGGATGACTCGTCGTCAGAGGATTCCGGCTCCGGAGACGGCGATCTTGTCGGCGCACCCGACGGGTTCGACCTCACGGACCCGGGTTCGAAGCTGAAGATCGGCGAGTCGGCGTATGTCGTCACGCAGCAGGCCGAGTACGAGGGTGAGACCTTCGCCCAGCAGTACTGGAAGATCACCGCCCGGGATTCGACTGAGAAGGCCGTCGGTGAGATTCCGCTGGATGACGAGGACGCGGCGGATGTCGACCACTTCATCTGCATGAACTACGACGTCGAGTTCCTGGGGCAGGGTGAGGCCTCCGATCCCGAGAGCTACCAGCTCGTCACGGAGCCGGACATGGGTGCCGTCGACGATGACGGTAACGGTGCCAACTACATCCTCATGGGTGGCAGTGAGGACTGTGACATCCCTGAGGCTGACCTCCTGCCGTCGGACGCCGGGGAGTTGGAGACCGGCAAGGTATACCGGGGTGCGGTGCTCAGCTGGGAGTCGAAGAGTGATGACGGCATCACGCCCACCGGCCTCAGCTTCACCTACGATGTCGAGTCTGCCGGGCTCGACGATGTCGACGACATCCTCTGGAACTGACCGTCGGTAGCCGGTTGGTCGCGTAGGGTCGGGGGCCATGATGAGACTGAACCGGACCCTCACCCGAACCGCCCTCACCGCGTCCACCCTGGCACTCGCCGGGGCGGCCGTCGCGGCCCTCGGCGCACCGGCCGCATCCGCGGCCCCCGCATCGACCCCGGACCAGTTCCTCTACCCGCGGTCGGGCCACGTGTACGTCGACCCGACCATGGCACGGGTACTGTCCGCCGTCCCCGTCGGTGCGACCGCCGGCTCTGCGGGGGATGCACTGGTCACCACCTCCGGGCCGTCCACCACGGTGGCGGTCCTCAGTACTGTCCAGCACGTGATCGACGGACCGGTGCGCCAGGCCGCCGGGATCAACGCCGGGGTGGACGTGAACTGGCAGGTGGGACCCGGAGGGACAGTCGTCAACCAGACGGAGATCCGCTGAGGAGTTCCCCGTGTCCGCCTCGGCGTCCTCCCCGGCGTCCTCCCGCCTACGCCAGGATCTTCGGCCGCGCCTTCTTCAGCAGCGCGAGTCCCTTGCGCAGCTGTCGGTGACCGGTCTGTGCCGCGATCTCCGGGTTGTCGGTGAACGCCGCGTCTGACCGGACCTCCGGGGCGTTCGAGGCCTTCGCCCGCAGCATCGAGTTCGGCAGGGACAGCTTGAGCAGCGTCTTCTGCACCTGCAGGAACTGCCTGGGGAAGCTGTCGGTGTTGTACGGCAGCCCGTACTCCTCGGCGATGGCCTGCACCTCCTTGGCGATCTCGTCGAGGTGGTTCGACGGCATGTCGGGGAAGAGGTGGTGCTCGATCTGGTAGTTCAGGTTGCCGGACATGAGCGTCAGCACCTTGCCACCGTGGAAGTTCGCCGAGCCGAGCATCTGGCGCAGGTACCAGTCACCGCGGGACTCCTCGTCCAGCGTCCGCTTGGTGAACGTCTCCACGTCATCGGGGAAGTGGCCGCAGAAGATCACCGCATAGGCCCACACATTGCGCATGAGGTTCGCCACGAGGGCGGCCTGTCCGGCCGCCTTGGCGCGCTTCTTCGCTGAGGCGCGGCGTCCTCCCTTCCTACCGAGGAGGAGGCCGACGCCGGCGGCGACGGCGGGGAAGGCGACGTAGTCCTTGCCCCACTGCTTGCCGACCTTGAGGACGGTCTCGACGAGCCGCGGCTTCGTCTCCTCCCAGGTCTGCTTCTTGGCGAAGTAGCGCCCGAGCTCGACATCGTAGAACCCCACGGCAAGCTCGAAGAGGGACGCCAGGATGACGTTCGTCACCGGCTGCATCAGCGTGGACGGCTTCCACTTCCGGTCACGGGTGACGCGCAGGATGCCGTAGCCGATGTCGTTGTCCATGCCGACGATGTTCGTGTACGTGTGGTGCACCACGTTGTGGGAGTGCTTCCACCCCGAGGAGGGGCCGGTGTTGTCCCACTCCCAGGTCGACGAGTGGATCTCGGGGTCGTTCATCCAGTCCCACTGGCCGTGCATGACGTTGTGGCCGATCTCGAGGTTCTCGAGGATCTTGGCCACACCGAGCACCGCGGCGGCCGGCATCGCGATGGCGGGGGAGGCGACGGTGCCGGCCCGGGCGGCGAGGTCGAGGCCACGCTGGGTGCGGATGAGACCCTTGATGTAGCCGGCGTCCTTCGCACCGAGGGAGTCGCGGTGCTTCTTCTCGAGCGCGGTGAGGCGGCGTCCGATCTCCTCGATGTCCTCGTCGGTGAGGTGGGCGTAGGCGGTGATGTCCTGAACAGCCATGTTTTCTCCTTGAGCGGGCTTGGTTGAGATCGGGTTCAGTTGACGGCGATGGCGAGTGGGCCGGAGGGGACGGAACAGCAGGTGCGGATCTGCTCGCCGGGGCCGTAGACCGCCCCGTCGCGCAGATCGACGGCGGTGCCGTCCGTCACCGCCGTCACACAGGTGCGGCATATGCCCATCCGGCAGCCGTGGACGAGCGGGACGCCGGCGGCTTCCGCGGCGTCGAGGATGGTCGTTGTCCCGGTGGAGGACGCCGTGACCCCTGTGTTGCCGAGGGTGATCTCGCCGCCGAGATCGGCGGGGTCGACGGAGCCGGGCAGGTCGGTGGCGTGGAAGCTCTCGGTGCGGATGTCGGGGATGACGGTGCGCAGGTCGTCGAGCAACGGGGTCGGGCCGCAGGCCAGGGTGACCCGCTCGGCGAGATCCGGGACGAGGTCGGGGATGTCCTCGGCGTGGAGGCGTCCGGCGGTGGCGGAGTCGCGGTGGATGAGAGTGTAGCCGGGCTGTTCCTCTGCGAGGGCGGTGAGCTCGTCGCCGAACGGGGCGGCGGGGGTGGTGGCACGTTCCGAGTGGACGTGAACGACGTCCGGGAAGGTGCCACCTGCTCCGCCACCGGCTCCGCCACCTGCTCTGGCCTCCTGATCGAGCCAGCGCAGGATGGACATGACCGGGGTGACGCCGGCGCCGGCGGTGACGAAGAGGACCTTCTCCGGCACGGGGTCGGGCAGGTGGAAGTCGCCGCCGGGGGCGGAGAGCCGGATGATGCGGCCCGGACGCAGCCGGTCGGCGATGCGGGTCGACATGGTGCCGTCGGGGACCGGCTTCACCGAGATCGTGAGTCGACGTTCGCTGCGGTGCAGGCGGTCGCCGGTGAGCTCGGGGGCATTGGTCAGCGAGTAGCAGCGCCAGGTCCACCGGCCGTCGATCTGCAGGCCCAGGCCGATGAATTGGCCGGCCTGGAAGCGGGTGAAGGAGCGTCCGGCACCGGGGCCGGGCTCGATGGTGACGGTGGTGAAGTCGTCATGGCGGTCCACGGCGGTGACACGCCCCCGGATCTCGCGGCCGAACAACGGGTTGAACAGGCCGGCGTAGTCGGTCGGCAGCAGTGGGGTGGTGAAAGGCTCGGTGAGCTCAGCCAGGCGGCCCAGGCGGGCGGCCAGTCGGTTGTTGATTCTCACGGGGGTCCTCCGTCGGTGGTCGGCTCGGAGATTGACATTGTAGGCCACCGAAAATATGTATTCCAATATGCGTCTAAAAACAGAATCAGATCGGTGTGTCGGGGGCGTGTCCGGGGGAGCGGCTAAGCTCTGTGGTCATGAGTGAGTTCAGTGGCATCCCCGACGAACCCGGAATCTTCGATCTTCCCCTGTCCGGTACCTGGGTGAACACCCCCCGGATCTTCCCGGACGACCGCGGCACCTTCCTCGAGTGGTTCCGGGCGGACGCCGTCGCCGAGAAGCTCGGCTACCCCCTCGACCTTCCCCAGGCGAATCTGTCCACCTCCGTCGAAGGCGTCGTCCGCGGTATCCACTACGCCGATGTCCCGCCCGGGCAGGCCAAGTACGTCACCTGTGTGGCGGGCCGCATCCTCGATGTCATCGTCGACCTGCGCCGGGGCTCCACCACCTTCGGACGCCATATCGTCGTCGAGCTCTCCGCCGAGAACCGCCGCGGCCTGTGCCTGCCGGTGGGCATGGGGCACGGCTTCGTCGTTCCGGAGGGGTCCGGTCCGGCGACGGTCTGTTACCTCGTCTCCGAGAGCTACAACCCGGACGCCGAACACGGTGTGAACCCGCTGGACCCGAACCTCGGCATCGACTGGTCGGTCGCCGGGGTGGCGGAGTCTGATCTGGTCCTGTCCGACAAGGACCGGGACGCGCCGGGCTACCGTGAGGTCGAGGCGTCCCTCCCGAGTTACTCCGAGTGCCGCGGCTGGGAACAGGAGCTCCGCCACGACTGGGAGGCCGCCACGGCGGAAGCCGAGGGCTGGGAGGGGGAGTGATGCGCGGCATCATCCTCGCCGGCGGCACCGGGTCGAGGCTGCGTCCGATCACCCTGGGCGTGTCGAAGCAGCTCGTGCCGGTCTACGACAAGCCGATGGTCTACTACCCGCTGACCACCCTGATGCTCGCCGGCATCCGCGAGATCCTCGTCATCACGACCCCCGAGGACAACGACCAGTTCCGACGCCTGCTCGGCGACGGTTCCCAGTTCGGGGTGTCCATCGAGTACGCCGTGCAGGAGAAGCCGAACGGGCTGGCCGAGGCGTTCATCCTCGGGGCGGACTTCATCGGCGATGAGCCGGTGGCGCTGGTCCTCGGTGACAACATCTTCTACGGTGCCGGTCTGGGCACCCAGCTGCGCCGCTTCCACGAGGTCGACGGTGGCGCCATCTTCGCCTACTGGGTGCGCGACCCCTCGGCCTACGGTGTGGTGACCTTCTCCGCCGACGGTACGGCGACCTCGCTGGAGGAGAAGCCGGAGCAGCCGCAGTCGAACTACGCAGTGCCCGGGCTGTACTTCTACGCCCCGGACGTGGTCGACATCGCCCGGTCGCTGGAGCCCTCGCCCCGCGGCGAACTGGAGATCACCGACATCAACCGCGCCTACCTGGAGCGCGGTGACCTCCAGGTCGAGATCCTGCCCCGCGGTACGGCCTGGCTGGACACCGGCACCGTCGACAACCTCATGGCCGCCGGCGACTTCGTCCGCACCATCGAGCAGCGTCAGGGCCTGAAGATCGGGTGTCCTGAGGAGGTCGCCTGGCGGATGGGCTTCATCGGGGACGCCGGCCTCGCCGCTGCAGCCGTCGCCCACGGCAAGTCGGCCTATGCGTCCTACCTCTGTGAGCTCCTGGAGCGCGGCAAGGACCGGTAGGGTCTGCGCTGATCGTTCACCAGGGGTGCACCCTGGCACGAGAGGTACGGGGAACGTACCTGCAGTGCCAGGGTGTGCAGATGGTGAATGCCCGGGCACCCTGTTCAGGACGCCAGCCCGGGCATCCGTAGCAGGTCCAGCGCAACCTGTACCGCGGCACGCACCGCACGACGGACCGAAGCGACACCGATATCCGCCCGGTTGAACCGGAGCACCTGCCACCCCTCGGACTCCAGCTGTCGGTCGATCGCCTTGTCTCTGGCCCGCACGTCAGGGGAATCGTGTGAGGCACCGTCGTAGTACAGCGCGATCTTCAGCTCCGGGCACGCCAGGTCAGGGGCAGTACCGCCCCACCGGCCGCGGCCGAGATCGAGCTGGGACACCCACCGGTATCCCGGCGGAAGACACTCCAGCACCAGCAGCCGGAGAACCGTCTCCATGGGGGATTCCGCACCGCCGTCAGACAGGTTGAGCACCGTGGATAGCCGGGCTGCGGCGATCCGGTTCTTCGCCGCGGCCCTGACGGCGTCACACTCCACGCCGGTGCTGTGCCGGAAAGCGTCGACCAGTTGGACCCCGCAGATCAGCTCGGACCTCATCTGCGGGATACCGAGGGCCCGCCATCTGTGCCGGCCGTCGAGCACCGAGGACAGACACTGGACGACGGCGGTCGGGGCGTCCACCACCATGAGGTCGGGCAGATGCGGGTCGGGGCGGATCACCGGAAGACCGTCTGCGGGGACCGGGTAGACCACCGCGCGAAGGGGGGTCTGCACGGCAGTGGCTGTATCAGTCCCGCCAGTGTGGCAGCGGTCGGCGTAGAGCATGGTCGGGGCGGAATCCGCCCAGTCAGGGACCAGATTGTGGAAGGGGCAGGCTGACCACCCGCCGATGATGGCGTCGGGGTGGTTCAACCAGTGTCCGCGCGCCCGGTCGAGGGCGTTGGCAGGGAAGCCGCCGAAGGAGGTCGGGTCTCTCCGAGGGGGAGGGACGACACGGCCGGGAGCGACGATGGTCCACTCCCGGTCAAGTGTTCTCCGCGGAACTTCTCCGGACGCCAACAACTCGGCACGCTTTCTGGGAAGGACGGAGGTGAGGTCGTGATTGACGTGGGGGTTCGGGTCAGATACGGAAGTCATACCCTGTTGGACTCCCGACAGGGCGCTGTGGTTCATTCACAACGAGTTCACCCTGGCATGGGAGGTACGGGGAGTGTACCTGTCATGCCAGGGTGAACTGGGGGTTAGTGCTGTGGGGCCGCTGGGGGCCGGTAACTGGGCCTGAGGTCAGGCGGAGTCGGGCTCCGGAATCAGGCCCCGGAATCAGGCCCCGGCGGAACCGGCCGACCCCGCCGCGCCGGGCTCCTCGGGATCCTGACGGTCCTGCCTGTCCGGTCGCTCGGCCCGGGCCTGCGTCTCGGCGTCCTCCGCACGTTTCTCCGCCTCGGCGGCACGCCGTTCAGCGTCCTTCGCCCGGGCCTCGGCACTGCGCAGGTTCTCCTCCGCGAGCCGCTCCTTCTCCCGCTGGGCCTTGAAGCGCTCCTTGCGGATCTCCCACATGAAGTCAGGGTCATCATCCGGGCCCCTGACCTCCTTCTTCGGGCTCTTGTCCAGGGAACGCCGACCGTTGACGCGGTCGCCCGACCCTGGCCCGAAGGCACGCCACAGGACGATCACGGTGACGATCACGAGGATGAGGATGATGAGCCGGCCCACGGCGGGACCCTCCTTGCGTACTGGTCGCGTACTGGTCGCGTACTGGTCTGGAAGTACAGGTGCGGTGTGACCCTCCATGCTACGGGATTGGGAGGGGACGCAGCGACGAACGTACAGTGGCAGTCGTGAACGACAGTGCTAACGACAGCGTGAATGAGACTGTGAACGAGACCGTCAACGACACCGACTCCGCCGATCTGGCCCCCGGCAAGCTCGGCGGCGCGGGCTGGCGCGACATCGTCCTCTACGGACTGGCACGTCTGGTGCTGTTCATCGTGCTGACCGTCGTCATCCAGCTCATCGCGGTGCTGCTGGGCATGGGACAGTCCTTCCCCCTGGCGATCAGTGCCCTGCTGGCGCTGATCATCGCCTTCCCGCTGTCGATGTTCATCTTCAAGGGCCTGCGCCTGCGGGTCAACGAGCACCTCGCCGTCCGGGATGCCGGTCGTCGCGCCCACAAGGACCAGATGCGGGCCCAGCTCGAGGAACGGCTGGACTGACTACACCAGCAGCATCGCGATGAACATCGCGACCGCCCACACCAGCATCGCCCGCCCGGTGGTCCCCAGCACCGGGATGAGCTCTTTGCCGGTCGCGCCCTGCACCACGGGCAACGCGGCGACGATGAGCAGCGGCACGGCGATCAGCCCGATGAGGGCGGCGATCCCCGCACCGGCCAGCGCCAGCGTCATCACCACGGACACGACGAGCAGCGAGACGTAGAGGATCCGGGTCCCCCGGTCGCCGAGGATGACCGCCAGCGTGGTCTTGCCGGCGACGGAGTCCGTCGGGATGTCGCGCAGGTTGTTCGTCAGGTTCACCGACGCGGACAGTGAGCCGATGCCCACCGCCAGCGCCAGGCCGACCCACGACACCTTCCCGGCCTGGGTGTACTCGGTGCCGAGCACGGCGACCAGCCCGAAGAAGATGAACACGGCGACCTCGCCGAGCCCCCGGTAGCCGTAGGGGTTCTTGCCGCCGGTGTAGAACCAGGCCGCGAGGATGCACACCGCACCGGCGATGATCAGCCACCAGCTCGAGGCCAGCGACAGTGCGATTCCCGCGACGCCGGCCACACCGAAGCACAGGAAGGCGGCGTACTTCACGCGCGTCGGCGGGACCAGGCCGGAGCCGGTCAGCCGCAGCGGGCCGGTCCGGTCGTCGTCGGTGCCGCGGACGCCGTCGGAGTAGTCGTTGGCGTAGTTCACGCCGATGATCAGGGCCATGGCGACGATGACCGCGAGGATCGCCCGCCACCAGGACGCCCCGTCGTCCCAGATGGCCGCGCCCGTGCCGGCGAGGACGGGGGCGATGGCATTGGCCCAGGTGTGGGGGCGCGCGCCGGTGAGCCAGTCCCGCGGGGTGGCGCCGGACGCTGTGGAGGCTGCAGCAGCTGCAGCAGAGGGGTCAGACATGACCCTCACTGTAGTCAGTCGCCGGACGTGCCCCGCACAAGCTCCTGCAGGACGCCACGGACCGTCTGCCGGTCGAGCTTCCCGGGGCCGGTGAGCGGCAGGGCACCGGTCGTGAACGCCCGCCTGGGTATCAGGTGGGACGCCACACCGGTGTCCTTCATCCGGGCGCGCAGGGACGCCGTGCACTCGGTTCCCGCTGCGTCCTCTGCGCCGTCTGTGCCCTCAGTCTCGACGAGCACGGCGACGATCTCGCCCCACTCGTCATCGGGCACCCCGACCGCACAACAGGCCAGACCGGCCGAGGCCACGGCCGCCTCGACCTGCTCGGGCAGGATCTTCAGTCCTCCGGAGTTCACCGCGCCGTCGGCGCGTCCCAGGACAGCGAGGACGCCGTCCTCGACCCGTCCCAGATCGGAGGTGCGGAACACGCCGGGGGTCGGGAAGGCGTCCGCCGCGACCGCCGGATCCAGGGAGCCGGTGACGCGGTAGCCGTCGGCCACCGAGGGGCCGTGCAGTGCCACGCGCCCGACCCCGGCGTCATCGGGATCCACGATCTCGACGCTGTATCCGGGCAGCGGTTCACCGTTGTAGAGCACCCCGCCGGAGGTCTCGGAGGAGCCGTAGGTCAGCAGGACGCCCACCCCCAGCTGCTCACACCGTGCGACCACGGCCGGGGGAGTGGGGCCGCCGCCGACGAGAACCGCGGCATAACGGCCCAGGACCGCGGAACCCGCTGCGGAGTCCAGCACCCGGACGAGCTGGGTCGGGACCAGGGACGTGTACAGCGGCAGGCCGGGGTGGGCGTCCGCGAGGGCAGTGGTGGCGGAGCAGAAGGCGTCCACCCGGAACGGACCCCCGGAGGAGTCGAGGACCGCCGGCTCGAATCCGGCGTCGAGACTGCGCAGGATGACCATCGTCCCGGCGATGTGGTGCGGCGGCAGGGCCAGCAGCCACGGGCCGGGGCCCGTGCCCAGCCGGTCCGTGATGAAGGAGGCCGAGGCGCTGATCGCGGCACGGACCCCGTCGGTGCGCAGCAGTGCGCCCTTCGGGGTGCCGGTGGACCCGGAGGTGCAGGCGATGAGGGTGCCGGGCTCCGTGGGGCGTCCTGCACCGTCGGTTCGGTCAGCGCCCATGAGCTCAGCCAGGGACCCGCCGGCGGCGTCGGGGGAGACGGGGAGCAGGGCGCGGCGTCCTGCCAGGAAGTCCCGGTAGGCGGACAGGGCGGCGCGGACGCTCGTGGCGTCCAGCGCGACCGGGAGGGATTCGAGCGGGCGATTCACCTCTCCGACGCTACTACCGGGAGAGCAGTCCGAAACTGTCGACGTAGTCGAAGGCGAGCATCTCCTCGAAGGGGGAGGCGTCGCGGTCGAAGAGGGTGGCGAAGGATTCGCGCACGTCCGACTCGGACGCGGGGGTGTGGCCCCGGTCGATGAGGTGCGCGACGATGTCGGTCGTCCCGGGACGCGACGGGAGGACGCCCAGAACGGTGCCGGCGGCGCCGTCTGTGCCTCCGTTGACGGGGGAGAGGTACCAGTCGAGGATCCTGGACAGTGGGTTGTACATGGGCTTTCACTCCTTCCACGCCGTACGTGGATGGGCAGGTCGGTGCAATGAGTTTTACCGAGGGTAAGCCCTATTGTGGGAAACGTCAAACAATTGGCGTAAAAAACCAGCTCACCGGGCATGCCGGTGAGCTGGTCGGGTGCGGACCGGGTGCGTGACTACCGATGGTCCGCAAGTCTGTGCGGGGGTGCGGCCCCCGGATGCCGTCAGTGTCCGGAGGTTCCTCCGGTACCGAAGATGTCCCAGCCGAAGGCGTCGTAGAGGCGACCCTGGGTGATCCACAGCAGGCCGATGACCACGGCCGCGATGATCACGAGGTAGAGCACGCCGGCGACGCCGCGCTGCCAGCCGGAGACGTGCTCGCCGGCGTGGCCCTCTGCCCCCTGCTTCGGCACGCTGAAGCGGATGGCCAGCGCGTAGATGAGGGGGAGACCGGCGCCGAGCACGATGCCGGCGATGATGACGTGGAAGAGATCGTTGACGAGATCCATGGTCTAGACGTCCTTCCGGTGGAGCTGGGCTGCGTCACTGGTGTCGATGAAGTGGGTGGGTTCGTGGATTCCGGCGGTGATCCCGGCCATTTCCGCGACCGGGGCGTTCTCGTCGTCGGTGGTTGTGGCAGCGGCCTCGGCGACAGCGGCATCGGAGTGGTCGGCGTCCGGGGCGAGACCGTGCTCGTCCCAGTCGGCGTTGACGTTGTCGGCGTGGACCGGCTGCTTGCGTGCCTGGCGGATGATGAAGCCGACCACGATGACCAGGACCAGGAAGGCGGCGATGGCGCCACCGGCCAGGTTGGTCACGCCCGCGGTGCCGTCGGCGATCTGCCAGATCAACCAGGACACGGCGGCGGCGATCGGCAGGGTGGTGACCCAGGCGATGGCCATGCGTCCTGCCACCGACCAGCGCACGTCGGCGCCGGGGCGTCCGACACCGGAACCGAGGATGGAACCGGTGGCGACGTGGGTGGTGGACAGTGCCATACCGAAGTGGGCGGAGGTGAGGATGATCGCCGCGGAGGACGCCTCGGCGGCCATGCCCTGCGGAGAAGAGATCTCGACCAGTCCCTTGCCCAGGGTGCGGATGACGCGCCAGCCGCCGGAGTAGGTACCGGCCGCGATGGCGAAGGCACAGGCCGCGGTGACCCAGAAGGGCATGTTCGCGGCTTCGTCGAGGTGACCGGACGCGACGAGGGCGAGGAAGATGACGCCCATCGTCTTCTGCGCGTCGGAGGTGCCGTGCGCGAGGGCGACGAGGGAGGCGGAGCCGATCTGACCGACGCGGAAGAGGTTGTCCCGCTCGGTCTCGCGGGTCTTCTTCGTCGTCCGGTAGATGCCGTAGGTGCCGATCGCGGCGACCAGGCCGGCGATCACCGGGGCGGCGAGAGCTGGGACCAGGATCTTGTTGAGGACGCCGTTCCACTCCACACCGGAGAACCCGAGGGCGCCGATCGCGGCACCGATGAGTCCGCCGAACAGGGCGTGGGAGGAGCTGGACGGCAGACCGAGGAGCCAGGTGAGCAGGTTCCAGACGATGCCCCCGATCAGGCCTGAGAAGACGACCAGCAGGAGTTTGTCTGCGTCCGCCACCTGGGAGAGGTCGAAAGCGTCGAGGTCGACGATGCCTTTCGCCACTGTCTTGGCCACCTCGACGGAGAGGAAGGCTCCGACGAGGTTGAGGCCGCCGGCGAGTGCGACGGCGACCTTCGGCTTGAGTGCGCCGGTGGCGATGGAGGTGGCCATCGCGTTGGCTGTGTCGTGGAAGCCGTTGGTGAAGTCGAACGCCAGGGCCGTCCCGATCACGAGGATGAGGATCAGTACTTCGGTAGTCACCCCAGAAGAATCCCTCGTATCGGTGGAAATATCCATCCCCTGCCGGGCCGGGGGGTGCCGGTGGAGGTGGTTGGTGAACCTCAGGGAAACGCCCGGCGACACAGCGACGATGACGGCACATCTGCGCAGGTCACAGTATGTTTGTGAATGCGACCCGCGATGGGCGCGGGGAATAGTGGGATCCTCCCACGGAATATACGCAGGTCAGCAATTCGATGATCCGCGGAGTATTTCCGGTTCCCGTTGTCCGGGGTTCACGGCCTGTTCATTTTGGGCGGGTAGCGGTGCCGCCCGGGCGGCTGTGATTCCGCTGGGGGAGATGGCCTGCGTCACTGCGCCGGGCCGGGTCACATGTGACAAATTTCACAGCATCAGGGCCTGTCTTCCCACCCCGCGGCGGCGGGTCGGGGTGGACGGACGCTGCGTCGGGAGTAGTGCGTCGGTAGTAGTGCGTCGGTAGTAGTGCGGCAGTAGTAGTGCGTCAGTAGTAGTACGGGAACTCGTCCCAGTTCGGGTCCCGCTTCTCCAGGAAGGCGTTCTTACCCTCCACCGCCTCATCGGTCATGTAGGCCAGTCGGGTCGCCTCGCCGGCGAACACCTGCTGGCCCATCAGTCCGTCATCGGTGAGGTTGAAGGCGAACTTCAGCATCCGCTGCGCCGTCGGGGACTTCGTGTTGATCGCCTGCGCCCACTCGATGGCGGTGTTCTCCAGCTCAGCGTGGTCGACGACCTCGTTGACCGCGCCCATCTGCATCATCCGCTCGGCATCGTAGGTCCGGCCGAGGAAGAAGATCTCCCGGGCGTTCTTCTGGCCGACCTGCTTGGCCAGGTAGGCGGACCCGTAGCCGGCGTCGAAGGATCCCACGTCGGCGTCGGTCTGCTTGAACTTCCCGTGCTCACGGGACGCCAGGGTCAGGTCGCAGACGACGTGCAGGGAGTGTCCGCCACCGGCGGCCCAGCCGTTGACCAGGCAGATGACGACCTTCGGCATGGTGCGGATGAGCCGCTGCACCTCGAGGATGTGCAGGCGTCCTCCCTCGGCCTTGACGCGGGCGGCATCCACCGAGGACGCGTCCGCGTGCTCGACGTCCGAGTCGTGGGCGGTGGCGTACTGGTAGCCCGAGCGGCCACGGATGCGCTGGTCACCGCCGGAGCAGAAGGCCCAGCCGCCGTCCTTCGGGCTGGGGCCGTTGCCGGTGAGCAGGATGGTGCCGATGTCGGGGGAGCGGCGGGCGTGGTCGAGGGCGCGGTAGAGCTCGTCGACGGTGTGCGGGCGGAAGGCGTTGCGCACCTCCGGGCGGTCGAAGGCGATCCGGACGATGCCGTTGGCGCGTCCCTCACCGAGGTGGCGGTGGTAGGTGATGTCGTCGAAGTCGAAGCCGGGGACGTCGCGCCACAGGTCGGGGTTGAAGGGGTTGCTCTGTTCTGTCATGCGGCCATCGTAGGCTGTGGGCATGTCACTGCACTCCCTGTCCTCCCTACCTTCTCTCCCCTCCCTGTCCGAGCTGACCGACCGCGCCCGCGTGGTGACCTGCCCGCTGCGGGTGCCCTTCCGGGGCGTCACCGAGCGCGAGATCATGCTCATCGAGGGGCCCGACGGCTGGGTCGAGTGGTCGCCGTTCCTGGAGTACGGCCCGGAGGAGGCGTCCCGCTGGCTGCGCTCGGCGTTGCTTCTGGGGTGGGACGCTGCGTCGTTGCGCCCCGCCGGTTCCCGCGTCCTGCCGTCCGTGGAGGTCAATGCCACGGTGCCGGCGGTGGACGTGTCGGCTGACCCGGATCTCGTGCCCGCGCTGCTGGACCGGTACCCGGGGTGCACGACCGTGAAGGTGAAGGTCGCACAGCAGGGGCAGACGCTGGCCGATGACGTGGCCCGTGTTCGTGCCGTCCGCGAGGCCCGGCCCGGGATCGCCGTCCGGGTGGACGCCAACACGGGCTGGAGTGTCGACGAGGCCTTCGCCGCGGCCGTGGCGTTGACCGACCCCTCCCAGGGCGGTGGACCGCTGGACTACATGGAGCAGCCCTGTGCGACCGTGGAGGAACTGGCGGAGCTCAGGCGTCGACTGGGCTCGCGCGGGATGATGGTGCGGATCGCCGCCGACGAACTGATCCGCAAGGCCTCCGATCCGCTGGCCGTGGTGCAGGCCGGTGCGTGCGATGTGGCGGTGCTCAAGACCGCGCCGTTGGGCGGGGTGGACCATGTGCGGGCCATCGCCGAGGAGGTGGGGCGGTACGGCGTCGCCGTGACCGTGTCCTCCGCGCTGGAGTCCGCGGTGGGGATGTACGCCGGGCTGCTGGCCGTGGCGACACTGCCGGGCTACGAGGACGACGACGAGATGGTGGTCCATCCGCAGGCGGCGGGCCTGGCGACCGGGTCGCTGTATGCCGAGGAGGTCTGCGCGCCGCGTCAGATCGTCGACGGACGCCTCGCGGTCGAGCAGTGCGTCCCGGAGGACGCCCGGCTGGACGCACTGGCGTCCCCGGCCGCACGGTGCGACTGGTGGTTCGACCGGCTGGCGGCGTCCTACCAGGTGCTGGCTGTGACCCACTGACCTACGGACCCACCGACCCTCTCCGGGGATGCCGTCCGGGCGGGGATGCCCCACACTTTCCGGCATACTTGGCCGGGTGAACGCCGAGACCAGCACCGCGTCCCTGTCCGATCCGTCCCTGCCCGACGCCCACGACACGATCCGCGTCCGCGGAGCCCGCGTCAACAACCTGAAGAACATCGACGTCGACCTGCCGAAGCGGAGGCTGACTGTCGTCACCGGCCTGTCCGGATCCGGCAAGTCCTCCCTCGTCTTCGGCACCGTCGCCGCCGAATCCCGGCGCCTCATCGACGAGACCTACAGCGCCTTCATCCAGGGATTCATGCCCTCCCTGCCGCGCCCCGACGTCGATGAACTGACCAACCTGACCGCCGCCGTCATCATCGACCAGGAGCGCATGGGCGCGAATTCCCGCTCCACCGTGGGTACCGCGACCGACGCATCCACCACCCTCCGCCTCCTCTTCTCCCGCCTGTCCGAGCCCTACGTCGGCTCCGCCAAGGCGTTCTCCTTCAACCTCCCTGACGGCTGGTGCCCGACCTGTGAAGGCTCCGGAACAGTCGCTGAACTGGACCTGGCGTCCTTCCTGGATGAGACGAAGTCGCTCAACGAGGGGGCGATCGACGCGCCGGGCTTCGGCGTCGGCGACTGGTACTGGTCGTCCTACGCCTCCAACGGCCGGCTCGACCCCGACCTGCCGGTGAAGGACTACAGCGACGAGGACCGCGAATTCTTCCTCTACGCCCCGACGCAGAAGATCAAGGTGGCGAAAGAAGACAACAACGGCTTCGCCACGCTCACCTACGACGGGCTGGTCACCCGTATCCGCCGCCTGTGGATCGACCGCGACACCCCGCCGAAGCAGAAGAACATCGTGGCCTTCGTCGAGAAGATCAGCACCACCGGCACGTGCCCGTCCTGTCACGGCGCGCGACTGTCCGAAGCCGCCCGCACCGCCACCGTCGCCGGGAAGACGCTTCCGGAGTGCTCGGCGATGCAGGTCGGGGACCTCCTGGACTTCCTCACAGGGTTGGACGCCACGTCCGTCGGCCCGGCACTGACCACCCTGACCGACCAGCTCGCTGCGCTGGTCTCCGTCGGCCTCGGTTACCTCAGTCTCGACCGCCCCGCCGGCACACTCTCCGGCGGCGAGGCCCAGCGCGTGAAGATGATCCGGCACCTGGGCTCCGCCCTGTCGGATGTCACCTACGTCTTCGATGAGCCGACCGTCGGCCTGCACCCGCACGACATCACCCGGATGAACTCCCTGCTCACCGACATCCGCGACAAGGGCAACACGGTCCTCGTCGTCGAGCACAAACCCGAGGTCATCCGTGCCGCCGATCTGGTGGTCGATCTCGGGCCAGGTTCCGGCGACCACGGCGGCGAGGTGGTGTTCACCGGGACGCCGCGCGAGCTGGAGGCGGCGTCCACCGTCACCGCGGAGTCCCTGCATCAGGGACTGTCGCTGCGCGACACGGTGCGCCCGGGCAGTGGCGTCCTCCCGGTGGGGCCGGTGACGCTGAACAACCTGGTCGACGTGTCCGTGGACATTCCGCTGGGTACCCTCACCGTGCTCACCGGTGTGGCCGGGTCGGGGAAGTCCTCGCTGGTCACCGGTGGCCTGGTCGGACGCGACGGCGTGGCTGTCGTCGACCAGTCCGCGATCCGGGGTTCACGGCGTTCCACCCCGGCGACGTACACCGGCATGCTCGACGACATCCGCAAGCTCTTCGCCCGTCGCAACAGGGACGCCGGGGCGACCGCCTCGATGTTCAGCCCGAACTCCGACGGAGCCTGCCCCACCTGCCACGGTCAGGGCGTGATCTACACCGATCTGGCCATGATGGCCGGCGTCTCGGCACCCTGCGAGGACTGCGACGGACGCCGTTTCCGACCCGAGGTGCTGGAGTACCGCGTCGCCGGACGTGACATCTCCGAGGTGCTCGACATGACGGTGGAGGAGGCGTCCACCTATTTCACGAAGGACGCCCCCTCGAAGCCCGTCGCCGCGGCGCTGTCCCTGCTGCGCCAGGTCGGGCTGGACTACCTGCGTCTCGGGCAGCCGCTGACGACACTGTCGGGTGGGGAGAGACAGCGGCTGAAGCTGGCGTCCCGCATCGACGGGGACGCTCCGGTGATCGTCCTCGATGAGCCGACCACCGGCCTGCACCTCGCGGACACCGCGACCCTGGTGGAGATGATGCAGAACCTGGTGGACGCCGGGCACACCCTCGTCGTCATCGAGCACAACCTCGCGGTCATCGCCGCCGCCGACCACATCATCGACATCGGGCCGGGCGCGGGGCATGACGGTGGGCAGGTCGTGTTCGAGGGGTCGCCGGCGGAGCTGGTGTCTGCCGCTGCGCAGTCAGCCAACCTGACCGGCCGCTATCTCGCCGCCGCCGTGCACTGACGGTCTGTCGGCATCCAGTACTGCAGAGCGGCATCTCATCGTGTCTCTTCAGCCGCGGTACCTGACAGAACGGGATGCCACTGCGACGAAGGGGATGCCACAGGGAACCGCTGCGGGTCAGGGTCGGCTGAATGCCCGGTCAGGGGGTGACGGCGGGTAGCGTCAGGGGTGTGACTGACGAACGCCCTGAGCACGATCCCGAGCACGACGCAGCCCCCGCCACCGCCGGAGACCGCACCATCACCCCGGCCACTCTTGTCGCGGCCGTGATCGTCGACGAGCTGGTGCGCGCCGGGGTCCGTGAGGCTGTCGTCTGCCCCGGGTCCCGCTCTGCGGCGCTGGCCCTGGCACTCGCCGAAGCCGACCGCACCCACCGGCTGCGACTGCACGTCAGGACAGACGAGCGCTCGGCGTCCTTCCTGGCACTGGGTATGGCCCGACGCAGCGGGCGCCCGGTCCCGGTCGTCATGACCTCGGGCACCGCCGTGGCGAACTGTCTGCCGGCGATGGTGGAGGCCACCGCGTCCGGCGTCCCGCTGCTCATCCTCTCCGCGGACCGCCCGGTCAGCTACCAGGGCACCGGTGCGAACCAGACCATCGCGCAGTCGGGCATCTTCGGAGCCCACGCGGTCGACTCCGTGAGCCTCGCCGCCGCACTGCACGACCGGCCCGACCACCGGGAGGTCCGTACGGTCGTCGACCGTGTGGTCACCTCGGCACTCGACCTGTTCGGCGGGGGCGTGCGCGCCGGGGGAGTGCAGCTCAACGTGCACTTCGTCGAGCCGCTGGTGCCGGGGTCGACCGCCGATGTGTCGCTGGCCGCGCGGATCGCCGTCGAGGAACTCACCGGCAGTGCAGAGAACACCGACACCCCCTGGCGAGGTGCCGCCCGGCCCGTGAACGCCCTGCCCCGCAGTGCCGCCCCGGTGAGGGCCGTGCTCCCGGAGTCCCCGGTCGTCACGGTCGACCTGTCGAAGCGCACCCTGGTCATCGTCGGCGATGTCCGCGACCGCACCTGGGCCACCCGTATCCTCGACACGCTCGCCGACGTCCCCGCCATCGCCGAGCCGACGGCGCCGGCCCCGGGCACTCCGGTGCACCCGGCGGCCGCCGGACTGTTCAGCGGCACCGTATCGGACGACAGTGCAGCGGCGGCGGCAGCACAGACCGCCCAGCTGCGTCCCGAGCAGATCCTGCTCGTCGGACGCCCCACCCTGCACCGCAGTGTCTCCCGCCTGCTCGCCGACCCGCAGGTCCGTGTGGTCGCGCTGACCGACCGGGACGTCATCCCCGACCTGGCGCACACGGTCCGCGAGTGGGGACGCGGCGTCGCCCTCACCGGTGAGCACCCCGCGGGCTGGCTCACGGTCTGTGAGGCCGCCAGCGGGGTCGCCGTCGACGTGATGCAGGACCTGCTCACGGGCGAGGACTTCACCGGTCTGCACGTCGCCGCCGCGGTCACCGACGCCCTGCGTGACGGGGACGCCCTGGTCCTCGGCGCGTCCTCCGCCGTCCGGGACGCCTCGCTCGCCGGGCTGCCCTTCGACGGTGTGTGGGCGGTCTCCAACCGCGGTGCCGCCGGCATCGACGGCACCGTCTCCACCGCCGTCGGCGTGGCCCTGGCGCACGCCAGTGAGCACCCGGAGCTGGTCCGTGCCCCGCGCACCGTCGCGCTGATGGGTGACCTCACCGTGCTGCACGACATGAACGGCTTCACCGTCGGCCCCGGGGAACCGCGCCCCGACAACCTCGTGGTCGTGGTCTCCAACGACGACGGTGGCGCGATCTTCGAGACCCTCGAGGCCGGCAACCGTGGGCTGCGTACCTTCGACGACGGGGCGGACGCCTTCGACCGCGTCTTCGGCACACCCACAGGAGTCGACCTGGGGGCGCTGTGCGAGGGGCATGGTGTCGCGCACCGTCGGGTCGAGGACCTGCAGGAACTCATCGCGGTCCTCGACGAGCATGCCGAGGGCTACACCGACGGCCTGCTCGTCATCGAGGCCGCGGTCCAGCGGGCACCGCGTGCCGCCCTGCACGCCGCACTGCGGGAGCAGACCACGCTGACCACCGGTGGACGCCGTGACTGATGACGCGCAGGTGAACACGGCAGACCTGGCCGAGGGGCGACGTCTCAACAGATGGCGTCACCCGGTCGCCAGCATGCTGGACCTGCCGCGTCCGCCCCGCGCCACGGTGCACCGGCGTCTGGTCCAGGTGCTCCTGGCCGTCTACCTGCTCGCCTGCGTCGTCTGCGGATCTCTCGTCGTCACGGCGGCGATCAGTGACTGGCGTATCAGCCATGACCGTGGCAGCGCCACCGCGGAGGTCCTGTCCACCGGGTCGAAGACCCTCGTGCGTTTCCCCGACGACCAGGGCCGCTACCACTCCCCGGGCACGGGGCTGAAGTATCCGGGCGGTCTCGAGGTCGGTGACCGGGTGAAGGTCGAGTACCAGCGCGACGACCCGGACAATGTGAAGGTCGCGGGCCGCGCCTGGACCCTCGCCTTCCTCCCGGCGATCTCCTCGTGGGCGGTCTGTTCGGTCATCGCCGCACTGTTCGCGGGTGCGGTGCGCTGGTGGTTCCGGCGATGAGTACCGACAGCGCCCTGCGCGTCGCCGTCGTCGCCGAGAGCTTCCTCCCCCAGGTCAACGGAGTCGTGAACTCGGTCCTACGGATCCTCGAGCATCTCCGCCGCTCCGGCCACGAGGCGGTCGTCATCGCCCCCGGCGTCGCCCGTCGGGACCGGCGGGAAGCGGAGGAACCGGTGACACACTACGAGGGCTTCCCCGTGGTCCGTGTCCCGGCGCTGTATCTGCCACGCATCCCGTCACTGCCGATCGGCGTGCCCTCCCCGGCCCTGGTCACCGCACTGCGCCGGTTCCGCCCGGATGTCATCCACCTGGCCAGCCCCTTCGTGCTCGGCGCCGGGGGAGCGGTCGCGGCCGCGGCACTGCGCATCCCGACCGTGGCGGTCTACCAGACCGACGTCCCCGGCTATGTCGACCAGTACGACCTGGGGTTCATCCGCCCGGCGCTGCGGGCCGGTGCGTGGGAGGTCGTCCGCCGGATCCACAACCACGCCGCGGTCACTCTCGCCCCGTCCTCGGCGACAGCCGCGATGCTCGCCGACCACGGCGTCCGCCGCGTCCGCCGGTGGGCCCGTGGGGTGGACGCCGACCTGTTCCACCCTGACCGGCGCAACAACGACCTGCGTCGGCGCTGGGACTCCTCGGGCACCCGCACGCTCGTCGGCTATGTCGGACGCCTCGCCAGTGAGAAGAACGTCCAGCGGCTGCGCGTCCTGGCCGACGATCCCGCGATCCGCCTGGTCATCGTCGGCGACGGCCCCGAAAAGTCCACGCTGCAGGATCTCCTGCCGGACGCGGTGTTCACCGGTGAGCTCCGCGGTACCGGCCTCGCCGAGGCATACGCCAGCCTCGACGTCTTCGTGCACCCCGGCGAGTTCGAGACCTTCTGTCAGGGCATCCAGGAGGCACTCGCCTCCGGGGTCCCCACCGTCGGCCCCGCGGCCGGCGGACCGCTGGACCTCGTGGACCCGGGGGTGAACGGTGAACTGCTGGACGTGGCGTCCTTCGAGCAGGATCTGCCGGATGCCGTGGCACGTCTCTCAGGGCCCGACCACGACCGGATGGCGGACGCCGCGCGGGCCGGTGTGCTGCACCGGACCTGGCCCGCACTGTGCGGTGAGCTGGTGGAGGTCTACCGGGAAGTGAGCGGGGATTGAGCGGGGATTGAGCGGGGAGGACGCCCGGGGCGGGATCCCGGGGTGACTGCCA